>JAEEGL016922482.1_pt1 | contig 15798 bp, 9 predicted proteins | sample 9134231 | NCBI WGS metagenome assembly JAEEGL01 (sample SAMN16246548, study PRJNA631951) | gut metagenome | biome: gut microbiome; feature: rumen; material: fiber-attached | host: Bos | place: Iran: Karaj | collected 2018-10
CATTGCTGGTCATCTCCGGCCGCGCCTTCGCTGGGGGATGTACGCCCCTCTCCGCTACGCTCCGAGGATCGTACATCCCCCAGCGAAAAACAACACCCCAACTAACAACATAAAATTGCACTTCTATCTTGAAAGTAGGCAAAACTTGGGGGAGTACTTGAATTACTTTGAGGCATGGAATGGGGTAGGGTGATCTTCCCAACAATCGATGTCGTGTTCAATCTCTGGCAACTGTTTACGGGAAAATGTCGGTTCCTTGATGCCTCTCCGTTTTTGGGACACATAGTCATCCAGTAATCTGAACACATATTTTCCCAGTGCGATGATGGCGATGAGGTTGCATACCGTCAAAAGCGCCATGCAAAGGTCGCCTACGCTCCAGACCAATTCAAGGCTGGCCAAGGCACCGAATATCACGAGTACTCCACCGGAAAGGATGCGATAAACGGTGAGAACAGTCGGGTTGGATGTCATGTACCGCACATTAGCCTCGCCATAGTAATAATTGCCGATGATGGATGAGAAAGCAAATAGGAAGATGGCCAGGGCAATGAAAATAGGTCCCGCACTTCCGATTTCAGAACCCAATGCTGCCTGGGTCAGAGCAATCCCGTTTAGTTCCGGCACATTGTAGAGTCCGCTGATGAGGATGACAAAGGCCGTGCACGAGCAGACAAGGAGCGTGTCGGTGAAAACCCCCAAAGCCTGTATGAGTCCTTGTTTTACGGGATGGGAGACTGTGGCGGTGGCGGCGACATTGGGTGCGCTGCCTTCCCCCGCCTCATTGCTGAACAAACCACGTTTCACACCGATCAATATCGTCGCACCCAAGGCCCCTCCTGCTCCCTGTTCCAAACCGACAGCATGTGTGACGATGATTTTCAGCACATGAGGGACATGCTCGATATTCAAAAGAATAATCACCAAGACCATCAGAAAATAGCCAATGGCCATCAAAGGCACAAGCACAGAACTGACATTGGAAATGCGGCGTATGCCTCCAAAAACAATAATCAGTGACATGGCAGCCAGGATGATGCCCACCACCAGTGTGTTCCATCCGAAAGCCTCGTGCATGGCGCTGCAGATGGTGTTGCTCTGGATGGAATTGTAGGACAGTCCGAAGGTGAGTGTAATCAGGATGGCGTACAGGAAAGCCATCCATTTGTTGTGCAGTCCTTTCCTGATGTAATAGGCTGGACCTCCGATGAACGACTCAACATGGCGCTGCTTGAAGAGTTGAGCCAACGTGGATTCCACAAATGCCGTGGCTGCTCCCAACAGGGCGATGACCCACATCCAAAACACGGCTCCGGGCCCTCCGATGGCAATGGCTGTCGCCACTCCTGCGAGGTTGCCAGTTCCTACCCTTGTGGCGACAGAGACGGCGAAAGCCTGGAAGGATGATATGTGCTTATGGTTTTTGTTGATGTTATCGAGGTCGTTTGTGTCGGAGGTCGCAGAATCGGCCAACAGTCTGAACATCTCTCCAACCATGCGGAACTGCACCCCTTTGGTCTTCCATGTGAACCATATACCACATAGCACCAACACACCTGTCAGCACATAGCCCCAAATGGCATCATTCACTTGCGAAATAATCTCGTTCATCAGTTTGAAAGGTAGGATAGTTCAAGGTTATTTGTTTCAAGGATGTATCTCTATAACATTTTGGGCCGATGGAGGCGTCGGTCCCAATACCAGAGGTCGAAACCGATGCTGAAGGAAGAGGGATAGGCACGAGTTCCATCAGTGAGTCGGAAGAGAGGGATGAGGCTTTGAGTAAAAGAGAGTGTGATGGGGCCTATTCCCACCATTGTCAACCAACTTGCCCTGAAGTTATTGGTGCGGAAAGGAGCGTCATCCACCTGTTTCTCTCCCTTGAAGCAAAATTTATACTCAGAAAAGTCGAGATGGAAGACAGGCCCTGTCTGCAATGACAGTTGTCGGCCATATGTTTGCAATCCCACGAGGAAAGGGATTTTGAAGGACGTGTTGATCAGTTGGTTGGTCTTCAGTTTCTCATTAAGCGGATGGAACTCTGTCCTTCTGCCCACCTTCTCTGCTATCATGTAGGGGTCGAACTCATAGAACTCAACACCAAACTGAAGTCCTGAGGTGTAGCCTGCTATGCCTCTGTAGAAATTCTTTGAGAACTGGAGGATAGTGACCCCGAACTCCATACGATTTGAGAATTTCGACGGCAAGTGGAAACCATCGTAAGTATGTCCCATGATACCATCTTGGAGAAGCGATTTTCCCATCCAGAAGATAGGCAGTTGTGGGTCGTAGCACTCAGAGAGTTCGTTTTGATGGTAATAGTCAGACATGCTCTTTGTCAATTTCTCCACATAGCCGAACAAATGTGCGGAATACTGATTCTTCATGGGCTTATATGGAGTCGTTTCCACCTCACATCCATGGGGCACGATTACGCTGATGGCAGAGTCTTTTTTGCTGAAATCCACGATGATGGGGCCGTATAGCGTGCGAAAAGTGGCTTTGATGTCTTTGATATCGCCCACCGCCTGCGGATCGATGACGAGGTGGCGCATGCCATGAGTGCCAGGCTTCTGTCTGATGCCCGCGATGGTCCGGAAAAGCCATTCATCGATCTGTCCCAGCATGAAGTGGTTTTCTGAAGACCCCTGCCGAGGGTCCCACTGTTCGGTGAGCGTCGTGGCACCCTGTGCAATCTGGAAGCCATAGCCCGGTGTCTCATAGTGGTTGAGCATTTTGAATAGCAGTTCGTTTTGTCCGTTGTCGGCCAGGACACGGAAGAGGTAGCGGTTGCCTACGTCGCCTGTGGTGAGTCGGTCGCCATGAGCATGGATGTCACGGATGAGCGACTGCAGGACAGCATCCTTGTTGTCGCCGGTGATGCCAAGGAAAAGCGGCAGTGCGTTGCTCGTCTGGCTCCCCGAACCATAGTAACATGAGTCGGGATGATAGAAGTGTTGGTTGAATGCCGTCACCACCTCCTTCAGCAAGGTCTTGTATCGTTGTTGATCGCTACTGTTCCCGGTCATCCCAGCCGCCTCGGCTATGAGTTGCAGGTCGTAGATATAGTGGGCTGTAGCCACCAGTGCTACCGGAGTGTTCTGCGAGAACCCCGGTCGCCGTGGTCCGTAGTCGTACCAGTCGCCGAGTCCGAAGTCGAGGATTCCCCCCTGTGCCCGAGACGTGAGGTAGTCCACATATCGCCGCATCGGTTCGTAGTTATCGACGATGAGGGTGCTGTCGCCATAGAAGTCATAATACATGAAAGGCAGGATGACGAGCGTGGATCCCCATTCAGGGGAATCATCGAAGAGGTTGCCGAACGAAACATACTGAGGAGCGGTAGTGGGCACCATGCCATTTGGTTTCTGGGTATCAACGATATCGCGTATGATTTTCGGCACGAGCCTTGTCATGTCGAAATTGTAGAGCAGCGAAGGTCCGCAGAGGTGGTCCTGTTCCAACCATCCGAGTTTCTCACGTTGCGGGCAGTCGGTGAGCACCCCCTGCATGTTTGACCTCTCCGCCATCTTGATCAGTTGGTGGGTTTTTGTCAGGATCTCATTGTCGCACCAGAAAGTAGAAGTCTCCTGCGTCCCATTTGAGATAAACAAACTCCCCAGGCTGCTGATTACCGGCAGTTGGTCTGGGTTCTTGTCGCCTTTCATCACGGCCCCCTCTACCTGTATGTATCTGAAGCCATAATAAGAGAATCGTGGATGCCATGTTTCCTCACCATCGCCTCTGAGGGTATATTCATAATAATGAGGTCGCCCTGTCTGAGACTGGTCGCAGGCACCCTGTGGAGTGAGCCGTTCCGAGACAATCATCGTCACTTTCTGTCCTCTCTGTCCTTTGACGGTCAGTTCCGGGAAGCCCGCAATGTTTTGTCCCATATCGCAGACAAATGCACCTCTGCTGATGGTACGTTTGGTGGCTTTAGAGGCACTCTCCAGGGAATCGACAGGGATAGGTTTTGTTGATTTGGGTGTATAAAAGTCGATGATTCTCACAGGTGTAGCACATTCTGGTCGGAGCATTCCCTTTGGTCCTTCGGTAATGACGGCCTGTTGCCATTTGCTGTCATCAAACTCCGCCATCTCGATGCCATCCTGTTCCAGTCTTGCGTCATAAGACTCGCCCCCATAGATGCTGTTGAAGGTGATGGGGCTTGGTGACCAGCGCCAACTGTTGTCGCTCACGATATAGTCCATGGTGTCATCATCATAGATGATATCCATGCGCAGCAGCAGTTGCGGAGGTCCGTAACTGCTTTGCAGTTTGGCATATCGGGATCCCCGCTGCACATTGAAGAAACCATTGCCAAGGAGCACGCTGACGGAATTGTCACCCAACTGCAATTCGCTGGTCACATCATAGGTGTCGTAATAGACGGTGCGGTTGTATTCGCTCCACAGTGGCATGAACATATTGTAACCGGTGGAGTAGCCCACATAGGGCAAGAACCGATGAGGTGTCCGATGAGGTGTCATTGAGTTTTGGTCCTTGCGTTTGAAATTGCCGTTAAGAGCCATTTCATAATGTCCCAGTCCACACACATAGACAATGGCCGACACCACCTTGCGGTCGGTATGGAATTTCTTGCGCAGGATGATGCTTCTTGCCGAGAGCGAGTCCACGTCAGCCCATTTTGATTTGACGGAGTCTTTTTTGAAAACCTCATTGCTCCATCTGCCATCAGGGATGTGTGCGTCTTTTTTGGTGATGGCGCCAATCCATTGCGGTGAGAGCGAGATGTTCTGTCCGGCATGGTAGTTGTTTGGCATCACCTTGATGTCTTTCGGTGCCACGCGGATGCACTGTTCCCTGCTCCATTCTGACCAATGGCTCCATTGTTCACGGGTCTTATCCTGATATCCGATTCTCACCCTCCAGTAGTAGCCATATTGGTTGGGAGCGAGATGTGGCAGTTGGATGAACTGGCTCTCAGCCGACTTCATCTCACCACTGTCGTAGATGAGGTCTTCGGTAAGGTTTTCGAAGACCTGTATCTGATAGACATTCTGAGAGATAGGCCAGTTGTCCTTGTCGTCATACTGCCAGCCCACAAAGATTCTTCCTTCCTCCACCACCGCCATCTGTTCACGTTGGTGGTTGCAGGTGGTTTTGGTAATGATGAGACGGGAATGTGAATATAGGGATACCAATAGGAAAAAAGCGATTAATGCACACTTTTTCATACGTTTTGCCTTTATTGTGTTTCAGATGCAAAGATAGCACATGACGAGAGAAATTCAAAATCTAAGAGATTATTTTTTTACTTCTGCAAGTTGAAAGTACACCAACTGATAAGAAGAGAATATTAAAAACCGCTTCGCTTGGGAAAAAGAATTAGGTCCTCTATGAATGGTCGTGAAACGTTGAATATCAAAACTTGCGGAAGATGAATTAAAGAAGTTGACTAAAAGATCAATTTCCACATTCAATTAAGGGAAGATGAAATTTATTTAAGGCAGCCATACCCAAAAAGAATTTTTTGTGTATCTTTGTAGCGCTTGTGTAAGAGCCAATACCTATAACCTAATGGAAAGTGCAGTCAACGGATATTACAAACTTACTTGGCGAGAACGAATTGGGTTCTGTTCCGGAGAACTCGCCCAAAACCTGATATACCAGACCATCAGCATCTGGTTGCTGTTCTATTATAACAATGTCTACGGACTTGACTCGGCTGTGGTGGCCGTCATGTTCCTTGTCGTGCGCATCATTGATGTGATATGGGACCCTATGGTGGGAGCCTTGGTCGACAAGTCCTATCCCCGTTGGGGCAAATACCGCTCATGGATTCTCATGGGCGGATTCCCCCTTGCAGCATTCGCCATGCTCTGTTTCTGGAACGGTTTTAGCGGGTCGTTGCTTTACGCCTATGTGACATACATAGGATTGAGCATGTGCTTTACTCTGATCAATGTGCCATACGGAGCACTTGGCTCATCGCTCACCCGCGACACTGAAGAGATCACCATTTTCACGAGTGTCCGCATGGTGATGGCCAATCTTGCCGGACTGATCATCAAGACCCTGCCGCTTGTCATCGCATTGTTCGCCCCCAAGGTGCTGAATGAGGCGACCGGCCGCATGGAAGCCGTCTATAATACCCCGGATGCAGGCCGTGCCTGGTTTATCACCATGAGCATCTTCGCCCTGACCGGCCTTGCGCTGCTCATCATCTGTTTTTTTGAGAGCAAGGAGCGCATCGTGATGGACAAGAGTGAGACAGCCGGTGTCAAAGTGAGCGACCTGTGGATGGAACTGGTGAGGAACCGTCCGCTCAGGGTGCTGTCGTTCTTCTTTATCATCGCGTTCACCACCATGAGCATCAGCAATGCCGCCGACTCCTATTTCATGACCTTCAATATGGGAGCCACCCCCTTCATGACCACTGTGTTTATGTGGCTCGGCACCATACCGGCATTCATTTTCCTTCCTCTGGTTCCTGCAATCAAGCGAAAGATTGGCAAGAACAGGATGTTCAGCATGTTTTTAGGACTATCCATTGTGGCCATGCTGCTCATGTATCTTCTGGTTTCACTCCCCGCACTCAAGTCATGTTTCCCACTGCTCTGTGTGGTTCAGTTTGTTAAAAGTACGGGTGTGTTGATAGCCACCGGTTACATGTGGGCACTCGTTCCAGAAGTGGTGACCTACAGCGAATACGCCTCAGGCCGCCGGGTTGCAGGAATCGTGAACGCCCTGATATGCATATTCATGAAAGCAGGCATGGCATTAGGAGGAGTGATTCCCGGTCTTGTTCTCGCTTGGGTTGGCTTCAGGGCAGGAGCCACCGTGCAGACCCCGCTGGCCGAGCAAGGCATTCTCTGGCTTGTGACACTTATCCCAGCCGTACTGTTCGTACTCGCCATCTACGTGATAGGAAAGTATGAACTCACCGACAAGAAAATGGACGAAATCAATGCAGCCATAACAAATAAGACGAAATAATATGACGTATACATCCAATTCCGACAAGATCACCAGGGACTATTTTGACTCCCTGCTGGTAGAGCCCCGGTATTTAGACGCAGTCATCCCCTCCACACAGATGACCCTGTTTGGTGAGACCTTCCGCACACCCGTGATGACTGCGGCGTTGTCACATCTCCACAATACCGCACCCGATGGTATGGTGGTCTATGCCCGTGGAGCAGCCCTGAGCGGGGCCGTGCACTGGGTAGGCATGGGGAGTGAGCGCGAACTGGAAGAGATTGTCGCCACCGGTGCCAGAACCATCAAGATCGTGAAGCCCCATGCCGACAACCATGAGGTGCTGCGCAAGATAGAACATGCCGTGAAGGCGGGCTGTATAGCAGTAGGTATGGACATCGACCATGCCTTCAATTCCTCTGGAGGTTACGACGATGTGTTCGGACTGCCCATGAAAGCCAAAACCACAGAGGAACTGGCAGAGTTTGTTCAAGCCTCGGCAGTGCCTTTCATTGTGAAAGGAGTGCTCAGCACACGCGATGCAGAGAAATGCCTCAAGGCAGGATGTGCAGGCATTGTGATATCACATCATCATGGCATCATCCAGTATGCCGTACCTCCTCTGATGATGCTGCAAGACATTATTTCGGCCACAGGAGGAAGTATTCCCGTGTTTGTGGACTGCGGCATAGAGAGCGGGATGGATGTCTACAAATGCCTTGCACTCGGAGCCAAGGCCGTATCGGTGGGCCGCCACCTGATGCCTTTGCTCAAGGACGGTGCTGAGGCTGTGGCCCGCCGGATGGACGAGATTACTGCCGAATTGGCAGGAGTGATGGCCCGCACCGGAGTGCGTTCGTTAGAAGAGATGGATCCCACAGTTATTCATAGGAGGACATTCTGATGTATTTGGGCATTTCATCCTCTTTGGAGCACAGCACACCGGCAGAGTGGGCGTCGAAACACAAGGCACTTGGGCTCAAGACAGTAGTGTTTCCCGTGAGCAGTCTTGACGGCGAGGAAACTGTCCTGGCCTATAAGAAGGCAGCCGATGAGGCAGGTCTCACCATCGCCGAGGTGGGTGTGTGGCGCAACACGTTGGCCTCCGACCCCGAAGAGCGGGAGCGGTGGATAGTCTATGCCATCGAGCAACTGCGCATGGCCGATGCCATCGGAGCCGCTTGCTGCGTCAACGTGGTGGGAACGCCTTACGGTCCGCGATGGGATGGCGGTTACCGCGACAACTTCAGTCCAGAACTGTGGGATATGGCAGTGAGGATGATACGCCGAATCATCGACACCGCCCGTCCCGTTCATACCAAATTCTGCATAGAGTCGATGCCATGGATGATCCCGAGCAGTCCCGATGAGTACCTGCGTCTGATAGAGGATGTCGACCGCGCGGAGTTCGGTACCCACCTTGACGTGGTGAACATGATCACCACGCCGAGACGATATTTTTACAATGATGAGTTCTTGGAAGAGTGTTTTGTGAAACTCCACGGAACCATCGTGAGTTGTCATCTGAAGGACATCAGGCTGAAGCCAGAATACACCTTCCAACTTGAGGAGTGTGCTTGCGGTGAGGGTGCGTTGGATATTGAACTATATGCCCGTCTGGCCACTGCCGAGTCTCCCCATACACCAATGATTATAGAGCACCTTACCACTGACGAGGAATATGTCTCGAGTGTGAGGTATGTGAAGTCGGTTTTAACGAATTTGAAGAACTAAAAGAATATAGTTATGTTACACATGAATGAAGAGGCGGCACGCTGCCTGACGTGTTTGGATGCTCCCTGCACCAAAGCGTGTGGTACCGGTGACCCGGCACGTGCCATACGTGCCATCAAGTTCGATAACAAGAAAAATGCCTGGCGATGGGTAGTCGATTGCAGCGATGCAGACTTGGAGCGTGCTGAGCAAGCATGTATCCACTACGACCGTCCCATCCGCATCAGGGAGTTGCTGGCAGACTCCAAAACCGAGAACGTCGGAAAGTTACCTGACCTCTCCATCACCTTCTGTGGCATACGGTGTGAGAATCCCTTCTTCCTTGCCTCCTCTGCGATATGCACCAATTATGAGATGGTGGCACGGGCCTTTGAGGCAGGGTGGGCAGGTGTGGTCTACAAGACCATCTGCAAGCAGGATATTCAAGAAGTGTCGCCACGTTTCGATGCGGTGAAGAATGGCACCTCGTTTGCCGGTTTCCGCAATATGGAACAATTGTCAGAGAATCCCTATGAGGTTGACTTTGACATCCTGCGCCGCCTCAAGCAAAACTATCCAGAGAAGGTGGTCGTGGCCTCCATCATGGGGCAGTTTGAAGAGGAATGGATAGAACTGGCAAAGATGGCCGAGGAGGTGGGCTGCGATGCTGTGGAACTGAACTTCTCATGTCCTCAGATGCGTCTGTCAGGAATGGGCAGCGACGTGGGACAAGACGCTGAACTCGTGACTTTCTATACGGTCTATGTGAAACGCAATGTCAAGATACCTGTCATTCCTAAGATGACCCCCAACATCACCCAGATCAATCAGCCCGCCATGGGATCCTACTTCGCCGGGGCCGATGCGATATCTGCCATCAACACCATCAAGAGCGTAACCATGTCACCCGAATCGGAGGTCAGTGGCAAGCAGACACTGTCGGGCTATAGCGGAAAGGCCGTGAAGCCCATAGCGCTACGCTACATCCTCGAGATGGCAAAGAATCCCATCATGAAAACAATTCAGTACAGTGGCATCGGAGGAATCGAGACCTGGCGAGACGCTTTGGAGTTTATCCAACTTGGCTGTCGCAACGTGCAGGTCTGCACAGCCGTCATGGAGTATGGCTATCGCATTATAGATGACTTGGTGTTGGGCATGCAGACATACATGGCAGAACGCGGCATAGAGCATTTGGAAGACCTTGTGGGTGAGCAGTTGCCCAATTTCGAGTACCCCTCCGACCTCGACAGGGATACCATCGTCTATCCCAAGATCGACCATGAGAAGTGCATCGGTTGCGGCCGCTGCCATATCTCTTGTCAGGACGGCGGTCATCAGGCTATCATCTTTGACTCCGAGACACGCCAGCCACGTCTCATCGGCAGCAAGTGTGTGGGATGTCATCTTTGCCGCCTCGTATGTCCTTCAGGAGCCATCGGTCTTGCCAAGCGAGTGGCCAAAAAGAAGAAGTGACAAGTGTTAGCGGATGACCTTGTGCCCCTTGATAATATTGATGCCCTTCTGAGGTTTGGATAAGCGTTGTCCATTGGGATTGTAAACAGGGGCGTCATCGACGGTATCCGCATGGACAGAACTGATGCCCGTGACTACCGCGTTGAGGTCATGCGACTGCAGGGAGGAGGATTTGTCATCCGTACAGAGGATGTTCTCAGCACGGAGAAGGCCACTGCCGCCTTCTGTGTCCAGGTTGAGGAGGGGAGCGTTGGCGTCCAATGCCGCATTCTTGGTGGAGAAGACCACCATCCTGTATTTGTTACCATCGAGGTGTCTCGTCATCAGCTGATGGGTGTGTGCAGCCCTGCCCATCAGTGAGGTTTTTTTCAGAGAGCATCCTTCGGGTAGGAGGATGTCCATCTGAATTGCGTTGATGACGGCAGAACCGGTACTTGTGTGGATTTGGCATGCAGATTCTGAAGGGCTCATCCGCAGCAGGCTGAACTCATTCATCCTTGTGCTGGCTGGAATCTGAGCCGGTGTCCTTCCGAGGATGATGTCCACGACAATCATGGCATCCGTGATGTTGACGACACCATTCCTGTCGAGGTCGGAGTTGGCATAGATGAAGTTGGTGATTTCTCTTCCCAGGATATAGTCTATGATCACCAGAACGTCAGTGATATTGATCGCGTAGTCTCCGTCCGTGTCTCCCCTGATGGCGGAGGTCTCCTTTACGGTCAGCATGGCTGTGATGTCCTCCTCATTCTCATTGGCTGACACGTCTCCGACGACACGGGAAAGGTATATGCCGCTGAAGAGCACGTCATAGGTGCCGGTATCGAAACCTTCCGGACACGCCATTTTGATTTTGAGGACAGCACCCTTTCCGGCTGCGATGGCGTCTCTGTTCATGGAATAGAGCAGGATGCGGTATTTGCCGTCCTCCATCCTTTCGCAGGAGATGTTCAGATTATCGGAGCGCCCCGTTGTCTCCACGACATACGAGCCTTCCCCATCCGTGGCGATCCCGAGACCCTCCGGCAGGGAAAGGTCAAACTGCACGGCATTGATCGCGTCGCTGTTGGTGAGTTCTATCATCAACTTGCCTGGACGTCCCTGGATCAGCGTCAGGTCTTCAGCCATGAGCGTGTTGAACGGCATGTCATCGACGATGTGGACAAAGTTCATCCATCCTTCAGTGCCAGCATAGATATCCCTGGTTCCTAAAGGTACGTGCAGAGTGGCATTCTCTTGGACTGCACTGCTAAAACATTCATAGTCATAATATTCAATAGCGAATGGCGTCTTGATATGGGAGTAAATGTCGGTGATTGACGTAGTATCATCGTTCTTAACAATAGCATCATCTTCGAAATAGGAAACATGGTCGTGAAAAGCACTCCATCCGATGCTCTTCACACTGTTTGGAATGGTAATTGACTTAAGGCCATGGCAACCATAGAAAGCATAGTTTGGTATGGCTGTCACTCCATCGGGGATGACAAGGTCGGTGACTTGTGTGTTTTCATCACTGTATAAATATCCTGATTCCAATGGATTGGATGGAACGATAATTGGTGTTGCTTTTTGCACATGTGCTATGCGTTTTTGGGGATAATACCATTTACTCTCAATAAAATATACATAGTCTTCAAAATCAATGTTGCACCAGGCTTTCAGGTCCTTGACAATGAACTTGACGTCCCGACAGCCAATGAAAGACCTACTTCCAATAAAGGTTATGCTGCTGGGGATGGTGATGGAGGTCAGACCTGTACACTTTGCGAAAGCTTCGTGTCCTATTCCTGTCACACTGTTGGGGATAACAGTGTTCTTGCATCCGAGAATCAGGCAGTTGGTCTCTGTTTCTATGAGGGCGTTGCAGTTATCTCGGGAGTCATATATGGCATTGTCAGGGGATACGACAATGCTTTCAAGGGAGGAGCATCCCCCAAAAGCCTCTTCACCTATGCTATTCACGCTGTTGGGGATATTGATAGACATCAAACCGGAGTCATAGAAAGCCCATTCACCTATACTATTCACGCTGTTGGGAATGGTGATGCCTGTCAGTCCTGAACAGCCAGAGAAAGCATGATCTCCTATGATCGTCACGCTGTTGGGAATGGAGACGGCAGTAAGATCGGTGCAGGAAGAGAAGGCTTCGTATCCTATGCTTGTCACGCTGTTGGGTATGGTGACAGAGTTCAGGCTGGTGCAGCCAGAGAAAGCATAGCCTTTTATTTCCGTAATCTCATCAGGAACAATAAGGTCTTTTATTTCCGTCCCGTTTATATATATGTGATAAGCATTGGAGATAGGGTTTGAGAAAGAAATGTTGCACCATGCTGTTAGGCTTGAAATATGAACGGAGGTAAGATTAGTGCAGTTATAGTATTTGTATATTGCTTTATTTCAAAGACTTACAATCTAAACGGTAGAAATGTGAAGAAGTGGATTCTGTGAGTGATTTAAAGAGTAAAGATTTAACACTTTTAACTTTTGTAAACGGAAATTCAATCTCATAAAATAGAGCTTCCGCTAATGAATAGCCTCTGGTCTTCTTGCAAAACACCAGTTAAGCATTCCTTGGCCAATTACATCCCAGTTTTGCTTTTGATAATTGAACAAAGATGGGGCAGGAGCATTGCCTCTTTCTATAAGATTGAGAACCATATTTATTGTGCCAGTGCCACTTATCAATTCTCTGTAGATTTTCGCTTTATCTGGCAAAGAAGCTACATACTGATCAAAGTCTGGCTGGATAGCCATCAAATCGTCGTTCTGCTGATAACACAGTTTCGCAAAAGACTGAAGTTCTGTCGATTTACGGTAGGCTTCATTATAAATTATGCCCTTCTTGATGTCAAAATAAGGCAATATTTTTTCTGCATTCTTTTTTAAATAATCAAACGCCCTTTTCTTTCGTTCATAATCGGCATCTCCCTTAGTCCAATTAGGAAATTCTTGGTCTATAAAATTCAAAGGAACCAAATTCTCTAATTCATGAACTTCTAAAGGAATCAACTTAAATAATACATTTCCATCACCGATTCCTTTACATTTGCCATATGTGCTGTCATCTTTAACTTTATCTCCTGGATAACGACAATCAGTATCCACAATAGATAGGGTTATATGATCATCTTTTAACTCGTTTTTGATATTCATATGGGTATTCGTTCCTCCTCCATCTACATTACGAAACGAAAAATGAGCATTTATACCTAATTGTCTCATGTACCACTTTAGAACAAAAGAATAAAAATCAGCATCAGATAGAAATTCACAAACAAGTGCAGTCTTATTAGTTGTTTCTAGAGGAATCAACCTGTTATATTCTACTTGTGCAATTGTCTTGTCACCTTCTGTCCTTACAGAGGGCTCTTTTATTACAACCTCTACATAATAACTTATAAAAGAGGGCACAACTTCAAAAGAAATATTCTGGTATATTTTATTAAATAACGACCCTACCAAATAGTCAGACTCGAAAGTCTTTCTAAAATGGGCAATTGCTTTTATATCTCCAATAAGTGCATGGTTCCCATTGACAGATTGGATGGCTAAATGATATATTGCCGTGCATATTTCTTTATATTTGGGATCATTTCCCTCTACAATAAGCGAGTCACTCAAATAGAAAAGCATATCAATCGTCTATTGGGTCAAAAAAACCATAGGGCCAATCTTTCAACTGACCATTTTGTGTAAATGATATTTGTTTTATATGACTATTCTTTAATTCCTCGTCCTTTTGAAATATTAGTACATTAATATCCTTTGGTGAAATCTTCCCTTCTCTAATTCTTCTACCTAATCTATTAATCAAAGACTGACTATGAGTTTCAATTATTAACATAGCACAATTACCAGCTTCCCGAGTAAAGTTAACCGTTTTTACAAGAGTGTCTGCAATTTTAGCTTGCATTGCAGGATGCAAATGCAACTCTGGTTGTTCCATCAAGATTGTTGTTTTATCAAACTCTTTGAATCTGAATCTTGCATAGTAGCCAGCGTTATTTATTGCAGCAAAAGTTGTATGCCACAACTTTGTAATAATAGGTAAAACTTGCGAATACCCATATCCCACATCAGCAATGTTGAAATCACCATTTTTAGTTTTGACTTTAAGACTCTTCATGCCAGATTCTGTCGGCACATCAACGGTTACGCCTAAAACATCAGAGACAAAATTGTCATAATCATCTTTTTCTTTTGGTTTCAATGAAGCAACAAATTCCAACAAATTATGCCCGCTTGGATCAACTGCTTGTACTTGCAGGCCTTGAATTCTATAAAATCGATCAGCCTCAGCTCTCATTGGAGCTATATAGTCACAGGAATGATAGAAATTAGCCAATCCTCTATTTATAGATTCAATAATAACATTCAATTTTAAAAGAATAAAATAATTATAAATCGTACAAAATTCTGAAGTAGAAACAGTCCAGTTTTGGATACTTTTTTGGAATGATTTAATGCCAGCCCCTTTTTTCAATTGTTTTAAAAATTCGGTTTTATCCAAACTGGGACAACAAAGGATTTGCTCTAGTCTTTGGGTATTCTGAAGTCTTCCATTGCAATGGTTCTTAAACATTGAAACTAACTTGTTTGTTAATAGCATAACTGCAGAATCACCATCTTCATTCAATTTGTTTGAAATAAAAGATGGAAGAATTGCAAAAGCCGTATTGAAATTAAAGGTGAAACGTTCGGGTATTTCAAAATTCTCGTCATTTAAAACGCATTCAACGTTTTCATTCCGTCCTCTTACAGTTAGCTCGTACGAAACAGATTTAAGCTTTATTTTTACACTCTCAATAAAAGTACCTTTAGAATCGTCTTTTAATGAAAATGACAAATAAACTTCTTTTAATTCATTATTATTTAGGATCTCTACATTTGGATAGAAATTTCGTCTTATAGAAACATCAACATTAGACATCTCATACGAAAAGATGATTCCTTCTTGTTCTGAAGAGTATCTGTTTTTTGCTGTTTTATAATCTCCATAATCAACGAAAGATGTATCAAACCAAGCAATAGGTCCTCTCAGTTTTTTGTCAACAGATTGTGAAAAAAGAGGAAAACTTCTCAGAAACGTACTCTTACCAGAACTATTCGCGCCAACCAATATCATTATTGGTTTGAGCTCAATATCAAATGAATCTTTTATACAACGAAGATTCTGAATTCTTAATTTATTAATCATATGGGCATGTCGTTATTTGTTATTTTTTAAGGCAGGTGAATATATACTTCAATTTGTAAATCTTGGAAAGATGAATTCATCAACTCACACTTTTTCTCTTCAGTTCAACATTGCATTGGTAACAGAGATCTTAGTACATGTGATTGTTTTTTTCTGCATATCACTTCTTCTTTTTAATAGGAAGATTGAATTAATATTATCCACACACCATCATTATCCTTGCCTTCATGCTTCAGAACACCTTTATTCTGCATTGCAGAAAGGTCACGTTCGATGGTGCGCTGGCTCACCGACAGCATCTCCGACATTTGTTTGCCGGTAATTGTCGGAGATTCTTTAATTAGATTGAGTATTTTCTGCTGACGCTCAGTGAGTTTCGTCTCCGACATGTCTCCGTCATGGTCTCCGACATTCTGTGTATCGGCAGTGGCATAGATGATGGTCTGGAATTGGGTCGGAGTAGA
>JAEEGL011018674.1_pt1 | contig 15797 bp, 13 predicted proteins | sample 9134231 | NCBI WGS metagenome assembly JAEEGL01 (sample SAMN16246548, study PRJNA631951) | gut metagenome | biome: gut microbiome; feature: rumen; material: fiber-attached | host: Bos | place: Iran: Karaj | collected 2018-10
GTTCCGCGGCCTTGTCATCAATAACCGCCACCTGACTCAGATCCTTCACGTCTCCCCGGCCGAACAGTCTCCCGGAGGCCGCATCGTAGCCCTTGACCCGGAAGAACTGCTCGCTGACGCCATGCACCGTGGCATTGATGGAAACGCTGCGGTACTGGCTTAGCAGAGAACTGCTGCGATCCGGAGTTATGGCATCGGTGAACACCTGTCTGTCCAGAGCCTGCATGTCCTGCACCGTCAGGGTCTGCACCTTGCCGGAACGGATATCGCCAAAGTCCTTGCCGGGATAAATGGAAATGGTGTTGGTGCCGATGGCGCTGATGTCATTAATAACCTTCTGACTGGCGCCCTGCCCCAGAGCCACCACGCTTACTACCGCCATGATGCCGATAATAATGCCCAGCATGGTCAGGAGAGTGCGCATCTTGTGAGAGATCATGGCAATGGCCGCCATCTTAAAGGCTTCCCGGAATCTGTCCACATAGGAGCGGAACTGCGCCAGAAAATGCGGATTCAGCTTCACGGTGTCGGCATCGGACAGCGGATTTCTGGTTACGGCCTTGCCTTCGTTAACCCGGTCGGCAATGATGTTGCCGTCTTTGATCTCGATGATGCGGCCGGCATGAGCTGCAATCTTGGCATCGTGAGTTACCAGAATCACCGTATGCCCCTGCCGGTGAAGCTCCTCCAGGATCTCCATAACCTCGGCGCCGCTGCGGGAATCCAGTGCTCCGGTGGGTTCGTCAGCCAGAATTACCTGACCGCCGTTCATCAGAGCCCGGGCAATACTTACCCGCTGCTGCTGACCGCCGGAAAGCTCTCCCGGCCGGTGGGAGGAACGATCTCCCAGACCCAGCCTGTTTAAGAGCTCATCGGCTCTGGCAGTCCGGCGGCCGCTTTTTATGCCGGCGTATATAGCCGGAATCTCCACATTCTCATTAGCGCGGAGATGTCCCAGAAGATGGTATCTCTGAAAAATAAAGCCGAAGTACTCTCTCCGGAGTCTGGCCAGCTCGTCGGCGTCCAGCTGACTGGTCTCCACGCCGGAAATGCGGTATTCCCCGGAGGTGGGCTTGTCGAGACAGCCCAGAATGTTCATCAGGGTGGATTTGCCGGATCCGGACTGGCCGATAATGGCCACCATCTCCCCCTGGTAGATTTTAAGATTGATGCCGTGCAGGATCTCCACGGACTCCGAGCCTCCCAGGCCGAAGCTGCGGCGGATATCCTTCACCTCCAGAATAGGTCTCTCCGGAGCGCCGGCCATGTCCTCCCGGGATCCCTGAGGGGGAGTCCCGGAAGCAGCGTCAAGAGCGGTGTCCGCGCCTTGAGCGGAACTGTTTACATCTGTCATTGTTATCCTCGCCAGTATTCAGGTTATCAGGGTTAACACGTCCTGCTTCAGACTACATGCGGGGAGGCCCGCGGCGGCGCTTCTTGTCATGAGCTTCCATGGCGGCGGCTTCGGCGGAATTCGCATCGTTGCCGATGATCACCTCGTCGTTTTCAGAAAGACCGGAAACGATCTCGTAATTGATGTTGTCCTTGCGCCCTACGGTAACCTTAACCGGCTCCGGCTTGTTGTTTCTGAGCACATGAACCATGAAGACGTTCTCCTCCACCTTCTTTCTCAGAGCCACAATGGGGAGGGTGATAACGTCCTTGCTTTCGCCCAGCACGATGGTCACCTCTGCGGTCATGGATTTTCTGAGCACGCCGTCAGGATTTTTAACGTCAAGAAGAGCGTTGTAGTAAATGGCCTGGCTGCTGGAGCTGGTTGCTGAAGAGCTGGTGCTCTGGCTTTCGGACTTGGGAGCCGGCTCCACCTGTCTCAGATCGGCATCAAACTTCTGATCCGGGAGACCGAGAATGGTGAAAAAGGAACGCATGCCCGGCTTGACCTTCACCACGTCGGCTTCGGATACCTCGGCCTCCACGGTCATGGTATCCAGCTCCGCCAGCTTGACAATGGTAGGAGCGGACTGCGCGGAAACCACGGTCTGGCCTTCCTCGGTGACTACGCCGATAACCACGCCGTCCATGGGAGCCACGATTTTGGTGTAACCCAGGTTGGTTTTTGCGGTATCCACATTGACCTTGCACTTCTCAATCTGAGCCTGTGAGGATTCAATAGCGGCTCTGGTGGAAAGAAGATCGGCCTCGGCAGATTCCAGATCCGCTTCGGAGGTGGCATTGCCGGCCCGCATCTTCTTCTGGCGGTTATACTCGGATTCCTGCTTTTTCAGGAGAGCCAGCTTTTCTTTAAGAGAAGACTCGGCGATTTTGAGTTCGGCCTCGGCCATCTTTACCGCATTAAGCTGGGTGCGCTGCTCGATGTCGGCGATCCTGTCGCCCTTCTTTACCCGATCCCCCAGCTTCACATAAAGCTTCTCCAGCTGACCGTTCACCTGAGCGCCAACGCTGACCTCGTTAAGCCCCACCAGCGTGCCGGTGGCCATAACCGTTTCCACAACATCGCCGCGGGACGGCTTTATGGTCATAAAACGCAGCTTCTTTTCTTCGCCCTTGCTGAAGTAAAACCAGCCTCCGGCCAGCGCAATCAGCAGAATGAGCACAATGAGCTTTTTCATAGAAATCCTTGAACCCCGTTTGGATAGTAATTCAGCGGCTATTATAGACTATCGATGCCGTTAAATGTTTTTCAAAGTTTTACAGATTTTCAGGAATGATTTCGGAGCGTTTCGAGATAAGGGATGATGTTCAGAGGGAAGTCTGTCAGGAAATGCTGTATCCTGATCAGAGCGGCGACTTATCAGCGCACATGCATCTCAAAGGAGTCTTGCGGGCATTCCGCAGCTTCTGGGGCATAAAACGGGGGTTCAGGCCTTTATTTTACTGAGCACCGGCATGTTTTTGGGATTGGAATTAACATGGGGTTGCGGCCACTGTTTTCTGGTTTGAAGGTAACCAGCGCCGGGGTAACCGGCCCCCGTATTAACTGGCATCACCGTGTATAATTACCTGCAGCATTTGAATAAATTCAGGGGCGCTCGCATTATGTCATGCATCGTTTATCAGACTGACAAGAAAACAGGGAATGTGCATGCTTACAGTTCAGTATCTCACAGAGACCCGGTTACGAAAAAGGTCAAAACTGTAAAAACCTACCTGGGACGGGTTGATCCCGTAACAAATGAAATCATCCCAAAGGCCGAGAAGGGAAAGCGCAATCGCGGCATATCGACCAAACTGCGTGAATCCATAACGAAAGAGGCACAAAAGAAAGTCGATGATTTACAAGCTCAGGTAAACGATCTTCAGGATCAGCTTAAAGCGGCGACGGCCAAGATTGCAAAGTATCAGGAAGCCTTTGAAGCATTCAAAAAAGCGATGGCGGACATCAACGAGCAGGATTAGTCCTGTTGCGAGGATGCGATGCAAAAGCCGGTTGTCCCCGCCAGTTGTTATGACGTGACTTCATTATGATCCCGGCATAAAAAAGCGAACACCCGCTCGCTAACCGCCCTGATTTTGTCCAATGGCCCCAGCGCATTCTTTTTTATCAGAAAAACGTGGCAACACCTTTCACAGGCATTAAACACACCAACAAACAAAAAGCCCCTAAAGCGATTCTGTCGCATCGCTCCAGATCTGCAAACTGCGTATCATCACCGCATGTGCGCTGAAAAAATCAAAATCCAATGAACCGCCAAATCTACTTCTCTTAAAACAGTACCTGTAAGAGGAATCTGTTGGCAACCGTAACAGAGATACGGTTAATCTGTTTTGGCCTTCTTTAGCAAAGGTTACCTCTCCAAAGATACTATGCTATTTCCCCAGCTCCCTTCAATGCATCCTCCTCTATGCAATATGTCGTATTCAACCGGGAAGTAATTCAGACTTCAAACAGAACTCATGCTTTGACTGCTGTATACGCCGGGTTTTGTGTTTAAGGTCACGGTTGCCCCATACGTCCGTTGATTTGTTTTTTTTTGCCTACAATTTGCATTGTAATCAATTTAAACATTATACGCAGGCTTGGTAATTATTCTATTTTGCACAGGGCTTTTGAAGTTCCCTGCTCTCTCACACCGGATTATTACTATAGAAACATTACAAAAGAATCGAATGGAATCAGAAATATTGAAGGTAACACATGGACAACATTCTTGTTAAAGATGTCGGTGAAAAATTTGTTGTTAAAGAATTAACTTCCGTGCTTCAGGCAGACCCTCGGCTTATAGGAGGCTTTGGCAGTGACAGCGGCGTGCTCAATATTGATCTGAATGACGAGTACCTGCTTATGAACACTGATCGCAGCGGAATGAATATTGCCTATCAAATGGGGCTGGCAGATGGCTCCTGTGTTGGCGATTTCGGAGTATCCCATGCCGTCAGCGATATTTACGCCTCCGGCGGAGAGCCTTTTGCTGTAAGCGTTGCCCTGTTCCTAACGGAAGATATGACCATGGGTTTCGTTAAGCAAATAATGGACGGAGTTCAGCAGGCTGCCAAAAGATACGGAGCTTTTATTGCGTCAGGTGATACCAAAAAAGGAAAGAAATTTTCTATGGTTGTTACCGCTGTCGGCAAATGCAAAAAGAATCATGTTCTGACAAGAAAGGGAGCTCAAGAAGGAGATTATTTGGTAATTACCGGCAATTCCGGGGTCATGCTTACAGGTCTTTTAGTATTAGAAAAAAATATCCCGGTATCTTCTGCGGAAAAAGAAACTCTAACAAATGCAATTGTATATCAGAACCCTCCATATAAATTTCCTAGAAATTTAATGGATAATTCAATGACTCACGCAGGCATGGACAACAGTGATGGATTGATATCATCAATATATTCACTTTCGGAACAAAGCAATCTCGGCATCATCATTAATGAAGAAGCTATTCCCTGTTTGGACGTAACCAAAAAAATTGCACATGATTTAGATATTAATCCATTTCAATTATGCATAGGAAGCGGAGACTGGCAGCACATCTTTGCTGTAGACAAAAATCAAATTGACAAATTTATAAAAATCGCACAGGAATCTAATAATAAAGTAACTGTAATTGGTCAATTTATCAACAACAAATATACAGCCTTAAAAAATAAAAACGGATTTTTTGCATTAAAAAGATTAGAAAATGACAGATTTAAAACAAGCGGCAAAAAGTGGTTTGAATATCTTTCCTCAAAAATCGTTTATACCGGAGACAAAATCAATGAGCGCGATTTGTTCTGAAAGCATTGGTGAATGTTGGTTAGCCTGCATCAAAAAGGTTCTTCAGGAAGGAACCTTATGGCACGATGAAGATGTAAGCATTAGAGAATATCTTGGGCTTAGTGTAAAAATCATTGCTCCGGATACAGATGATGATATTATTAAAAAATTTGGCGATGAGGCTGTTTTGGAACACACCATACAAAAATTTGAAGAAGGTGTTGTAATGAGTAATCGTCCATTTACTTATAGTAACCAAATTTATAACAAGGACGGTGTTAATCAGTTCAATTGGTTAGTGGACAGATTAAATAAGAAAAGGGAAACAAAATCAGCCACAATATCTCTTCTTGATACTGGTTCCAATGATGATAATTTACCGTGTTTGACTACGATTGATGCGAAAATCAGGGACGATAAATTAGATATGCAATTCTTTTACAGAGGGCAGAATATTGTGGGAAGACAATATGCAAATTTTATTGCATTAGCACATCTCCAGAAAAAATTAGCTAAAGCACTATCTGTGCCAGCTGGTTTTCTTGGAGGATATATTGCATCTGCTCATATTTATGAATATGACTTTCCATTTGCAGAACATATTATAAATAATCAGGAATGTAAACTAACCGATCATTTCTATGATTACGGTCCTAGGTCGATACGTGAAAATAAAATATTTAAATCATGAATAACCATCATGATAACCGCACTGATATTACAGTTATAATATGAGCAGATTTTGCAGTAAAATATTGTCAATTACAAATATTGAAATATCTTTCATCGTTACAGCAAGCGATTAATTAACATGACAAATACTATTAATATTTCAAAAGGTGCACTGATTAAATTCGGGCATTATCAATACAGCAATAATATATCAGAACCAATTCAATGGTTAATACTTGATACCTCAGAAAATGAAGCACTGCTGATTAGTAAATTTGGCATTGCTTGCAAACAATATAACCGTGAATATATCCGTATTACCTGGGAACAATGTGATTTAAGAAAATGGCTTAATAATGAATTTTTAAATAATTCGTTTTCTGCTGGTGAAACTGATGCCATCATCGTTTCTCATTTATCTAATAATGAAAATCCAGAGTTTCATACCGATGGAGGTAACGATACAAATGACCGAATATTCTGTCTGAGTTTGACAGAGGCCATGACGTATATTCAAGATGATTCTGAGAGAAAATGTTTGCCTAATCCTCAGATAATAAAGGACGAACCCTATATGCGGAACGACTGCTGCTTTTGGTGGCTGCGTTCTCCCGGCAGGTTCCCTACACATGCCTCACGTATCGGACCTGACGGCAGTGTTGTTGTGCGAGGTCATCTCGTGAATGACGATCATTATACTGTACGACCTGCCATGAGAATAAACATCAAATCGTATCTGAAAATAGATAATTTCTTATAGTATCATTAAATTATAAACACAGGCAAGTAAATATTAACAATCACCTGACAATATAATTAATTGCATCAACAAGATTCTAAATACAGGAGTTTTATATGTCTGAAACAATGGTAAATAATGAATTCTTGGATTTTGTTAGAAAAGGAACTGTTGTTAATCGTAATAATTCAGAATGTATAGATATTACTGGCATTACTCTTGATGAATACCATGTAGATAAAAAACTTCAAATTTCTTCTGGAGAAGCAGACATTTATCTTTGTTCAAATATTAATTCTCCTAATAATCCTTCAGAATCTGATTTCATAATGAAGTACTACAGAAGAACAGATGCCATAAAACCTGAGGTAATTGAAAAATTACAGATGATCCGCAACCCATGCGTAGCGCCTATTCTTAAATACGGCATATACGAAGATCATCAATATGTAATTCTTCCTTACTATAGGAATCCAACACTGGCAGATATTCTTAGCAGTGGCAAAAAGTTTTCCGAGGAGCATATCAAGAAAATAATTATTCCTTCTGTAATTGAAGGACTTCAGGCTTTACATAAAGTTGGAATCTTACACAAGGATTTAAAACCATCAAATCTTATTCCTGATAATACCGGAGAACATATTGTACTGATAGATTTCGGCATTAGTTCTGATGCCGGAAAAAATACTTTCGTTGTAACACATACTGGCATGACACTTGTTTATGCCGCTCCAGAAGCTCTGCAAGGGTTATTCCACAGAGAAACTGATTATTATGCTCTCGGCATTACTGTTTTTGAGCTATTTACAGGCTATACACCGTTTCAAAATTCAGGACTGACTGATCAGGAAATGGCCCGCATGTCCACAATTAATACAATTGAATTTCCTGACAACTTCCCCAGAGATCTTAAAAATTTAGTTTTAGGATTAACTTACAAGGATCTTTCTCACAGAAATGAACCAGATAACCCTAATAGGAGATGGGGGTATTCTGAGGTAAAACAATGGCTTAACGGAGTGGCATTACCAATTCCGGGATCTGCCATTACCATAACTGAAAATATTTCAAACTTTCTGCCATATAATTTTGGAGGAACAAAATATTCAAATGAAACTGCTCTCATAGAGGCAATGTTCAGAAATCCTAACAATGGCATGAAAGATTTAGGTCGCGGAAAGCTAACCCAGCACTACGGATATTTTGATGCCAGAAAGGAAAAGCTTTGTCAAAAAGCAGAAAAATCAAACTCAAAAGATAACCGCTTGAATTTTCTTTCGTTTTTTAAACTTCTCTATCAGCTTTCACCGGAAACAAAATCGATATTTTGCAATGGAAAAAAATTTGCATCCTTGGAAGAACTTGGAAAATTCTGCATAACTGAATCAATTAATATTGCAAAACAAGGCACCAGTCTGAGTGAAAATAACACATCTCCTTTTTTAAAAGATTTTATATTCAGCTTTGACAGCGGTATATTTGAGGAGTATGCAGCAAATGTTTTGAAAAGTGATGTTTTACAATCACTAATTTTAAATATTAAAAAACTATTCAAAAACGAACAAAATAACTACTCCATTATTCAAAAGGCGCTTGTTTTTGGATATTCTGTATCAGAAGACAGACATTTTATCGTAAATGGCAGAATTTTCGATACTCCGGCAGATTTTAAAAAGCAAATACTGCATTTAGCAGAATCGGATTATACCAATTATAAAAAATTTATTACACCAGCCATAAACGATTTAAAATTTCTATTCAATATATTCCCAGATAACTTTTCAAAATCTTGTATCAAAGCAATTATAGATAAAGCATCTTCAGTAAAAAATATAATTCTAAATAACGGTTTTTTCTTTGGCAATTATCTGCAAAACGGAAGAACAAAAACTCCTATAGAATGGATAATTTTAGAAAAAAATGATACTAGCATGCTGATAATTAGCAAATATGCTCTGGATTGCATTCGTTATCATAGAGGCGGTAATACCACATGGGAACAATGCGATCTTCGCAAATGGCTCAATAATGACTTTTTGAACAATGCTTTCACAAGAGAAGAGCAGTCAAGGATTTGTCTGTCTCATCTTAAAAATGAAACCAACCCGAATTACGGAACCAAGGGCGGGAATGACACCAATGACAGAATTTTTTGTCTCAGTATCTCAGAGGCCAGACAATACTTTAGAAGTGATAATGCCAGAAAATGTCAAGCAACCGCCTATGCAGCAGAAAAGGGTTCTCATATCGCCAATGGTTTCTGTTACTGGTGGCTGCGTTCCCCTGGCCGCAGCTTGAATCGCATAACCCGTGTACGTACTGGAGGAGATCTGGGATTGATCGGACATGATGTCAGCGGTGTGCACGGCTCAATCCGCCCTGCTCTGCGCATAAAACTGTAATCAAGGAAAATCCTTGATGAGAATTTGACTGTCCCGCCTTGCAGCTTTCTGAAGCGGATCTGCAAAAGCCGCTTGTTATGACGGGACTTCTATGATTCTGGCATAAAAACATGCTCGCATGCATGAACATACTCCTTCCCTGAAAATCCCGAAAGGTTTTCAAAATGCGGCATCGTTGATGAGGAACGAGAGAGTCCGGAAAGCCTGCGCACTCCCGTTCCTCCTGCCTCAGGCCTCTAGTTTTGCGAACTGAATCGGGTTCATATCCCCCATATTAAACTGGTCGTCCCGGAGTCCGGATTCAAAGGAGAATTTTGTCTTCTCGAAACGCCCGATTACATAGCAGTTGTCCTTTTCACAAACAGAAACCAGAGCTGACACGGCTTCCGGGCACCCGCTTTTCTGAATAGCCGTATTGATGCCTGTCTCCATCTTGCGCCACAGATTATACTGCGACACAAAGAAAGAGTTCATAGTATGATCAAACTGCTCCGCTTTTCTGTCCCCTAATACCTGGCCGATCCCCTTGCGCATTCTGGGATTCAGCTCAGCCTTGTTTTTATATTTATCCCAGGCTTCAAACACCAATTCATAAGCCCCTTCAAAAGCCCCCCGAAGAGATTCATCTATCATATACGATTCAACCGGCTCTTCCAAAGTATAGGCATCCTGTTCCTTCTTACCGGAAGCAAAATTATGGTTAACCTCATTGATGACTTTGTCAACCTCACGTTGCATTTCAGATCTGCAGTTTATTCCGGCAGATGAAAAGGGATCAGCCGGCAGCAGAGAAAACAGATACAGCCAGTTCTGAAAAAGCATTTTTAACTCTTTTGCAATATTCAGAAACACCATTTGCTTATTCGGCGGAGTGGGGAGATTGTCAGTGTCCGCAGGCATATTCCCAGCCCCGAAGAGCTCGTCAAAATTTTTCCGATAGCAGAGGATCAGGGCATATAAGGCAAACTGGATCGGCGTCAGCTCCGCCCGGTAGCGGGCCGGACGGATATCCTTCCGGACTTCAATGTCCAGAGCGGCATCCTGCCAGTCCAGAGTGACATAAACATCCTCGGGGCTTATAGTCATTTCGCTGTTTATGTAGTTTATAGCCTCGGAGTAAATGTTGTCCCGGTTTCCGGAGGCCATGAGCCTGCCCCACTGCTTGCTGTCCTTCAAAAAGTGTCCCATTCTGATGAAGGGAATGGAGGAGAGCTCCACCTCGGCAGAGGCGCCGTCCAGCTCCTCTCCGGATCTGGTATAAAACTTCCGGCTGTTTTTGCAGCGATAAAAAAACTGTCCCCCGGATTTCACAGCATCGATTGCTTCGTAACGGGGATCCACCAGCACATGGGTAAGCTCGTCATCCCGGCGCCCCAGTATGGACATCACGGAACCCATCAGGTAGGACATGGTTTTCCGGCCGCCGGCAATAGATGCCACCACAGGAGTTTCCGGAAATTTCTCAATGAGATCCCGCAGGGTTTTGAAGAGGAAGTCTGCGGCAATCCCTTCATCCTGATCGGTTCTGATATCCTCCAGCTCATGATTTTGACTGTCCCGGAATACCAGAATGTTCCCCTCCTTCAGGGTAAGATCCGGCCAGCCGTATTCCCGGCTCATTTCAATAAAGATGTCATTCCCCCGCTCGCCGGTTTTCCGGTTGATCCCCAAAAGCATCCTCTCAATGTTCTCCTTGCCCGGGCGGGTGGTGACCACGTAAATATCCCGGACGGTACGCCCGGCCATTCTCAGGCTGCACAGAGTTTCGGTAATGATCTGCGGGGTCTGCCCTGACACCGAGAGAAGAATGCAATCGCTCATGGTGAACTCCTTTGTCTTTTGCTGAATAGGTTTGTCCGGATATCGAATAATCTTACTTCATGCCCGCCGGCAGAAGTGACGGCAGGATCCCGAATTAAAAAACAGAGCTGTGGCGGAAGTCATGCGAAGTCCCGGTGTCCGCCGGCTGTATCACCGGGCGTTCACCAAGAGTGCTTCAGACCTGTCTCCGCCGGGCCTCTTCGGGCCTATTTACCACCAGCTTCTGAAAAATCTTGCTACCGAGGAACAGACATTGGAAACAGTGGTGGTGACAACGGTAAAGGTATAGAAGGCCTTTTCAAATACATAGACCAAAACATCACAGACCTTATCCATCAGGTCTCTCTGGAGATACTGGTGGTGAGAACCACCCAATGCATCACGAACCTTATCCAGCATACTGGATTCAGTCTTCCTCCGGTATCCTGCCCCGCCGTCATTGTTGTCATCTCTTTCGAAATTGCCGCTGTCCCGGGATTTCCGGCAAGCTACCATTACCGCCTTCAGGGACTTCAGATTTTTGACAATGAGGTAGAACAGCCTGGAAATGTTGTAGGGCTTCTGGCTCTCCTTCCCGTCGGTGTAGCCGGCGCTGTAGTACACCGGTTCAATGTCCAGGTTATTGGTATCCCTGATGCGGCGCTGTATGGAATCCACCTTCTGCTTCAGGAAATCCGTAAGCTGGGGCTCCGGGCGGTTTTCCCGAAAGTTCCAGAACCGTCCCTTCATGGCCATGTCGCACTGATTGAGGCCGATGATAATGCGATCCTTGTGGGCATAGCTGTTTAGGACGAGATCGATGAGCTCATAGGAGGTGCCCGTATCGCAGTTGCTGGCATCGACAATCACCAGCACGAGATCGATAAGAAGATGCTCTCCTGAGGAATCACGCTCCATGAGCTTGTTCACGATGTTTTCTTTGTACCTTTTATCCTCATTAACGCCGTGTCCGAGGCCCGGAGTGTCCCAGAGCACCAGGTTGCCCATTTCGTAACGGTCGATGTTTATAGTTTCCGGATCCGCGCCCACGCCGGTGCCGCCGACAATCATGATATTGGCCTGATCATCCCGGAAACCCAGCACAATCTTCTCCAGCCGGAGTCTTTCCTCTTCATTGGAAACATTCTCACGGATGGCCTCGTTGATAAGGGTCATAAAATCATCATAGCTTCTCATAATCATCTTCCTCTTTTGTTAACCGAACTGACCGCAATTACCAAAAGCTGCTGAAAAAGCTTCCTATCGAGGAACAGACATTGGAAACAGTGGTGCTGACGCTTTCGAAGGCATCGCAGGCCTTTTCATAAACATATCCCACAACATCACGGGCCTTGTCCAGCAGGCTGGATTCGGTCTTTCTCCGATAGCCGGCCCCGCCGTCATTGTTGTCGTCTCTTTCGAAATTGCTGCGATCCCGGGATTTCTTGAGAGCTACCATTATCGCCTTCTGGGACTTCAGATTTTTAACAATGAGGTAGAACAGCCGGGAAATGTTGTAGGGCTTCTGGCTCTCCTTCCCGTCGGTGTAGCCGGCGCTGTAGTACACCGGTTCAATGTCCAGTTTATTGGTTTCCTTGATACGGCGCTGTATGGAATCCGCCTTCTGCTTCAGGAAATCCGTAAGCTGCGGCTCCGGGCGGTTTTCCCGAAAGTTCCAGAACCGTCCCTTCATGGCCATGTCGCACTGATTGAGGCCGATGATAATGCGATCCTTGTGGGCATAGCTGTTTATGATGAGATCGATGAGCTCATAGGAGGTGCCCATATCGCGGTTGCTGGCATCGACAATCACCAGCACGAGATCAATAAGAAGATGCTCTCCGGAGGAATCCCGCTCCATGAGCTTGTTCACGATGTTTTTTCTGTGCCTTTGATCCTCTTTGATGCCATGACCGAGGCCCGGAGTATCCCAGAGCACCAGATTGCCCATTTCGTAACGGTCGATGTTTATGGTTTCCGGATCTACCCCCACGCCGACCTTGGCATCGCTGGTATCAAAGAGCGCATTAATGGTGGAGGACTTGCCCACGCCGGTGCCGCCGACAATCATGATATTGGCCTGATCATCCCGGAGACGCAGCAAAACCTTCTCCAGCCGGAGTCTTTCGTCTTCGTTGGAAACATTATTGGAGATGACACCGCTCATATAAGTCATAAAATCATCATAGCTTCTCATAATCTTCTTCCTTCTTCTTTGTTAACTGAAAAGACCGCAAAGACCGCCGACAAAGCCGCCGACAATGGTGCCTACAACGGGGGGAATTCCAAGGCTTGTGGCGATTTTGGCTCCTACTGCGGCTCCGGTCATGGCACCGCTGACAACGCCTTTGATTTTGCCAATGATCCCTTCCACCATGCCCCGGGTTTCCTCATCATGGCTCTGCCAGACCTCGTCATTCCGGTTGACCTCCTGAACAAGACTGAGCATCTTGTCATCATCAGGCAGATTCTCCAGAATGAAGCACATGAGCTTCAGGAGGTTAAATTTCTCCGTGGCGCTGTAGAACATGACGTTGACGTCCAGATCGCAGGAATTACGGATCCGCTCCTTTACGGAACGCACCTTGTCCGTCATAAAGTCTGTAAGCTCCGGTTCCGGCTTTCTGGCAGCGCTGTCCCAGTGCCGGCCTTTCATGGCCACATCCGTCTGATTGATGGCGACCACAATGCCGTCACGGTAGCGGACACCGGGGGCAATCACCTTCGTAATAAGCTCAAAGGTGCTCATCATGTCTCTTGAGGAGCCGTCCACCACTACCAGCACGAGATCGATAAGGGGATGCCCGGAATCGTTATTGCGCTTCAGAAGATCGCGGATCATTTCCGCCGTGGCGCGATCCTTCTCCGGAGAATCACCGAAGCCCGGAGTGTCCCACAGAGTCAGATTGCTGAAGGTGTACTTCTCGATCTCCCTGGTCTCAGGATCCGTGCCATAGCCTACCTTGGCCTCCTCCATGTTGAAGAGGGCATTAATGGTGGTGCTCTTTCCGGCTCCGGTAGCTCCTGCCAGCAGGATATTGACCCGGTTTTTGGCGAGAATATCCCTGACGCCGCCAATATAACGGTCGCGCTCATCGGAGGTCATGCCCTGAGAAAGTTCAGGACTCTGCTCCATCATCTCAATAAGGGAAGAAAAGGGAGACTTCTTAGCATCAGATCCGGCATTGGTATCGTTCATAGCGTTCTTCTTCATGGCATTCTCCTTCATAGCGCTTTCATTCATAGGGCTATCCTTCATAACATTGTTGTCAAAAGTGAAATCGTTCGTATCAGTGAATTTGTTCATTTGTCCTTTCTCATATTATTTCTCAGCCAAAGTATTTCTTTGCTTCAGGCAGAATCCGGGTTTTTGCCGCGCTTCCGGTCATTATGCTCCGAACGCAAAGATGCGGTTGTTTCGGCCAAGACGGAAAATCAAGTCCTTCAGGCTCGCTTGCCCTCCGGACTCTCATGATGTCATTCCTGCTCATCATTCCCGCTTCCCCCTTCCTGCTAATGCATCATGGTGTCCAGAATGCGGTCGTACACCTTTTTGATATTGAAGTTGTACTTTGCGGAATAGCACAGGGGTCTCTCCACATCGAAGCCCGTGGATTCCCGGATGCGTTCCATCACCGAGCCGGCCTTTTCATCAAGGAAGGTGAGAAGCTCGGGACTGGCTACTTTGCGGTTCTTCCAGAAAACCTGCCTGTGGGTATGCATGGCGCAGTCGGCCTGGTTAATGAGCACCAGAAGCTTCCGGGTTGCCAGGAGATTCTTCAGGCGTCCCGTTAAGAGCTTGAAGGTGGTGCCCATTTCCCGGGAGGAACCATCCACGATAATCGCCACAAGGTCAATCAGCGGGGATACGGTGCCGTCGGCATTGGACTTTTTGACATGAAGAAGCTTCAGGATCTCGGTCTCATACCGGGCGTCGGCCTCTGCGCTGTCGCCGAGACCCGGGGTATCCCAGAGATTAATGCTGCGGGAAAGACAGTACTTTTTGATGGCGGAGGTCTCCGGATCCACGCCGGTGCCCACGTCGCTGACCCGTGCGGTGATAAGGGAATTCAGGGTAGAGGACTTCCCCACGCCGGTAGCGCCTGCAAAAAGGATATCAAGACGCTGCTTGCCGGATGCCTTAAGAAAATCCTGCACCTCTTCCTGACGATAATGAGCGTAAATGATTCTGTTCATGGTCTTGGCCTTCTTTGCGGTTTTTTCCTTGTTCATGATCTTGCCCTCTTTCATAGTCTTATCCTCGTTCATGGTCTGATAGTTCGCATCAGCGCGGCTTTTCATTTATCATCCCGGCAAAGTGTTTCTCAGCTTTTGGGGGAGCCGGTGTTTTTGCAGGGATTCCCTCCATTATGCTCAAAACGCAAAAGCGCGGATGTTTCGGTCAGGGCCAAAACTTAAGCCTTTCCGGCCCGGTATTCCTCCGGGCTCCCCTGCCGATTCATCATGGTGTCCAGAATGCGGTCGTACACCTTTTTGATATTGAAGTTGTACTTCGCGGAATAGCACAGGGGGCTCTCCACATCGAAGCCCGTGGATTCCCGGATGCGTTCCATCACCGAGCCGGCCTTTTCATCAAGGAAGGTGAGAAGCTCGGGACTGGCTACTTTGCGGTTCTTCCAGAAAACCTGCCTGTGGGTATGCATGGCACAGTCGGCCTGGTTAATGAGCACCAGAAGCTTCCGGGTTGCCAGAAGATTCTTAAGGCGCCCCGTTAAGAGCTTGAAGGTGGTGCCCATTTCCCGGGAGGAACCGTCCACAATAATCGCCACGAGATCAATCAGCGGGGATACGGTACCGTCGGCATTGGACTTTTTGACATGAAGAAGCTTCAGGATCTCGGTTTCATACCGGGCATCATCCTCTGCGCTGTCGCCGAGACCCGGGGTATCCCAGAGATTAATGCTGCGGGAAAGACAGTACTTTTTGATGGCGGAGGTCTCCGGATCCACGCCGGTGCCCACGTCGCTGACCCGTGCGGTAATAA
>JAEEGL012244146.1_pt1 | contig 15797 bp, 13 predicted proteins | sample 9134231 | NCBI WGS metagenome assembly JAEEGL01 (sample SAMN16246548, study PRJNA631951) | gut metagenome | biome: gut microbiome; feature: rumen; material: fiber-attached | host: Bos | place: Iran: Karaj | collected 2018-10
GAGGTAGTGCTCGCAGTCACTCAGCCTGACAGGCCCAAGGGCCGCAGCGGCAGGCTGCAGATGAGCGAAGTAAAGCAGTATGCCACAGAGAACGGCATAGAGGTATACCAGCCCGAGAAGGTAAGGGAGACGGAGGCTGTAGAGAGGCTTAAAGGATACGACAGCGAGCTGATAGTCGTGGCGGCATTCGGACAGATACTCCCAAAGGAGATACTTGAGATGCCAAAATATGGCTGCATAAACGTACATGCATCGCTTCTTCCGCACCTCAGGGGCGCATCCCCTATACAGACAGCCATCCTTGAAGGAGACAGCGAGACCGGTGTCACCATCCAGCAGATGGGCGAAGGACTCGATACCGGAGATATCATATCAGCAAGGAGCATACCGATAGAGCCCTCCGATACCGGAGGAAGCCTCTTTGACAAGCTTGCGCGTCTCGGTGCCGAGCTTACCGTGGAGACGATAGCGGATATCGAAGAAGGAAGGGCATCTGCTACACCACAGGATGAGAGCATGGCAAGCTATGCGAAGAAGATAGACAAGCAGATGGGCCACATAGACTACAACCTAAGCGCCGCAGAGATCGAGCGCATGATAAGGGCACTGAACCCGTGGCCGTCGGCATTTTCCCATATAGACGGGAAGCTCATGAAGATCTGGAAGGCATCTGTCGGAGGCAGTACAGACGGCAAGGCAGGATGCGTGACAGAGGTGAAGAAAGACAGCTTTACCGTAGCCTGTGGTGAAGGCTCACTGATAGTAGAAGAAGTACAGCTTGAAGGCAAGAAACGTATGACGGTACATGATCTGCTGCTGGGATACAGGATAAATCCCGGCACCGTACTGTCCTGATGAAAGGATATCCGGAGGTAAGAGTATGATGAATTATTATTACGGTTTTGACTGGACCTATTTACTGCTGATCATAGGTATGGTGGTATCCGGCATAGCTTCGGCAAAGGTATCATCGACCTTCAATAAATACGCGAGAGTAGGGTCTTCCACAGGTATGACCGGGGCGGAAGCAGCCCAGAGGATACTGTATGCGGAGGGTATCACGGATGTCGCGATACAGCACATCGCAGGCAATCTTACGGATCATTACGATCCTTCAAAAAAGGTCGTGAGCCTCTCAGATGCCACATATGCATCAACATCCGTGGCAGCGATAGGCGTCGCAGCTCACGAGTGTGGACACGTGATACAGCATCATACGGGATATGCGCCTCTTAGCATCAGATCAGCTCTGGTGCCGGTAGCCAGCATAGGCTCAAAGGCGGGTATACCGATTTGCCTGCTTGGCATGTTCCTCGGCATGAACCCCACTCTGATCAATCTTGGAATACTAGTCTTTTCATTCGGAGTGCTCTTTCAGATCGTCACACTTCCTGTAGAGTTTGATGCATCAAACAGGGCTTTGAAGCTCGTTCGTTCACTCGGGATACTTGATGAGGCTGAGACACGGGATACGAGGAAGGTGCTGAAGGCCGCGGCAATGACCTATGTGGCATCGGCGTTTGCTTCGGTGCTGTCGCTGCTTCGTCTCGTACTCATCTTCGGCGGCAGGAGGAGAGACTGACAGAGTGAGTACCGTCAATACAAGGCAGATAGCATTGGATGTACTGATGCAGTACGAAAAGGAGGGGACGATGTTTCGCCCCCTTTTGAATGCTGCGCTGGACAAGTATGCTTACCTTGACGGCAGAGACAGAGCATTCATCAAGAGCCTGTCGGAAGGCGTCGTGGAGAGGCTCATCACGCTTGACTATATAGCGGACCGTGTGTCAAAGACACCGACAGCAAAGATGAAGCCCGTGATACGCATGATCATCAGGATGGGGATATACCAGCTCGTCTTCATGGAGCATGTGCCCGACAGCGCAGCCGTAAATGAAGCCGTGAAGCTTACGAGGCTTAAGCATATAGACGGCCTTAAAGGGGTCGTAAACGGAGTCCTGCGCGCTGTAGTAAGGCTCAGGGATCAGGGAATAGAGTATCCCGATATCGAGACGGAGTATTCGTGCCCGAAGTGGATAGCGGATAAGCTGAGAGCAGATCACGGGAAGGAGAAAGCAGAAGCTGTGATCCGTGCCGGAGTCGGCAGCGTGCCGTTATATCTCAGGGCGAACGGGCAGATCACAGATGCCGATAAGGCAGCAGAGGAGCTTTTTTCGGAGGGCGTGAAGGCCGTAAAGTGTGACGACACGCCGTATGTCTTAAGGGCAGAAGAGGGGAGTCTGGTACCGGGACAGTCGGAAAGCTTTATAAAAGGGCATTATTCGGTGCAGGATCTTTCTTCTCAGGCAGCGGTATATGAGCTGTGGGAGCAGATTAAAGTTTACATAAATGATAAAAATATGGTTAACATAAATGTAATTGATATGTGCGCAGCACCCGGTGGAAAGTCATGTGCCCTGGCAGAGCTTCTGGGCGAAAAAGGAAAAGTCAGATCATACGACATTTCGGAAGAAAAGCTTTCGAGGATAAGAGATAACGCCGAGAGGACAGGGCTTTCAAACATAGATATCGCAACGGGAGACGCTGCGCTCCGAAACGATGAGCTTTTGGAAAGTGCGGATGCCGTGATAGCCGATCTGCCGTGTTCCGGACTCGGGGATATGGGGAGAAAGGTAGACATAAAGTATAGAGTGAAGCCGGATGATGTATCAGCATTATGTGAACTGCAACGAAGGATACTGGACAATGCCGCCGACTATCTGAAACCGGACGGAATCCTTTTGTTTTCTGTGTGTACGGTCACTAAAGAAGAGACATCCGATCAGTCGGACTACCTTGCTTCAAAAGGGTTACATAAAATTGAAGAAAGACTGTTCCTGCAGGGAGTCGATCCCTGCGACGGGTTTTATTTCTCGATATGGAGACGGGGATGAAAGACATACTCGATCTTACAAAAAAAGAACTGGCTGACACGCTCGGCTCATACGGAGAGAAGCCATACCGCGCAAAGCAGATATTCACCTGGCTGCATCAAAGGCGGGTGACATCCTTTGATCAGATGACAGATATCTCAAAGACCCTGCGCTCAAAGCTTGCCGAAGAGTATGTCATCGGAGCATGCAGAGCGGACAAGGTGCAGATATCGAAGCTTGACGGTACCCGCAAGTATCTTTACAGGCTTGAAGACGGCAGCTTCATAGAGGGTGTCTTCATGAGATACAGGGACTGGAATACGGCCTGCATATCATCGCAGGTGGGATGCGCTATGGGCTGCAGGTTCTGTGCTTCCACCATAAACGGATGCGAGAGGGATCTGAGTGCAGGAGAGATGGCAGAGCAGATATATGCGATGGAAGATGATACCGGGGAAGCCGTCTCAAACGTAGTGATCATGGGCTCGGGAGAGCCTCTTCTCAACTACGCAAATCTGATGAGGTTCATAGACATCATATCTGACGGAGACGGCAAGGGGATATCCAAAAGAAACATCACTGTATCTACCTGCGGCATAGTGCCTGCGATATATAAGCTTGCGGATGAAGGAGGAGACGAAGAGCACATGCAGATAAACCTGGCTCTGTCCCTGCATGCGCCTACGGATGAGAAGCGAAGGAAGCTTATGCCGATAGCTGAGAAGTACACGCTTTCTGAGCTTACTGAAGCCATGAAGCACTACTATGACAGGACACACAGACGCCTGACTTTTGAGTACGCCCTTGTAAGCGGTGAAAACGATACTGCACAGGATGCGGAGGAACTTGCGAAGCTGCTGCGAAATATGGGGCCTGCGGGGAGCAGTGCACTGGTCAATCTTATACCCGTGAACCCTGTGAAAGAAAGCGGTATGGGACGGCCGACGAGGGAGGCATGCGAGGCCTTCAAAAATAAACTTGAAAACTTTGGAATAAATGGTAGTATAAGGAGAGAATTAGGCTCTGATATTGACGGGGCCTGCGGACAGCTCAGGATGAAGTCACACGCTTAGCTGCACCGCGAAATACGGGGAGGAAACATGATAAAGACCTTTTCGATGACCGATACCGGTCGGAAAAGGAAAGTGAATCAGGACTATGTGTATACTTCGGAGAATCCCGTAGGGAATCTGCCGAATCTCTTCATAGTAGCCGACGGTATGGGAGGACATGCCGCTGGAGACTATGCATCGAGGTTTACCACGGACATGGTGGTATCCGATATCAGCAATTCGCATGAGACCAATCCCATCAGACTCATAAGACATGCATATGAGGTCGCAAATGCCGCGATCATAGAGGAGGCACACAGGCTCCCGGATCATGAGGGCATGGGGACCACACTCGTGGTGGCGACCATAATAGACGATACACTCTATGTTGCCAATGTAGGCGACTCAAGGCTTTACCTGATAGATGACCGCATCAGCCAGATCACGAGGGATCACAGCCTTGTGGAAGAGATGGTGAGGGCAGGAGAGATCAGGGAGAACGAGGCGAGAAGCCATCCCATGAAAAACAAGATCACCCGTGCCATAGGCGGAGATGACGAGATAAGAGTGGACTTCTTTGACATCAAGCTCAAGGAGGGCGATGTGATACTGATGTGCACCGACGGACTGACCAATATGGTCGAGGACGAGGACATCAGGATGATAGTGCACGGCTCATCGGATGTGGTGAGTACGGTACAGGGACTCGTAAAGAGAGCGAATGACAACGGCGGAAGCGATAATATCGGAATAGTGATAATAGAGCCGTTCAAATAAACGGCAGGAGAGATACAGTCGGTAATGGTAAACGAAGGAATGGTACTTGCAGACAGATATGAGATACTGAGCCGTATAGGCACGGGCGGCATGTCCGACGTCTATAAGGCACAGGATACGAAGCTGTCCAGATTTGTGGCTATAAAGGTACTGAAGCAGGAATATGCGGAGAATGAAAACTTCGTAACGAAATTCCATGCAGAAGCACAGGCGGCTGCAGGGCTTATACACTCAAACATCGTAGGCGTCTATGATGTCGGAGAGGACAAGGGACTGCAGTACATAGTCATGGAGCTGGTGGAAGGCATCACGCTCAAGCACTACATCGAAAAGAAGCTCAGACTCTCCGTGAAGGAGTCGATAAGCATAGCCATACAGATGGCACAGGGTCTGGAGTGCGCGCACAAGGCAGGCATCATACACAGGGATGTGAAGCCCCAGAACGTCATAATATCAAAGGACGGCAAGGTAAAGGTCACAGACTTCGGTATAGCGAAGGCTGCCACCAGTGAGACGATCACCTCCAATGTGATGGGATCGGTACACTATACATCACCCGAGCAGGCCAGAGGCGGATACTCCGATGAGAAGAGCGATATCTATTCACTCGGCGTGGTACTCTTTGAGATGCTCACGGGAAGAGTGCCGTTTGACGGTGATACTACGGTCACCATAGCGATCCAGCATATTCAGGATGCGATGCCGAGTCCCAGGGAATTCGTCGGGGACATACCCGTCAGCATAGAGCAGATCATATTCAAATGCACCGAGAAGAACTCCGACAGGAGATACTCATCCATGGCGGAGGTCATATCGGATCTCAAGCAGTCACTGCTCACTCCGGATGAGAACTTCATCAAGCGCATACCCTCAGGCGGCAACGGCGGTGCTACCAAGATGGTGTCTGAGGAGGACGTCAAGTCAATAAAGACAAGGACCGGCTCCATAGATGTGGACGAGTCACTGATATCGGCATACAACCGTACCAGAGACAGACTCGAAGAAGACCACAGGAGAGCGGACGAGGAAGAAAGACCCCGCAGGAGACGCCGCGAGCCCGAGGAAGGCCGCAGCGCAAGAGACAGGCGCGACAGAGATGATCGTGACAGGAGAGAGCGCGACAGACGTGAAAAGCCCGGAAGAGACGAGGCAAGACCGGGGAAACGCCCGTCAGAAAGAGCAGCAGAGCGGGATCCTCTGGATGAATTCGAAGAAGAAGAGATCCGCCGCAAGAGAAGAGAAGCTGCTGCCAGAAAGCGCAACGCAAGCAGGAAGAAGGCACAGCAGCGTCCTGCAGATACAAACCGCAGGAATGTACAGCGAGGCGGCAGATACGACGACGATGACGATATGGACGACAGGATGTCCATGATCATGAGAGCGATCGCAGTGATAGTAGGTATCATCATACTGATACTCATACTCTTCATTGCAAGGCGTGTGATAGAAGTAAAGAAAGACTCTGCTTCGGAAAACTCCGTGGTGTCCGAGAACAAGGCACTGCAGGATGTGAGCGGGCAGAGCTTCGAAGCGGCAAAGGCCGCTCTGGAAGCGGAAGGATATGTGGTACAGTCGAGGAACGAAGCCTCGGAATCAGTGCCTTCAGGCACCGTCATAGGCTCTGAGCCTGCAGCGGGAAGCATGATACCTCCGGGATATACGGTAACACTTGTAGTAAGCTCCGGCACAGGAACCATAGCAGTACCTGATCTTACCAATGCTACGGCAGCCGAGGCAAAGGTGACACTCGAAAATCTCGGACTCGTGATGTCCGTGACACAGGGCGCTTCAGAGTCTGTACCTTCGGGATCCGTCATCTCACAGAGCCCTCATGCCGGAGATATGGTAGCTCCGGGTGCTACGGTATCCGTGGTGATCAGCACGGGTTCAGACGGCACGGGCGTGCCCATACCCGAGGGGAGCGTGGCAGTACCAAATATCATAGGCCTGACAGAGACACAGGCAAAGACGGCACTGACCGCATCAGGACTCTCATGGACCTCCATCACGGAGGAGAGATCCGACAGCGTGGCAGCGGGCCTTGTAATATCCCAGAGCGTGGAGCCGGACTCCATCGTCTCAAGCGGCAGCAACGTGGACTTCGTATTAAGCCTCGGTGCTGACGGAGTGGCAGGAGACACGGTATATTCGCAGAACGTGCAGGCACCCAACGGATACGTGCCGGGCACTGCTGCGAGGATAGTGCTTACAGGAAGTACAACGGGAACGGTATACGGACAGAAGGACGTGACGGAGTTCCCTGTGACCATACAGATAGCTGCAGCTGATGTGAACAGTGCAGATACCGGAGGAGTTTTTACTATCAGTTACACTATGAGGGTGACCGGTACGAATGATGACGGATCACCGTATACTGTAGACCAGCAGGCGGCAGATTCATCGCAGACAATAGCCTTCACAAGGTAAACCGGGCATTGGATGCTTGAAGGCAGGATACTAAAGGGGATAGGCGGCTTCTACTATGTGTATACCGAAGAGGGTACATATCAGTGCAGGGCCAAGGGCATATTCCGGCAGCGGTCGCTGAAGCCTCTGGCGGGCGACAGATGCCTGATAGAGCTGACACACACGGATGATGTGGAAGGCAATGTGACAGAGATACTGCCAAGAAGCAACGCCCTGATACGCCCACCCGTAGCGAACATAGATCAGGCACTCATCATATTCTCCGTGCACAGCCCGGAACCTGCATGGGGACTCCTCGACAGATTCCTCGTCATGATGGAGAGGGAAAAGATACCCTCGGTCATATGCATAAACAAAGACGATCTCGCTGAAGAAGATGATATCCCCTGCATTGAGAGGATATACGGCAAAGCGGGCTACAGACTGATATTCACATCGGTATCGGATACCAGAGGGCTTGAGGATGTAAGAGACGCTCTGGACGGCAAGGTCACATCTGTGGCAGGACCTTCGGGAGTAGGCAAATCATCCATGATAAACGCACTCGCGGGAACTGACGTGATGGAGACCGGAGATGTGAGCCGCAAGCTGAAGCGCGGCAAGCAGACCACAAGGCATACCGAGCTGCTGCATCTGTGGGGAGACACCTTCATCTTTGATTCGCCGGGATTTTCGGCAATGGACCTGCCCGACATGGAAGAAGCTGACCTCGCGGGGTGCTTTCCCGAGATAAGACCCCATATGGGCAGCTGCTACTACAATGACTGCACCCATACCCACGAGCCGGGATGTGCGGTGAAGCAGGCAGCACAGGACGGAGAGATATCGGACGAGCGATATGGGTCATATACGGAGATATGGAATGAACTGCATGACAGAAGGAGATACTAAATGATATATAATCTGCATCCGTCGATACTTGCCGCGGATTTCAAAAACCTTGGAAAAGAGATAGAGAACGTCGTAGCAGCCGGAGCCGACGGCATACACATAGACGTGATGGACGGTGACTTCGTACCCCAGATATCATTCGGTATGCCCGTGATAAGGTCCATTAGATCCGCCACGGACGTGACCTTTGACGTACACCTGATGGTGTCCAATCCCGAAAGATACATAGAGACCTTCGTTGATTGCGGAGCCGATATACTCACCATACACGCGGAAGCCACGAGAGACATAGAGAATGCGCTGAAGCAGATCAGACGCACGGGAGTAAAGGTGGGACTCGCACTGAATCCCGGTACATCACTCTCCACTCTGGACTATGTGATGGATGACGTGGATATGGTCCTTCTTATGACGGTCAATCCGGGATTTGGCGGACAGAAGTATATCGAGAAGGCTACAAGGAAGATAAAAGCACTGAGGGCCATGGCTCTTAACGAAGGCAGAGAGCTCGATATCGAAGTGGACGGAGGAGTGACCGAAGAGACGCTTCCTACCGTACTTGAAGCCGGAGCCAATATCATAGTCATGGGCTCGGCGATATTTGCAGGAGATGCAGCCGCTCTCACGGGAAAGTACAAGAAAGAGATAGAAGACTATTCCGGAAACAGGTGAAGGAAAACCGAACAGGATAAGAAGCATCGCAGCGGCCGTACTTGGTGTGGTCGCTGTGATTTGTATTACGCTGGGTGTGGCGGGATATCTGCTTAAAGGTGAGCCGATGTGGCAGGAGAAGACCATAGAGCTCGGAGATAGCGTGAGTGACGATGCGGCGGAGTACATAGAGGGTACTCCCTGGACTATAGAGCACACGACAGTCGATCTGACGGGACTAAATACCTGCAAGGTCGGAGACTATACCGTAAGGGCAGTCAACATGTTTGCTTCTTACGACTATACGATCCATGTGCGCGACACCGTGCCTCCCGAGATAAAGGTCGGATATTCGCTCGATACGGTGCTCGCAGCGGGACGGGACTACGATCTTTCCGTACTGCAGGCAAAGGCCGAGGATAAGAGCGGGACGACTTTTATCCATTACTACTACAACGATCATGAGATAAACGGGCTGTACTTCGATGATATAGGAAGACCGGAGATCACTATCGAAGCGACGGATGGCAACGCAAACAGGAGCATAAAAAAGGTAAAGCTCTTTGTGGATACGCCGCCCGGGATATACGGAGTGCATGAGCAGTATGTACTGAGAGGAAGCGGAAAGGATGCGATAGACCCTGCTTTTGCAACGGATGATGTGGACGGCAGCCTGACTGATAAGGTGAAAGCGGATCTTTCAGGTGTAGACTTCAGGAATATCGGTGATTACGTCGCAGCGTACTCCGTGACGGATTCATACGGCCTCACATCCACCGCCAAGACTACGATACACGTGATCTCATCTGCGGACAGAGTGATGCATCATCTCAATGATTACAGGATGAGCGATGAGCAGATGCAGGAGATCATAGAGGACGGATACTTCACCTATGAGCCTTTGGACAAGCCTGACAGCAAATGGGTCATAGATAACTGCGGTCCCACACTGGTAAATCTGTACCGCGATGAAGGGGATATGGTGAGCAGCGGTTCAGGGTTCATATATGATATCACTCCGGAGTATGTATATGTCATATCGGTATATCATGTGACCAGTGCTTTTGACGGGAAGCCGACCCGCATCACCTTTTATGACGGCACGTATACGCCTGTCAGATTCAAGTCCATCAGGCTGAGTGCGGGAAATGAGGCTTCGCTTTTTAAGATACCGGTATCAGACATACCCTATCATACCCTGGTCAGACTGAAGGAAGTGTCCTACAAAGAGGACATATACGATGACATCCACGTGGGTACCCCGCTCATAGAATACTGCAAAAACTGGAGAGCGGGCGAAAGAGAAGCTATAATCAAATACGTGGATGTGATATCCTTTGGATTGTCGGATATACAGAAGAAATACGTGGATGATGAAGAATATTTTGCCGTCACCAGGGCATCGGAGAGCGGGATGAGCGGTACGGCGATATTTGACGAACGCGGCATACTTGCAGGGATCTGCAGCAAGACGATGATGCCGCTTGATACGGAGGAGCCGAGATTCAGGGACGGATGTGATTTCCTCCTGATGGTCGGCGGACTGCCGGATCTGCTCGAAAGAGCGGAAGGAATGGAATGAGAAAGCTTTTCTACATCATATCAATAACTGCAATGGTGGCTCTGGTACTGGTCTTTCTTTGCCTGAAACCGGAGAGCGCCGAATACAGAAATGATGCCAGATATCTCGGCGATATCAGGCTTTCCAAGGCTTCAGGGTTTTATGACAGGCCGTTTGAGCTTAAGATCACTGCGCCCACGGAGGAGATCTATTATACGCTCGACGGCAGCGAACCCGACAGAGACTCTCTGCGATACACCGGTCCCATAAGCATAGACGAGGCGACACCAAAGCCCAATACCTATTCCATGAGAGAGGATGTGAGTGCTTTCTTCGACGATGAGATGAGAGAACTCTATCGCGAAACCCACTGGGCTGCAGAAAACGTAAGTCCCGAGTATAAGGCGCCGGACTACGACATCAGAAAATGCACCGTGATAAAGGCCGTGTACTATGACGGGGACGGCAACAGAGGCGATACGGTCACAGGCTCTTATTTCGTGGGGACTGACAGGGGAGAAAAAGCAAAGGATATGCAGACGGTATCTCTTGTGATAGACCCCGACAAGCTGTATGACTACGAGAACGGGATATATGTGACGGGGAAACTCAGGGATGATTTCTTTGGGGCGATGAACGATGAAAACCGCGAAGAAATGCTGGATTCGCACTGGCCCGCAAACTATACCGCAAGAGGCAGGGAGTGGGAAAGAGAAGGTACTTTGCAGGTGTTTGACGAGAAGGGCTGCAAGCTGTCTCAGCAGGTAGGAGTCAGGATAAAGGGAGAGGGAAGCAGGGAGTATCATCCGAAGAGCTTCAATCTCTATGCAAGGAGTGAGTACGACGGAAATACCGTCATCCACACGGAAGAAAAGACAAGGATGTGTCTTGATGCCATGACTCTTTACTTCGGCGGAGAAGACATATACTCAAAGATGAAAGATCCGCTGATGGCCGACATATGCTCGGATATGGGCTTTGCGACCATGACATTCAAGCCGTGCGAGCTCTTCATCAACGGAGAATACTGGGGCTTCTGCTTCATGACGGAGAAGTACGATGAAAAGTATATAGAGAGGATGTACGGCGTTGATGACGATAATGTCATGATGATAAAGAACAACTATAAGAGCGAGGGCGAGCCGTCTGACTTTGACGTCTATATGGACGATATGAAGTATATCGCCGAAGCAGACATGAGCGTTGCCGAAAACTACGAGAAGGCAAAGGATATCCTCGATATGGACGGCTTCATAGACTACATGGCAGCCGAGATATACATAGCACGCTGGTCAGACTGGCCTACAGGCAACATCAACCAGTGGAGGAGCAGGGAATACGATTCGGGGCAGTACGGAGACTGCAGATGGCGCTTCATGCTCTTTGACGTCAACTGGGGAGGCATGACCTATGATGAAGGGGATGCGACCAGAGACACCATAGCATCCACAAGGCTTCCGAGCCCCGTCTTTGACAACCTGTGCAACAATCCGGAATTCAGGGAGGCCTTCATAGCAAGGCTCATGTCCATGAGGGAGAACGAATTCGCTCCGGAGAATGTTGCGAAGAAGATAGACAGCTATGAGGTCATGATGGAGGGTCCGATGAAGGAACACTACAGGCGCTTCTTCGGCAGTGATGATGCAAGATTTCATGTAGAAGCGGAAAAACTCAAGCTTTTCTTCAATGAGAGATATGAGTATATACCTGAGATGATAGAGGCCAATTTCCCGGGTTCTGTCAGATAATTGAGACCCCATTGACACGGACAAGGCCGTGTGATAGTATCGTTTGGTGTGCGATACACGGATTATCTGGAAGGAGTAATTACAGATGTCAACAATAAGGATCATCCTTTATGTAATATTTATGATAATATGCGTTGCACTTACTTTCATAGTGCTGGCACAGGAAGGTAAGAGTGCAGGACTCGGAGCAATAAGCGGAATGGCTGATACATATTGGGGCAAGAACAAGGGACGCTCCATGGAGGGTAAGCTTCAGAAGCTGACGATAGCATTGTGCGTACTCTTTATGGTGATAGCACTTATCCTCAATATCAAGGCCTTCTAAGACAGGGATAAGACATACAAGCAAGGGCTCCTGAGTATATCGGGAGCTTTTTTATTTGGTATAAAGAAAAAATGGGAAAGAAGAATTACAAGGAAAAAAGGAATAAAGAAAAGCGGGGCAGGGACAAAGGCGGAAAGCAGAAGAGCCTGAAATATACGGGCGTTTTTCAGTCAGCGGCCGGAGGCTTCGGCTTCGTGCGCATAGAAGACAGCGAGGAGGATCTCTTCATTCCGAGAGACTGTGTACGTACAGCCATGCACGGTGATACCGTGGAGGTAAAGGTGATACATCCCGCAAGGGGCAGGAGACGCAGTGCGGAAGCAGAGATAACTCGGATCATATCCCGTGGCACCGAGAGCGTTGTGGGCACCTTCCAGTGGGGTAACAGAGGCAGGAAATCGCTCGAGGGGACAGCTGCCTATGGCTTTGTGATACCTGACAACAAGCACTTCAATGATGATATATTCGTAAGCCGTGAGCGCAGCAAAGGCGCAAAGGACGGCGATAAGGTAGTGGTACGTATCACGGAATATGGAAGCAGCAAGGGCCACAAGAGCGAGGGCATAGTATCCGAGATACTAGGCGATATCAATACACCGGGTGTGGACATCACCTCTGTTGTAAGAGGATACGGACTGCCTGAGACCTTCCCGAGGGAAGTGACGGAAGAAGCAGATGCTGTGGCACATCCTGTGAGTGAGAAAAACCTGACAGGCAGGAAGGATCTAAGGGATATAGTGACTGTCACCATAGACGGTGACGACTCGAAAGACTTTGACGATGCTGTCAGTCTTATCCGCAAGGGTGAGAGCTGGGAGCTCGGAGTGCATATAGCGGATGTGAGTGAATACGTGAAGGAAGGCTCATATCTCGATACAGAGGCATTCAGACGCGGCACATCCGTCTATCTCCCCGACAGGGTGATACCGATGCTGCCGGAGGTGCTCTCAAACGGCATATGCTCACTGAATCCGGATGAAGACAGACTGACGATGTCATGCCTTATCAAGCTGGACGAGAAGGGCAGAGTGAAGAACTCAAGGATAGTCGAGGGCGTGATAAGAAGCCACTACAGGCTGACATATTCGAAGGTGCAGAAGATACTGGACGGAGATGAGGAGCTCAGACGCGAATATGCCGATATCGTGCCTATGCTAACTGATATGAATGAGCTCGCGAAGCTCATCAGAAAGAGAAGATCCAAGCACGGAGCCATAGATTTTGATCTGCCGGAGGCTGATATCATACTCGATGATGACGGACGGACCACGGATGTCAGGATACACGACAGGAACGATGCTACAAGGCTCATAGAGGACTTCATGCTCACTGCGAACGAGACAGTGGCAGAGACCTTTGCTCTCATGCATATGCCCTTCATATACAGGACACATGACGAGCCTGATGAAGAAAGCCTATATGATCTGGCGCTTTTTGTGTCAGGATTCGGACTGCATCTGGAAACACCGAAGAAGAAAAAGAAGGACGAAGGCGTGAGCCCGAAGGCACTGCAGAAGCTGCTGCAGAAGACAGAAGGCACGGATGCCGAAAGGCTGATACGCACACTGGCGCTTCGCGCAATGAAGCAGGCCAGATACAGTACCGAGTGCAAGGGACATTACGGCCTTGCGATGGAATACTATACGCATTTTACCTCGCCTATAAGGAGATATCCTGACCTGCAGATACACCGTATCATCAAGGAGTATCTGAGGAATGAGCTCACAGAAAAGAGGATAAGCCACTATTCACAGATCCTCGGAAAGGTCGCTGAAAAGTCCAGCTTCCTCGAGCGCAGGGCTGATGATGTGGAAAGAGACGCGGACAAGCTCAAGATGGTAGAATATATGACAGGACATATAGGGGAGGAATATGACGGCATCATATCCGGTGTGACAGACTGGGGTATATATGTCGAGCTTCCCAACTGCATAGAGGGCATGATACCGCTCAGGGATATGGATGATTACTACGAGCTTGAAGAGAGATATCACAGAGTGGTAGGCAGGGCCACAGGCAGGATATACAGGCTGGGTGAAGCAGTGAGGATACAGGTGGTACGCGCCGACAAGGCAGCGGCTGAGATAGACTTCAGAATGGTGTGAAAATGGCAGAGGACAAGTCCGGAAAAAAGCTTATAGCTAACAATAAAAAGGCCTTTCATGATTACTTCATAGAAGAGCAGCTCGAAGTGGGCATAGAACTTTTCGGTACAGAGGTAAAGTCTATACGTGCAGGCAAATGCTCAATAAAGGAAGCCTATGTGGACGCAAGGACGGGAGAGCTTTTCATATACGGCATGAACATTACACCGTACGAGAAGGGCAATATCTTCAACAAGGATCCCATGCGTGACAGGAGACTTCTGGCACACAAGAAGGAGATAATGAAGCTGCAGGGACAGCTTGCCCAGAAGGGCTATACCATACTGCCACTCGAGGTCTATCTTAAGCATGGGAAGGTAAAGCTTCTCATAGGCCTGGGCAGAGGTAAGAAACTGTACGATAAGAGGGACTCCATAGCGAAGAGGGATCTGAAGAGAGAGACTGAGAGAGAGTTCAAGATCAGAAATATCTGATGGACAGCATACGGTACTTTCTGCGATAATAAAAAGAGTTGTAAATGTTCGGTATCCGCACCGGGTACCTGTGAAAGGAGAGGGCATAATGAACGAGAATATAGTGAAACGCAACGGTCTGCTTGCAAAGACAGTCATCAAGGGTCTGGAATCCCGCAATATGTCAGGATACTACGCTGAGACCGCGGAGGATGCCCTGAAACAGGCACTGGAGCTCATACCCAAGGGCAGCAGCGTGACGATGGGCGGATGCATGAGCGCCCACGAGATAGGGCTTGTAGATACGCTCAAGAAGGGCGAGTACGACTTCATAGACCGTGATGCGGAGGAAGACAAGAGAGCAGCCATGCTCAAGGCATATGATGCTGATGTGTATATTGCAAGCGCCAATGCCATGACAGAGGATGGAGTGCTTGTGAACATAGACGGCAACTCCAACAGGGTATCTGCCATAGCACAGGGTCCGAAGAAGGTGGTCTTCATAGTAGGCATGAACAAGGTATGCTCAGATCTGGACGGTGCGATGAAGAGGGCAAGGAATGTAGCTGCTCCGATCAATGCACAGCGTTTCGGCTTGAACACACCCTGCTCCAAGACGGGAGCATGCATGGACTGCAAATCACCGGATACCATATGCTGCCAGTTCCTTATCACACGTTTCTCAAGGCATGCAGGCAGGATACACGTGATACTGGTCGGAGAGTCGCTCGGATTCTGACGGGCAGCGCATTTTGAACTACAGGTTTATTGCGGCAGATACACTGCCGATATACAATAAAAGACAACTCGGGGTAGTAATGGTCTCGACAGGGATCTTGCAGCCGGAGAAGCTATCCGAAGGAGATCGCGTTAAATCTCACAAACAAAATAAACGCAGACGATAGTTTTGCATACGCTGCAGCCTAAGGCTTAGC
>JAEEGL013873426.1_pt1 | contig 15797 bp, 9 predicted proteins | sample 9134231 | NCBI WGS metagenome assembly JAEEGL01 (sample SAMN16246548, study PRJNA631951) | gut metagenome | biome: gut microbiome; feature: rumen; material: fiber-attached | host: Bos | place: Iran: Karaj | collected 2018-10
CTATAGAGAACCGGGCCCGCCAAGTCTTAAATGAGAGGAAATGACCATTCCCGCTATACCCCGATTCTTTGCAAAAAAGGAGATTTCAGTTCGTGCTTGTGGTTTCCTCTTTGGTTTTAGTACAATAAAGAAAAACCAAAGCGGAGTAGCTTCAAAAATGCACATGATTAAGGTGTTGTTTATATGTCACGGCAATATTTGTAGATCGGCCTGCTGCGAGTTTGTTTTGAAGGATATTGTTGAGAATCTGGGGATCAAGGAGAAGTTCCATATTGAGTCCCGGGCTACGAGTACGGAGGAAATCTGGAATGGAATCGGAAATCCGGTATATCCACCGATGCGGGATACTATGAAGCAGCGGGGGCTTGGGAAAACGCCTTATACGGATTTTTCTATGAAACGTGCGCAACAGTTAAAACGATCGGAATATGACGAGTATGACTTCCTGATCGGGATGGATTCGATGAATATGCGAAACATCGAGCGCATGACCGGGCATCGTCATGGTGATGGCAAGATATGGAAACTTCTGGAGTTCTGCGGGTCGACGAAGGACGTCAGTGACCCGTGGTATACGGGAAGATTCTCAGAGGTCTTTGATGAGTGCATCATGGGTTGTGAAGGATTACTAAAGTATCTTCGGGAACAAAGGATACTTTAGTGCAATAACAGGACAAAAAAACGATATCCGTTTCTGCTTCGTTCACGTATAATCTATTCTCGGTAAAAGAATGAGCGTGATGAAATAGGGTGCCGGCGAGCGCCAGAGGATGACGGATAGTATGAATAATAAGAATGTGACGGATATGACGGTGGGGAGTCCTGCCAGACATATATTGCGTTTTACGATCCCGCTTCTGATCGGGAATCTGTTTCAGCAGCTTTATAATATGGTGGACTCGATCGTAGTCGGGCGATATGTCAGTGCGCATGCGCTTGCAGCTGTAGGTGCCTGCGGCTCGCTGAATTTCCTTTTCTTCTCCTTAAGCTCCGGTCTTGCGGTGGGGATTGGTGTGATCGCATCGCAATACTTCGGCGCGAATGATGAAAAACAGCTGAAGAAGACGATTGCCAATTCCTTCTATGTGTTGGCGTCGGCGGCGCTGCTCGTGACGGTGATCGGCTTTTTCCTGGCTAGTCCGATCCTGCATCTTCTGAATACCCCCGATGTGTATGTTGCGGATTCGATCAACTATTTCCGGGTAACTTGTCTTGGTATTATCGGTATCGCTATCTATAACGGTGTGGCAGCGCTTCTTCGGGCGGTTGGAGATTCGAAGACTCCGCTGTATTTCCTGATTCTGAGTAGTGTTGTGAATGTGTCACTGGACCTTATCTTCGTGATCTGTTTTAATCTCGGAGTCGTGGGCGTGGCGCTGGCAACGATCATTGCGCAGGCGGTAGCGGCTATCGCGTCCATCATATATGCATATAAGAAGGTGAGTTACTTCCGTCTTGGCAAGAAGGATCTTCGTCCGGATTTCTCCATGATCCGGGATTCTTTCAAGATTGGTTCACCGGTGGCGATGCAGAACTCGATGATTGCCGTATCATGTATCGCGCTGCAGACTGTGGTGAACGGGTTCGGCCCGGATGTGGCATCGGCATATACGATCACCGGTCGTATCGAGCAGCTTGTGCAGCAGCCGTATGGTTCGCTCGGCATGGCGCTGACTTCCTATTCGGGTCAGAATATCGGTGCGAAGAAGCATGACAGGGTGGTCGAAGGATACCGTAAGGCGACGCTGACAGTCCTGGTGTTCAGTATTGTGATGCTGGGTCTGTTCTTCTTCTTCGGCCGCTATATCTGCGGGATCTTCGTTAAGGAAGAAGCGGCGGAGGTCATCCAGCTTGGTGCTCGTGCGCTTCGTGTCACAAGCCCCTTCTACTTCGCTCTGGGTATGATCTATGTTCCGCGTGCTGTATTAAACGGTTGCGGTGATACGGGTTTTGCGGTGATCAATGGCCTGACGGAAGTCGTCTGCCGTATCGTTTTCGCCAATATTCTGACCAGGATCCCGCTTCTCGGTTATTGGGGAATCTGGGTGACAACCGGTCTGACATGGGCATTCACGGCTATTGTGTGTGTGGTTAGATATCGTAGCGGTAAATGGCGTTATAAGGCTCTCGAGCATGGCGTGCAGGACACAAGTGTGAGCAAGCCGATCGAACCGGAAAGGAATAAGGACCGGAAAAGGTATAGTGCTTTTGCCGTGGAAAGAAGTGCAGGCAAATCGTAAGATGACGCCGTGACGGCGCTTTGGCGGAACCTCCGAAAGTATGATATAATTGATAAATCTATCGTTTATTATATTGAAACAAGGAGGCAAAGCGAATGGATATTGAAAAGATTGCGAAATACTCTTCGAACCAGCAGCCGATCTGTGTGAAGAACGACACGATCGAAGACGCGCTATTTGAGAAATACGGCGTGAACCGCGGTCTGCGTGATATCAATGGTAAGGGCGTTTTAACCGGCCTTACGCGGATATCGAAGATTGTTTCCTTTACCTCAGGACCGGATGGAAAACAGGTGCCGTGCCCAGGCGAACTTTGGTATCGCGGGTACAACATTAAGAAACTGATCGGTGAACTCGGAGAACACGAGTTCGGATTCGAGAAAACTGCGTATCTTCTGCTTTTCGGTGAGAAGCCGACGGAGAGCCAGCTCATCGAATTTCAGGCGATCCTTGACGAATGCCGGAGCCTGCCGACGAATTTTACGCGTGATGTCATCATGAAGGCGCCGAGCCGGGATATTATGAATTCCATCACAAGAAGTGTGCTGACGCTGGCTTCCTATGACGACAGTTCCACGTCATCGGATGTTTCGGACAGCCTTAGACAGTGTATCCAGCTGATCGCGCAGTATCCTATGTTTGCGGTCTATAGTTATCATGCGTACAATCATTACGATAACAACGACAGTATGTATATCCATCGTCCGCAGAAAGGAAAGTCTGCGGCAGAGAATTTCCTTCTCATGCTGCGTCCGGACCAGAGATATACGGAGCTTGAGGCGAAAGTGCTGGACGTGGCGCTGATGCTGCACATGGAGCATGGTGGCGGAAACAACTCGACGTTTACAACACGTGTGGTTACTTCTTCCGGTTCGGATACGTATTCGGCCATGGCGGCGGCGATGTCCTCGCTGAAGGGACCGAAGCATGGCGGTGCGAATATCAAGGTCGTGCAGATGATGGATGATATTAAAGATCATGTAAGCAATTGGGAAGATCGTGCCGCGATCAAGGATTATCTCATGAAGATCTTAAGTAAGCAGGCATTCGACAGAAGCGGTCTGATTTATGGTATGGGACATGCGGTGTACTCGATGAGTGATCCGCGTGAGGAAGTGCTGAACGCCTATGTCGAGAGACTTGCGAAAGCGCAGGGTATGGAGCGTGACTATATACTTTACAAGAATGTAGAGGAGCTGGCTCCGGAAGCGATTGCGGAGACGCGTAAGATCTTCAAGGGTGTCAGTCCGAATGTCGATTTCTACAGTGGCCTTGTGTACAAGATCCTGAATATTCCACCGGAACTGTATACTCCGCTATTCGCTACGGCACGTATCGTCGGCTGGAGTGCGCATCGGATCGAAGAGCTGATCGGTATGAATAAGATCATCCGTCCTGCGTATAAGAGCGTCATGAAGGAAATCGAGTAAAAGTGGTTTTCACAAGACCGGAAGGGAAACGGCCTTGTAAAAATAGAAAAAGGGAAATGAAGGAAAAGGGAATCCGGATCGATCCGGAGAGGTAAGGAGGCATTGTGATGAGAACGTCGCGATGGAGTCGTTTGGCGGGTTTTGTCCTGTCATTGGTTTTGGCTGTGATCATTCCGGCACAGTTTCTGCTGGCGGATGGTACATGTTCGGTTGTCATGGAAGGAGATGGCGATAGCTATTCTGTAACGCTCTCGCTCTCGGGATTCGAAGATAACACGATCGTTACGGTAACGGTTGGTTTTACGGAAAGTGATGTGGAATATGGTTCAGGAAGCTCGGGCATGAAGCTTTCTTCCAATAATGGCAGTTCGATCACGGTCGTTATTAGTGGTAATGGCGGAAGTCCGAACGGATCGTATTCGTATTCTGTTACGACCGGATCGGATGATCTGGGTGTGACCAGCGTGAATGTGGATAATGTGGAGTCTTTATATACTCCGACTCCGACGCATATCAATACTCCGACACCTGCCGGCACTGCAGTTGAGGATACACCGACACCTACACCTACAGAAGAACCGGAAGCAACCAGTACGCCGACTCCTGTTCCAACGAATACGCCGACCGAAGCTCCGGAGGCGACGAATACACCGACGCCTACCGTGGAGACTACTGTTGAGCCGGTTGCACCGGTCGTAACGGAGACGCCTACGCCTACACCGACATCTGCGCCGACGAATACGCCGACAATGACACCGGCAGAGACGACGACGGATGCGACTTCTGAGACAACAGAGGCGACCACTTCTGAAGAAGGGGCCGACACGGAAGAAACAGATGAACCGGGCTCGGGGAGCTCCAAGGAAGGGAAGTCTTCTAAGTCGAAGAAGTCGTCAAAGAAGTCTTCGAAATCGAAAGATTCGGATTCGGATAATAATCTGTTGTTTTTCCTGATCGGCGGCGGTGTTCTACTGGCTGCGATCGTGACTGTTGTTGTCGTGATTATTGTGAAGAAGAAAAAAGCAAAGAAGGCTGCGGAGGAAGAGGAGCCGATCGTACCGGTTTCACAGGCTGCGCCGGTGAAGATCCCGGGTACGCCGATCCCTCAGTCTCAGCCGCAGATGCCGCCGCAGGCACCGGTTCAGCAGATGCCGCCGCAGGCACCGGTTCAGCAGATGCCGCCGCAGGCACCGGTTCAGCAGATGCCGCCGCAGGCACCGGTTCAGCAGATACCGCCACAACAGCCGGGCAATTTCCCGGGCGGTAATGATACGCCACAGACATAATCGTTGTTTCATGTAGAAATAAGTGAGAGCTGTCTTCATTATGGAGCAGCTCCCTTTTTTTCTTGCGGAAAAACAAGAAAGAGAACTGCCAGATACTTTGGGAAATTGAAATCGTGCAGTTATTCTGCTATATTGATGGCAGGAAGCAAGTATTTCTTCGGAGCCGGGGTAAATGAGTAGAATACGTGGAATTGGAAAAGTCTTTCTTTGGGTCAGTGTCATCGCACTGATCAGTTTCCATGTGTCTTTTCTCCGGGCGGCTGGAGAAGTCTCTGTCGAAACTACTGATGGAGACCGGGACAACGTTATCGTCACGATGACGCTAAGTGGCTTTGCGAAAGGTGCAACCGTTATCCTGGGGGCTTCGTTCGATTCGAGTGACATCGTAATCAGCTTAGCGCCTGGGCAGGGCATGGAACTTCTCACTTCCCAACATACAGATGAGCAGTATGCCAGTTTTAAGATAACCGGTAAGGGTGGAGATCCCAACGGTAAGTATACATTTGAGTTCTCAACTATGTCGGGAAGAGGTGTGGGCGTATATGTGGAAGATTTGATCCTGCCGGAAGTTCCACCGACCGAACCCACGAAACCGACAGAGCCAACTAAGCCGTCGGAGCCGACGAAAGAGAAAGACCCCAAGGGGGAAAAGGATCCGAAAGGACAGGAGCCGACGAAGCCGACGAAACCATCGAAACCGACACAGACAACGCAGCCTTCTGAAACTTCCAAGCCGAAAGAAACGACGAAGCCCGCTGAAACAACCAAACCAGCTGAGACAACGAAACCGAAGGAAACAACGAAAGCTACGGAATCGGCAAAAGCGACGACTACGACAACGACAACGACAGCTGCACCTGCCGAAACAACCAAGACAACGACAACGGCTGCACCGGCTGAGTCGCCGGAGGAAACGACAACGACACAGGCTCCGGCCGAAACGACGACCACGGCGGTGGAAACCACGACGGCTACGGAATCGACGAAGCCTTCTGAAACGACAGAAGCCACATCGGAAACAAGTGAGGAAACGACAGTGGAGTCTTCTTCTGAATCTGTAGCAGAACCATCGGAGGAAACATCGGATCCTTCTGCGGCGCTGATCCTTTCGCAAGATGGTGAAGAACCGAGTGAGACAACGGCTGAATCTGTTGCGCCTACTGAAACTTCTTCGGGAAGCGCGGGAGCGGCTTCTGCATCGGTAAAGAAGCAGGATGATGAATCGATCATTTCATATCTGATCTGGCCATTCGTAGTGGTTGTGATCCTTGTTCTGGCGTATCTTCGTTATAAGCAGCTGGAGAAGAAGGACAAGGGGTTCAAGTATATTGCCGTGAACTTCATTCCTGTGGCTTCGCTGATCAATAAGATCAAGGGTGGAAAAGAAGAGCAGGATGAGAAGGAAGTTCCGGTGGCAGAGCCGAAACCTGTAGTCATGAACGGGTATCTTCAGAAACCGACGGTTGGTGCGGCGGCAGCTCGTGCGATCCGACCGATCCGGTCCAATGTGTCTTCTTCTTCAAGCATGCGGCCGGGACAGATGAATGGTACCGAGAAGCCTGCGGCTCCTTCGAAACCTGTAGGTAAACCGGAACATGCGGCTACTCCGAAGACCGGACCTTCGCCACGCGTGTCGTCTTCTCCTAAAGCGGGAGCAGGGAAGGCTGTCACGTCTGCCGGTGCGAAAACTGCTGCGGATTCGGAACTTCCGGAGATGGTGAAAGCACAAAGAGAACTCGAGAAGAGAATGAAGTATCTCGAGAAAGAGATGAAGAATCTTCCGAATCTGGATGATGAGGCGCCGAGACTCTAAGTGTCAGATTAAAGCCAAAGAGAGAAGAAAAAAAGAGGCGGTTTCGAGAATCGAAACCGCCTCTTTGTGGTGACCCTAAGGAGAATCGAACTCCTGATTGCGCCTTGAGAGGGCGCCGTCTTAACCGCTTGACCATAGGGCCAAGTCACCACACACTTCTTAAGTGCATGAAAGATGATACCATAAGATTTTAAGCCATGCAAGTGCCAATATCAAAAAACTGATTATATCTTCGGTTGCATATATGATATATACTTTATCACAGATTTGTTGTATACTGTGCAAGTAGAACATATTTTCTGATTGCGAAAGAGAGACATGTATGAATGACTATATCCGCGTCCGCGGTGCGAGAGAACATAATCTGCAGAATATCAATGTAGACATTCCGAGAGATAAGCTTGTTGTGATTACAGGACTTTCCGGGTCCGGGAAGTCGTCGCTTGCCTTCGATACGATCTATGCCGAAGGACAGAGACGCTATGTGGAATCCCTTTCTTCCTATGCGAGACAGTTCCTCGGGCAGCTCGAGAAACCGGACTTCGACAGTATTGACGGTCTTTCTCCGTCGATCGCGATCGATCAGAAGACGACGTCACGTAATCCTCGATCTACAGTCGGTACGGTGACGGAGGTGTATGACTATTTCCGTCTTCTGTATGCCCGGATCGGCGTGCCGCACTGCTATAAGTGCGGGAGGGAGATCGAGTCCCAGTCGATCGATCAGATCATCGAACAGCTGATGGCGTATCGGGAAGGTACGCGTATGATCCTGATGGCTCCTGTTGTCAGAGGCAGGAAAGGCGAATTTACGAAGCAGATCGAGGATTACAGAAAGAGCGGATATGCACGTGTACGGCTGGATGGCGTGGTATATGAGCTCGACGAAGATGAGATATCAATCGACAAGAACAAGAAACATAGTCTGGAAGTGGTCGTAGACAGAGTGGTCGTAAGAGAAGAATCCAGATCTCGCCTGAACGATTCCTGTGAAACGGCGCTGAAACTTGCTGACGGGCTTCTTCTCGTGGAAGTGCAGGTGCCGGTAGAGGGAGAAGACGGAGAGCGTACATATGAAAAGAGTGAAGTGCTTTTCTCACAGAAGCTGTCATGCCCGGATTGTGGGATCTCGGTAGATGAACTCTCGCCGAGAATGTTCTCGTTTAATAATCCGTTCGGTGCCTGCCCGGAGTGCTCCGGACTTGGTTCACATACGAATGTGGATCCGGATCTGTGCGTGCAGAATCCCGAAGCTTCGATCAACGAGGGTGCGATCCAGACGGCCGGATGGAAGTTCGATGATCCGAAGAGCTGGGGACGGGCATATATCGAAGCCTTATCAGCACGATATAAGTTCTCGCTGGATACACCATGGGTGAAGCTTCCGAAGAAGGTGCAGGATGTGATCCTTTTCGGTAACGGAGGGGAGAAGCTGCGGATCGATACGTCGAACAGCATGTATCCGCGCGAAGGGGTATATCTGCATGACTGGGAGGGCGTGGTCCCGAGTGTGGAGAGGAGAAGCCGGGAGGCGTCTTCGGAGGAGATCAAGCAGCACTATGACCAGTATATGACGACGACGGAATGTGTGAGCTGCCATGGTGCGAGACTGAATCCTCAGGCGCTGGCGGTTACGGTCGGCGGTAAGAATATCCACGAAGTGACGAAACTTCCGATCCAGAAGTGTATCAAACATCTACAGGGGCTGACGCTTAAGTCCAGAGAGAAGAAGATTGCGGAGCCGATCCTGAAGGAGATCCTGGCAAGGCTTGGCTTCATGGTCGATGTGGGTCTGGAATACCTGACACTTTCCAGAGCGGCGGCGACTCTGTCCGGTGGTGAAGCGCAGCGTATACGTCTGGCGACGCAGATCGGTTCGAGCCTGACGGGTGTGCTGTATATTCTGGATGAGCCTTCTATCGGACTGCATCAGAGAGACAACAACCGTCTGCTGGCAACTCTGCAGAAACTGAAAAGATTGGGAAATACGGTCCTTGTCGTCGAGCATGACGAGGATACGATGCGAGCTTCGGATATCATTATCGATATGGGACCGGGTGCCGGTGAGCATGGCGGATTTGTCGTGGGAGTCGGTACGGCCGAGGAAATCATGCAGGTACCTGGGTCGATTACGGGACAGTATCTGTCAGGGGAGAAGTATATTCCGATTCCGGCAGCCCGAAGAAAGCCGGATGGCAGATATCTGACGGTTGTCGGTGCCCGGGAGAATAATCTTAAGAGAATCGACGTAAAGATCCCGATCGGACTGTTTACCTGCGTGACAGGCGTTTCCGGCTCCGGCAAAAGCTCTCTGGTCAACGGTATCATCCTTAAACGTCTGGCGACGGATCTGAATGGTGCCCATCGTGCGAAGGGACTGTGTGATCAGATCAAAGGCGTGGGCCATCTGGACAAGGTCATCGCGATCGACCAGTCTCCGATCGGAAAGAGTCCGAGATCGAATCCGGCGACCTATACCGGATGCTTCGATCTGATCCGTGAGCTCTATGCCAATACGCCGGACGCCAAATCCCGTGGCTACAAGAACGGAAGGTTCAGCTTTAATGTCAAGGGCGGCCGCTGTGAAGCGTGCTCCGGAGACGGTGTGAACCGGATCGAGATGCATTTCCTGCCGGATGTATATGTCAAGTGCGATGTCTGTAAGGGGAAGCGGTATAACCGCGAGACTCTCCAGGTAAAGTATAAGGGTAAGAATATCGCAGATGTACTGGCGATGACGGTTGATGAGGCGCTGGATTTCTTTAAGAATGTACCGCGGATCGCTTCGAAGCTTCAGACTCTCTCGGAGGTGGGACTGGGTTATATCCGTCTCGGACAGCCGGCCACACAGCTTTCGGGTGGTGAGGCGCAGCGTGTGAAACTGGCGACAGAACTCAGTAAACGCAGCACAGGCCGTACTTTCTATATTCTGGATGAACCGACGACGGGCCTTCACATCGCGGACGTGCATAAGCTGGTTGACATTTTGAACCGCCTGGCCGAAAATGGTAATACTGTTCTGGTCATTGAGCATAATCTCGATGTGATTAAGACGGCGGACTACATTATCGATCTTGGCCCGGAGGGCGGAGATAAGGGTGGTACGATCGTTGCAGAGGGCTCGCCTGAAGAGGTCTGCGAAGTTGCGGGATCCTATACGGGTCAGTTTCTGAAGCCTGTTCTTGATATCACGAGAGAGAGAATGAAACATGGCGGAATGGTCGTGGATCCTGCGCAGAAGGAGAAACTCCAGCGTGAAGCGATGGAGATTGCGGTAGGACCGAAGGTCAGAAGGAAGAGGAAACCTCTTGAAGAAGAATAGGAGAATGGATGAGTCTTTGTACAATTTGTAAGAAGAATATTGCCGTCGTGTTTACCACGAGGATCGAGAACAACGAGCGCATCAGTGAAGGGCTCTGCTTGAAGTGCGCTTTCGAAACGGGAATCGGCGGAATTGAGGAAATGCTCAATGCGGCCGGTATTAATGAAGAGAATATCGACAGTGTGACGGAGCGGTTGAACCGTCTGATGGGCGGAGCCGGTTCGGCAGATCCGCAGGAATTGTTCAAGATGCTGGTCAATGATGCCCATATGATGGACGATTTCGATGGGGAGCCGATGGATGATCCGGATGGGGATGCTTCGGCGGAAGAATTTGATATAGGTGACGATGATTCCGACGAAGGTGACGGTCTGCCTTTCGAAGACGTGGAATTGCCGGACGCCGGAAGTAAGGGCAGAGAACGGTTCCCTTTCAACATCTTCGGGAAACATGAAACTTCAGATGGGAATGACGAGAATGATTCGAATCTCGGGTTCCTTCATCTGGGGCGTGACGCAAGAAAGAGAGATAAGAAAAATGCCAAAAGCGGCAGGAAGTTCCTGGATGAGTATGGATCGAATCTGACCCAACTGGCCAGAGAAGGAAAGATCGACCGGCTCGTCGGCCGGCAGAAGGAGATTGAGCGTGTCGTGCAGATCCTGAACCGCCGTTCGAAGAATAATCCTGCTTTGATTGGTGAACCGGGTGTCGGTAAGACGGCAATTGCAGAGGGCCTTGCGGTGAAGATCGCCAATGGCGAAGTCCCGCAGAAACTCCTGAATATGTCTGTGTATCTGCTGGATATGACGGCGATGGTGGCCGGAACCCAGTTCCGTGGACAGTTCGAGAGCCGCATGAAGAATGTGGTCGATGAAGCGCGGAAAAATCAGGATGTGATCCTGGTTATCGATGAGATGCATAATATCATGGGGGCCGGTGATGCAGAGGGTGCCATGAATGCCGCAAATATATTGAAGCCTGCGCTGGCGAAGGGTGAGATCCGAGTCATCGGATCGACGACGCTGGATGAATACCGTCGTCATATTGAGAAAGATTCGGCACTGGAGCGCCGGTTCCAGAAGGTGATTATCGAAGAACCTTCGGTAGACGACAGCATCGAGATCCTCAAAGGAATCCGCGATTACTACGAGAAACACCATTTCGTTACCTATCCGGACGACGTGATCGAATATGCGGTCCGCATGTCTTCGAGGTATATAACGGACAGGTATCTTCCGGACAAGGCCATTGATATTCTCGATGAGGCTGGATCTCGCGCGAATCTGGAAGAAGTGCGTCTGGTCAACCTTCAGAATATGAAGAATGAGTATGATGTGCTCGAGAAAGAAGTGAAGAAGATCGAGGCACGGATCGAGATGTCGGCGACTCCGGAAGAAATCGAGAAAGAGAAACTGTATGAGAAGCAGGCAGAGAAGAAATCTCGTGTGCTTCGACTGGAGAAAGAAATCGAATCTCTCGAGGATGAGCTGAAGCCGACGATTATTACGATGGAAGATATTTCGCGTGTGATCGAGATGTGGACGGGTATTCCTGTCAAGCGTATCTCCGAGTCTGAATCGGAACGGCTCCTTCATCTGGAGGATCGTCTTCATGAGCGTGTGATCGGTCAGGAAAAGGCTGTAAGTGCGCTTGCCCGAGCGATCAGAAGAAACCGCTCGGGATTCGGCAAGAAACATAAGCCGTCTTCGTTCATTTTCGTCGGTCCTACCGGCGTGGGTAAGACCGAGCTGGTGAAAGCTCTCGCCGAGGCGATGTTCGCCCGTGAAGATGCGCTGATCCGTGTGGATATGTCTGAATTCATGGAGGCGCACACCGTAAGTAAACTGATCGGATCGCCGCCGGGCTATGTCGGCTACGATGACGGCGGACAGCTGACCGAACGGGTAAGAAGAAAGCCTTATTCGGTAGTGCTTTTTGACGAGATTGAGAAAGCGCATCCCGATGTCTTTAACATGATGCTGCAGATCCTCGACGACGGGCGTCTGACGGACAGCCACGGCCGTCTTGTGAACTTCGAGAATACGATCATCATCATGACCAGTAATGCCGGTACGTCTCTTAAGGCGAACGGATTCGGTTTCACCGGTGATGACCACATCGCGCTTGAGAATCGTGTGAATACCGCGCTGAAAGAGCAGTTCCGTCCGGAGTTCCTGAACCGGGTGGATGAGATCGTGATCTTCAGCGAGCTCAATAAGGAAGAGATCCGGAAGATCGTGGATCTGATGCTGAAGGAGGTATCTGCGCAGCTTAAGGAGAAGGGGATCGCCTTCTCGGTATCGGAAGCGGCGAAGGATCAGCTTGCGAAGGAAGGATACGATCCTAAGTATGGGGCCAGACCGCTTCGTAAGACGATTCAGAAGAGACTTGAAGATCCGCTTGCGGATATGTTCCTTATGGGTAAGTTCAAGAAGGCGGAGAAAGTTACTGTGGGCTACCGAAAAGAGTCGTTTACTTTTGATGTGAAAGAACGAAAAGAGGATGAGTAATAGTCGTAAGAGTAAAGAGAAGAAGGGAAGACAAGGGCGTAAGGCAGACCCGGTCTGGGATCTTCGGAGTATAAGGAAGTATTCATGGGATACGGCTTTCCGAAAGGGATGGAAGTCATGGCTTGCTATGGTAGCAGTCTGCTTCCTTTTCTCTTTTATTGGTGTTTCTTCGGCGGAGCAGACGAAGGGCATCGATTATTTCGACAGCTTCATCAGTTCTGAAGATGAGGATTATGAACAGAATATCGACTATCTTAAGGAATATGTAATGGGGCGGAAGGTCATAAAAGACCTTCCTGAAACGACGAGATCTGGAATGGCCGGATCGATCGAGTTCCTGTCGCGAAGTAATATCTGGGTGATCCGTGCGCTGGCGTCGAATGCGGCCTACTTCGAGAGAAATCCCGGTGAGGTGATCGTAAACCTGCTGCTCATCGGATTCATTATGTTGGTCGTGCGCTTCTTCATCCAAAATGCGATGAAGGTCGGGCTTTTCCGGTTTACAATGGAGAACCGTCAGCAGGAGAGGGTTCGGTTCCGAAGGATATTTACACCGTTTCATTTTCGGACGATCCCGAATGTCATATGGGTCATGTTCCGCTACTATCTGGCGGTTTTCCTGTGGTCGCTTCTGCTGGGTGTGCCCGGTATCTGGAAGGCTTTCCAGCTTGCGGAAGTTCCGTATATCCTGGCAGAGAATCCGAAAGTGCCATGGAAAGAGGCGAAGAGACTCTCGAAGGAGATGACTTCCGGATATAAGTGGAAGATGTTTGTTGCCAAGCTGTCCTATATCTATATCTGGTTATTGCGGCTCATACCGGTTGCCGGTATCCTGGTCGCGGTGCCGCTCGATGAGCAGCTCAACAGCGAGATGTATTTTGTTCTCCGCAACCGTGCCGAAATCCGAAGTCCGTATCTGGTGGAGAGTGCTTTTGCCGATGCACCGTACATAAAGAAAGCAAACCGGAAGAAGGGGAAGCTTACTACAGTTCCTGAACCGGAGTATGTACTTGACGACGTAAATACGAAGACAGCGCATAAACCCGGACAGTTCCATCTTGACTACAGCCTGACGGATGTGGTGTTCCTGTTCTTCGTGTTCTGTCTGATCGGGTATGTATGGGAGGTTACATACTGGTTCGTCAATCACGGAGTACTCGTTAACCGTGGAACGCTTTACGGGCCGTGGATCCCGATCTACGGCTGCGGTGGACTGGCCATTGTTCTGCTTCTTGACCGGTTTAAGGAAAAGAAGATCAAGCTCTTTCTGATGACGATGCTGATCTGCGCGATCCTCGAATATGCGGCTAGTTTCGCACTGGAGTTTATCTTTAACTCCTCATACTGGGACTATAAGCACATGTTGATCAATGTGAATGGCCGCATTTGCCTGGCGGGTCTTCTGGCCTTTGGGGTCGGCGGCTTGTTCGGTGTTTATATCGCAGCGCCTGCAATCAGCCGTGCGGCAGGCCATTTCTCGAAAAGAACGCAGAATGCCGTCGCAATCGTGCTGCTTTCACTGTTTGCGATCGATCTTGTCTGCTGTGCACTGTTCGGATTTAATGCGGGAACAGGCGTCGGTGGCGTGATTACCTGATTCTTTGCTTTCGTAGCCGATACTCTGTGATTTCGGCTTTCAGGAACGGTAGCTCGCGTTGATCTTTACGTAGTCATATGTAAAATCACATGTCCACATACGGTCGTTATACTCGCCATCGTTCAGCTCGATGCGGATCAGAATGTCATGCTCGGAGAGCTTCTCCTTCGCGACATCCTCGTCGAAAGGAAGGGCAACGCCATTCTCATAAACCGGAAGACCACTCAGGAACATGCTGATCTTATCCGGATCGATATCTGCGCCGGAATAACCAAGAGCGGTGATGAAACGTCCGCAGTTCGCGTCCTGACCGAAGATGGCGGTCTTGCAGAGCGGGGAACGGCAGATGGAAAGAACGCAGAGATAGGCATCGTTCGGTGTCTTCGCACCGTTGACCTCGACCTCGACAAGCTTGCTTGCGCCTTCGCCGTCAGAGGCGATCATCTTCGCCAGATCGAAGCATAGAGCATGGAATGCTTCATTAAAGGTTATGTACTCTTCGGAATCCATCTCGATTACAGGTGTCTCGGATGCGCCGTTAGCGAGGATCACGACCATGTCGCACACGGAAGTGTCGCCGTCGACGGAGACACGGTTATAGGTATCCTTGACGTTCTCGCTGATCATGGACTGCAGGACATTCTGAGGTATGTTCGCGTCCGTGGTGAACACACTGATCATCGTAGCCAGGTTCGGGTGGATCATACCGGAACCCTTGGCAATAGCGGCGATGGTGATTTCTTTCCCGAAGATGCTGACGGTCGCGGCGACTTCCTTCGGCTGCGTATCGGTGGTCATGATGGCTCTCTCGGCCAGGTGGCCGCATGCTTCGGAAGATGTGGCATTCTTAACAAGTGCCGGAATGGCCTCGGTGATTTTATCAAGGGGAAGACGGGATCCGATGACGCCGGTGGAGGCGGTGAGGATCTCTTCGGAAGTTACGCCGAACTCGGATGCAACGGCAGATGCCATGGCGGTTGCATCATTTTCTCCCTCGGTGCCGACACAGGCATTGGCGTTTCCGCTGTTGATGACGATGCCACGTACCTGTTCTCTGGATTTGATGATCGAGATCGAACGGGTCAGGGAATGGCCTTTCACGAGATTTCTGGTATAGACGCCTGCGACATAGGCGGGGCGGTCTGAGCCGATGAAGGACAGGTCCGGATTTCCGTTCGGCTTCAGCCCGGCGTGAACACCGTTGGCGATAAAGCCCTTCGGAAGTGTAATATATGCGTTTTCGATCTCCATGAGAATCACCTCTGTTTCATATGTGTAGGAGCATTATACCATAGATAACAAAAATAAGTGCTTGACATATGGGGGAAGAAAACATTATAATTTCGTAGTGCCTTTTGGGAGAGACTTGGTGGGATTAGCTCAGTTGGTTAGAGCGCTTGTTTGTGGCACAAGAGGTCATGGGTTCGACTCCCATATCCCACCCCACCAATTCCCTCTAGGGAGTCAATGGGGTATAGCCAAGCGGTAAGGCACGGGACTTTGACTCCCGCATTCGTAGGTCCGAATCCTGCTACCCCAGCCATATGGTTCACTAGCTCAGTCGGTAGAGCACTTGACTTTTAATCAAGGGGTCTGGAG
>JAEEGL014627665.1_pt1 | contig 15797 bp, 11 predicted proteins | sample 9134231 | NCBI WGS metagenome assembly JAEEGL01 (sample SAMN16246548, study PRJNA631951) | gut metagenome | biome: gut microbiome; feature: rumen; material: fiber-attached | host: Bos | place: Iran: Karaj | collected 2018-10
AGGCATTATCCACATTATCGGTTTTCACCAGCATATTTCCCACACTAAAAGAGCGTTCTCCGCTGGTGAAATTTGAGGCTAAGCCTAATGATGCTTTCACACCCACATATTTGATTGGACGGTAATTGATACCCAGTTCAAGCCCCCAATCAAGCGTGTTGTAAGTAGAAACTTCAATGCTGGCTTGCCAATGACGCATAGGCTCTTCGGATGTTTGGGCGTTGGACGTAAAGGATAATATACCTATCGCCAAAGCAGTTAATCTTATTTTGAAGTGAAGCTTCATTGTATCGTCTGATTTAGTGGAGCCAAAATAATTTTTCGCCATCAAAACTGTAACAGCCACCTCCATTTTGCTGTAACAGTCCCCCCGTTTTTTCAATAGTTCCGTTACCTAAAAATTCATTTCATGATGGTTTTTTCATTTTTTATCCTTTGTTTGTTAGTATTACTTCTTTAATCCCAACTTCTCCACATTCATCAGAAGTTTGACATTAGGTGATTCAAACTCCCATCGTGGTACTATACTCTGCGCATTTTGCTTAATGTAAGCATACAATGTTTTGAAGTCATCAAGACCATCATATCCGAAAATCACCTTTATCCTGTCCAGATAGTTGTTTGATTCGGCACGCGCAAATATCTCAAATGGACGTCTCTGATTACAGGCATATAGTATACTATGGGGGAACCAACGGCTAAACCTGCTCTCATCAGGCTTATGCGCGAGATGATACAACCACGCCACGAAATCAGCCTGACAAATATTTTCCATCGAAAGGGCTGGACATGATTCCATCCTATCATTAACAATTTTTGCTTGTAATGAATAGTAGCGCTGCGAAGCATACTGATTTTCGTTATATGTAGTGTACAGAAAGTGTTCAAACTCTCTGTAGGTATAGGTAGCATCATACTCCGTATTACCCAGTTCGTTATAAAATGACGTGTTAAACAGGTCTGCTACCGCAACAAAGCATTCGTTTTTGAGAAGAATAGCGATGAAACATAACATTAGCTCATATTCAATAAACTTCATATTATCCTCTTCCTCTTGATACACATACGTCACTTCGCGTCTCACCTTTGTATAAAGATGAATACTCTCGAAGAAACGCATATAACTATCAAAGGTTGCTTCTATCAAGTCATTCCTACATACATTTTTCAGTAACTCTAGCCACTCATCACGATAAGGCACAAAATCCTTTATGCTCGTTATAAATTGATCATAGTAATCTGAATGATTATCACATGAAGGTAGTTGAAAAGATTGGAGATTCTCAGAGAATGTGTCCAAATATTCCCGAACAGCACCTGCAGCATTCATCCTACCTTCTACAACAAAAGAGATAGCTCTTCTATATGAGGCTGTTGTTCCTAATGTTTTCTTGTTATCAGCAAGGATGTAATCAGGCACACGTCCCAATTTTGGTTTCACAAACAAAGGCTTGTTATATATCCATCGAACAAGCTCCTCAATCTTCTGTGCATACTTGTTTGGGTCGGTGAAGTCTATGTACTTACGCGAGCCATAGTAAACTGGCAGGTAAGGTTTGCCTGTATCTTCGTTCATCTCAAATGCAGCAACAACGAATTTGTTCTCATTACTCTGCTGCTCATAGACCCTTCTTGATATAATCTGCGCCTCCGTGCCAGCACCACCTTTACGCTTGTCAGACTTCTCGGAGTACATTTTATCACAGATTATCAGAACCTTCTGAATTGAAGGATCCGACACCATTTGTTCCATGAACACATCTGCATCATCCCCTTCTTTCAGGTCCCATTTGTCTAGAATCACATCAATACCACTCTCAACAAGTTCCGTCGCAATATTCAACACCCTTTGTTCATGTTCAGGTGTTGTCCAACTATATGATATAAAAACTTTTGGATTTTCCATTATTATTTTAATATAATTAGTTTTGCGCGAGTTTACGATCCTCACAAAGGCCCAATCGTCAAATGATGATATTTACATCTATATGCCAACACTTACTGGTGATATAATTTGTTTTATAACTTGTCATTCTAACTTCTTATGTTCTCCCATCAGCCTAGCGAGTTCCAAGAAGGTATAATTCCTTCCCGAAGAAAGTTTCTCTTCCATTGATCTATCGGCATTAACCATCGCCTTTTCAAAGCTACCAGCATTTCGCTCAAAGTAACTATGAAGTCTTTTGCACTTAATGAAGAAATCTATCGTTCCGACACTCTGCTCATCTGTTCTGGTCATTGAACAACGGATTCTGATTTTAGTAAAAATGTGAGATATCGTGGAAGAACATCAAGATATTAATTCCTGTTCATCACACTTTCTGCCAGCAGATACACTCGTGTACCGAGAGTTTGTGGCCAACGGTCAGTGGAATTCTTATCCAACGCTCTTGCTCGCTCTATTGCGGTCTCTACATGCTCTATCAGCATTTGAGCATCATATGATGACTCATGATAGGAACCCATCTCCTGACGCAACCGAATCTTTAGATATGGATCTGCACTCTTCGTCCTTCGGCGATTCTCCATCCATAGTTGTTGCTCCTCCGGTGCAAGCAAAGAAGCATCCACCAGATGCAGCAACAGCCAAAGCTCGATGCAAGGATTACTCAGGGCTACATGCATAAACTCATCCTGGGCACATTCCATGGCAACACGCGACAGCATCGCTTCGGTCCAACGATCTCTATCTACCACCAACCAGAGCTCATCATCAGACTCCAGTGCATACTGCCCTTTATAATCGTTAAGTTGCTTCAATACATGCTCTGGACTGGAGTTGTTCTGTTCATTTTCACTCCTTTCTAATATATGTACATGCACGCGAGGGTTGGTATATTCTTTTGCCAAGGCTTTGAAATATATTCGTTCGGTGTCTTTGCCCTCAGAGGCTATGACTATCAGGCGGGCGTCACGAAATGCCTCACGACGTTCGCGTATCAAACTATTCCTGTTTCGCATCGTCCCAATGAATATTGTCCAACTCACCAAAAAACGGAATCGCACCGTAGCGACCATTTAGATAACCTTTCTGTACATTCTCTCTTGGTTTGTATTCACAGAGCGAAGATAAATGACTTTCTCCTTTTTTATCCTTTTCAACAAACCATACCTCGTCTTGACGGATGGGAGCAGTAGAAAGCAGGCTTGACTCATGGGTTGTGCATATCAACTGCATATGCGAATCTCCTCGAAGCAGACTATCGTACATCTCCAACAACTTCAATGTCAGCATGGGATGCAGGCTCCTGTCTATCTCGTCAACAACATAGACTGCGTCGTTAGCACGCATATCAATAAGCATTGGTATGAAGTCAAACAGGCGTGAAGTTCCATCAGACTCTTCAAACATCTCAAATATATAATCCGAATCACTGTCTTCCTTCTTGTGGATAGTTTTCAACTCATACCATTTCATATTTCTCGACTCATCCTTTTCTGCAAAGATAAAACGACTCTCGTTGTGAATCATTATACCAGTTTTTGCTCCCTTACTTTCAAGAATTTCTTCAATTTTCTGTCTTATTTCGTCAGGGATGCCCAGTTCTTCGGGCTTCGATTCAACACGACAAAGATCTGAGATACCCGTACCAAAATATCCAAGCAGTTCACGCATTACAGTTCTGAACTGAGTATCGCCCACTACTCTGAATGGAAAGTCAGTTCTGTGCGTTTCCGGGAAGATAATATTCAAATTTTCAAACCACTTTCTCGCCAACTTTATGGCTTCGATTCCTTTTCCATTGCGCTCAATGTACTCACTTAAAAAAGTGCCCTTCGTTGGGGTACCATCAATCAAAAACTTCAAAAATTGCCCATCTTCTTCCTTCGTAAATTGTGGCGCTATCACATTTTCCCAGACATCACCAGAACGTTTGCGTTCAAAGATCATTGCATCATTACGGCTTCCGGTCTTGTACAACCACTCTTCTAATAAGCCTCCCTTCGAGAACGCGACACCATAAGCAAAGAACTGACCAGACACTTTAAACTCCAATTCGATGCTCGACCTCTCCTGCGGCTCGTCCGTCATTTTAAAATAGTTGTACTTGCGGTTGCTCCAACCATTCAGAGCAAAGGCCTTAATAATGGCCAGGCACTTTATGATATTAGACTTCCCAGAAGCATTGGCACCATAAATCAATCCCATACGAAGCACCGAGATGTCATCTCGTTTCTCCGCGCGTGAAACATGCATTGGCAATTGATCGCTCTTGCTGGCCGTGAACAAGATGCGAGTTTCCTCGTTGAACGAGTAAATGTTTTCAAATTTGGCAGATAATAACATATGGCTAATCTTGATATTGTGTGAATATTCGCTGCAAAGATAATAACAAATTTCAAAAATCGTCACATTTTATTGGTTAATTTGTTGATACATGACATTTTTATCATGTATTATGTAATTTTTGTCGCTTCTTAACGACGTTGTGTCATTTATATGACAATGGCACGATTTTTGTTGGAGATAAAGTGTGCTATGGCATATTTGTCAAAACAGGGCGCAGAAAGGAGGTGTAACAGATGGGTAAGAACCAACATGTCGTTCCAACAGGAGGAAGATGGGGTATCAGAGGTGAGGGCAATTCGAGACTTACATCAACATTTGATAGGCAGTCTGATGCAATTGCCGCTGCTCGGCAAATAACAAGAAACCAGAATTCCGAACTTTTCATTCATGGTCGCAATGGCCAGATTCGAGAAAGGGATTCTCATGGAAAAGACCCATTTCCTCCAAGAGGATAAGTTCCTCAGCATTCTCTCCGCTTGGTGAGGAGTCCTAATACTACAGGGACAGGATGTAGTAAAGTACAATAACTTTAGAATAAAAATTTATGAGTTTGTTCACGGTTCATAATTTAGGAGAGGGAGCAAGGCCAGCCCCTGTCGGTTATTCATCATGGTTGGATTACTGGGAAAAAGCAACTGGAATGAAAGCCAATTGGTGTCACAGAGTTGATTGTCCCCAACTGCTAGCTAAAGCAACAGATGGTGCACATGTTCAATTAGACGCCCCTAATGACAACCACTGGTACATTGTGCCACTTTGTCATAAATGCAACTGCCAGTTTGGAGCACACTTCACAGTTAGAGGACCATTGGTATCTGCGACAGACCCAAGTGTAATCCTTTGGTGAAAACAGGATGTGCCATAGCGAGATAAATCGCTATGGCTTTTTTCACTCTAGTATCGTAGATACTCGGACATGATAAGTTGAGACGCAGAAAGAATACTATAATTCATTTGATCATTGAGGGAACTTGTAGCTGTTTTCTGCATTTTTCGTAATTAAACTAAATAATTAAGGTATTCGGAATGAAAGAAGGATAATTTTAGAATCCAATGAAGATTTTTTTACCCATCATTTAGATGGGGCAAATAACGAAGGAAACGATATTTGCTAAAGAACTTTTGCACTTGCTTATTTGCTTATTGGATTTGCACACTGTTATAGAAGGTTAAAAACGTTAAATCTTTACATTTTTCGTATTCCACAGTATTTCAGCCATCACTTTTCTACCATTTCAATCCAAATTAATTGAAATACAATAAGTTACAGATACATGTCTTGTACTAATTTACGTAAACTGGTATTTAATGCTGTGAACTGCACATCTATTGGCTCTTATGCTTTTAATACTAGTGACTACTACAGCAATAATTATATTTGGGCGATATTGCAGTTTGGTGACAGCGTGGAGCATATTCCCGCTGGATTGCCATCATTAAACAATGGTAATACCTTAATCATACCTAATAGTGTGAAAACCATTGATGCTGGTGCGATAAGAGGTGGCTGTAATGCCGTGGTTGTGGGCAAAGGCGTTGAGAATATTGCTGCAGGAACATTTACTGGCAGCATCAGTAAAGTTTATGTCTCAACTAAGGAACCTCAGCCATGCGAGCCTGGTGCATTTTATTACCCACAAACGCTCTATGTGCCCACAGGCTGCAAGAGCAAGTATTTTACTGCTACAGGCTGGAGTGAGTTTACTTACATCATTGAGGGTGAGTATGCCGTTGCCGACTCCATCATGTTGGATAACACCGATGTCGTTCTTCCTAAGGATGCGACTTTCCAACTCAATGCCACCATCTTGCCTGATACGGCAACCACTACCACTGCCAGCTGGATTAGCATGAATACCAACGTTGCCTCTATTAACAGTAACGGCTTGGTGACAGCACGCAGCGTTGGAGAGACGGACATTATGGCTTGGGTTGATAATGTGGCGACTACTTGCCATGTGACCGTCACACCCATTATGGTTGAGAACATTACCTTGAACGAAACCCATCTGTCGATGGCAATCAGTGATACCTATACACTAACCGTGACAGAAGTCTCGCCTAATAATGCAGAGAACAAAGAGGTGGAATGGGATATTCCCGAGAATGATGTAATCGCAACTCTGCTATTGAATAACTCGCGACTCAATATCAGCGCAGTGAACGAGGGCAGGGTGACCATTACCGTGCGTGCGACCGACGGCAGTGGCAGAATCGCCACCTGCGAGGTGTTCGTCTCCTCGACGACTCCGGTCAAGACCCTCACCATCACGCCCGAGACGCTTGATTTGCATGTAGGCTACAGCCAGCAACTAACCGCCACCATCACGCCCGAGGACGCTTATACCAAGACCTTGCAATGGATGACCAGCAACAGCAATGTCGCCACGGTCAACAGTAACGGTTTGGTGACTGCTTATGGCGTGGGTACTGCCACCATCACTGCCATAACTACCGATGGCAGCAACTTGAGTGCAACCTGTGCTGTATCGGTTACCACCGTGCCGGTTGAGTCTGTGACACTGAACCGTACCGAACTCGAGATGAACGAGGGTTCTGCTTACACGTTAAGTGCTACTGTCCTCCCCAGTGATGCCCATAACAAGTCACTCACTTGGACATCGAGCAATCCTCGCGTCGCTACGGTCAACAGCAACGGTAGGGTGACCGCAGTGGGCATAGGTTCCACCATTGTGACGGCGACAACCAATGACGGCACAAATATCAGTGCCGCCTGCCATGTGACAGTCAAGAGCCAGATGGCGAATGACTGCTTCGTGATACCCGACACCGAGGTGCTGTACGGCGAGTCTGTTGTAATACCAGTTCGCCTGAACAACGTCCGTTCCTTCATGGCATTCCAGACCGATATCTTCTTGCCCCAAGGCTTTAAGGTCGCAAAAGATGACAATGGCAAGTACATCGTCACGCCATCGTCACGCATGACCAGCGACCATGTTATCATGACCCAGGATGTGAGCAACGGCGCCGTGCGTGTCATCTGCTATACGTCCATCGGTTCGTCATTTACTGGCGGCAGTGGCACAGACCTGTTCTATATCACTGTTACGGCACCAGAAGATGCTGGTGGAGACTATTCCATCAACCTGCGTAATTCGCGGTTGACGACAGCAAACTATACCGAGGTGACGATTCCCGATGCCGGAGCCGTGCTCAAGGTTAAGACCTTCATCCCGGGTGACGTGAATAATAGCCGCACTGTCACGGTAACCGACATCGTAGTGACGGCACAGTATATCCTTGAAATGAATCCTGACCCGTTTGTATTTGAGGCTGCCGACATGAATGGCGACGGCATTGTCACGGTGACCGACATCATGCTCATCGTGCAGAAGATCATGAATCCCTCGATGTATAATACGCCCAAGAGGATGCCTGCTCTGATGAATACTGATGACCGAATGAGCGGCGAGGATATATCCTTAATGGCTGGTGAGACCCGCACCGTCACCATTGAATTGGACAACACATTGGACTATAGTGCTTTCCAGCTTGACTTGACGCTGCCTGACGGGTTGACAGCCAGCAACTTCACCTTGACCGACCGTGCAGGTAGCCACCTCCTCAATGTGAACACATTGAGCGACGGCGATATCCGCGCCTTGTGCTACTCGCCCACAATTGAGATGATTGATGGTGATAGTGGTGCCCTGTTGACCTTCGACGTGAGTGCGGCCGAAGCGGTTGAAGGTCTCATCACTGTGGATGGCATAGAACTGGTGACAACTGATTGTCAGACCGTCCTGCTCGACGGCTTCGCCATCGGTGTTCACGGTGCTGCCAGTGTGAACGAGTTGAACAGCAGCAAGGAAGTTGCACGTGTGGACTACTTTAACATGGCAGGACAGCGCATTGACCGTCCCGACAGTGGTGTGACGATCGTTGTCACCACCTACACCGACGGTACACGCTCAACAACGAAACTCTTCCAGTAAGTTTTAACTGCTCCGAGGGCTCTGAGTAATCCGAGTCCTCGGAGAATAATGATTGTAGAGAAAATGAAAAGAGCGTTCTTATTAATGATATTGGTCATGGTGGCACTGTATGGTGCCGCCAATGACCGGTTTTATATCAAGGATTTCACCTTTGCGACCACCGATACATGCACTGTGAATCTCTTGCTTGACAACGAGACGGTCTACACGGCATTCCAGTTTGACCTCTATCTGCCGGATGGCTTAACAATGGTGTCAGGATCGGCTGCCTTAACCGACCGTCAAGGCGGCGACCACACGCTGACGGTAAACGAGATTGCTGATGGTGTCATCCGCCTGATGGTCTACTCGTTGGGAATTAATTCCTTCAGCGGCAATAGTGGGGCATTGGTCACACTGGATATCGCTACCACTAACGAATTTGTGGGAACAGCAACGATTACTATGCGAAACGTGCTCTTTACTACAGCGACTGGTCTAGAGGTGCCGTTTGGTGACGAGATTTGCGCAGTGATTGTGACCGATAAGCTCCTGATTGGTGATGTGAATGATGACGGATCGGTGACAATCTCTGATGTGTCGGTTCTGATCAGTTACCTGCTTAGTGGTGAGGCTTTCCCTTTTAACGCTGGCAATGCTGATGTGAATCTTGATGGTTCAATTACAATCACAGACGTGTCCGTCCTCATCAGCTACCTCTTGCGAGGAAACTGATAATTCAACCCCTTTCTGCAACGTCAATCATGACGCGACATCGACTCCCCCTCTAAGATTAGAGGGGGCCGGTGCGCGTTGCCCCACAAAAATTAACCCAAGAGCTGCCTCCTTTCCCATAACCCCCTATAGAATCCTATCATCTCCTATTAAATCCCACCACGATATCCTCGCTTTCCGCGACAGGGTCCCCCGTGCCGCCACTCCCGTGGCGGCCCCCACTGCCGGCCTTAACCCCTGCCGCAGTAAATTCTTCTTTTCCCGCTTTTTGCCATGGTGCTGCTCTGCATCATGTTTTACCTTTGTGCTGCAAGTATTGAATAATCCTTTTAATCTTCGTTAACAAACCCGCCCGCCCCTTGCATAATGGCAACAAAAATAAAAGTTGCTGTTTTACAGCAACTTAATAAATTCAGTCAAAGATAAGTCCTTTTGCTTTTTGACGTATCGGCCAAGTCTACTTATACCTGTCGCTGATGTTGTAGATAGCCTTGTAGATGTCGCGGTCAATGTCGGTCAAGGGGATGTTGCGACGGGCCATGACGCGTTGGGCGATAGTGTAGAAGGTCTCCAGCGGGACGTTCTTGAATCCTGCAGCAGCGCTTCCTTCTTGGAAGGAGGCAACGAAGTTGCGCGGGAAACCGGCTCCGTGGATGTTCACGCCGACGCCAAGCACGGTGGCGGTGTTAATCATACCGTTGACGCCGATCTTGCTGTGGTCGCCCATGAAGAGACCGCAGAACTGCAATCCGGTGCGCTCAAAGCGTTTGCTGGCGTAGTTCCACAGCTTGATTTCGCCATAGTCATTCTTCAGGTTGCTGGCTGTGGTTCCGCCACCGATGTTGCACCACTCGCCGATGACGGCATCACCCAGGAAACCGTCATGCGCCTTGTTGCTGTAGCCGATAAAGACGGTATTCTCGACCTCGCCGCCGATCTTGACATGAGGTCCGAGTGTAGTCGCTCCATAGACCTTGGCACCAATGCGAACCTTGGCATCATGGCAAGCAGCGAAGCCGCCACGGATGCAGGCTCCTTCCATTACCTCGACATCGCGGCCGATGTAGATAGGACCACCATTGGTGTTGAGCATAGCACCTTCGATATAAGCACCCTGCTCCACGAAGATGCGTGTAGGATCGCCGATGACGGTATTGGTTGCTGATAATGGCTGCGACTCGCGTCCATCAGTAATGCGGGCAAAGTCCTGTTCCAGCACCACACCGTTGAACTCAAAGATGTCATACAAGTGACGGATAATGAGAGGGATATCCTTAGCGAAGTGCACGCGTGTGTAGTGGCGGGCGTCATAGTCATGAGCCGTGCCGTTAAAGGCGATGAGCTCTTCGCCCACCATCAAGGCCTCGCCTTCCTGTAAGGACAGGACCTGCTGCGCGAGTTCGGGCGTAGGAATGACGTGTCCCGCAATCATCAGATTGGTGGAGCGGCGTACGTGCAACGGGAACTTCTTCTTGAGGTAAGGCACTGTGAGATAGCTGTATGTGGCCTCGCCAAGCATCGCCTGCCATTTCTCGCTGATGGTGGTGATGCCTAAGCGTAACATGGCAGTGGGACGAGTATAGGTAAACGGCATCAGGTGCTTGCGAACCTCGTTGTCGTCAAAGAGGATGACATTGCGTGCGGTCTTCTTCATAGCTTTTTTCGCTTCTTGTTGTTAACGGGCAGCAAAAGTACGTGTTTTTCTTGAATAATGTTGCATCGGCAGTCAAAAATGGTTAACTTTGCCCCATATTTCATCAAATCAACTACTGGAAATGACTTTTATTGAACAGGATATCAAGGGCGTATGGGTGATAGAACCCAAACGGTTCGGTGACAAGCGGGGATACTTCAGCGAGGTGTTCAAGCAAGCTGAGTTTGATGCTCACGTTGGACATGTCGATTTTGTGCAGGACAACGAGTCCTTCTCGACCAAGGGCGTGTTGCGAGGACTGCATTTCCAACGTGGCGAGTGGAGCCAAGCTAAGTTGGTGCGCGTCTCTCAAGGCTGTGTCCTTGACGTGGCGGTGGACCTGCGGCACGGTAGTCCCACTTGGGGCAAGCACGTCGCCATTGAACTCAGCGCAGATACGGGCCGCCAATTGTTCATTCCCCGTGGCTTTGCCCACGGTTTTGTGGTGCTCAGCGATGTTGCCCAGTTCCAGTATAAGGTAGATAACATCTATGCCCCGCAAAGTGAGGCAACCCTGCGCTTCAACGATCCCGCTCTAGGCATTGATTGGCGCATCACTCCCGATGAAATGATTCTGAGTGATAAGGACTTAAAAGGGCGCCCTCTTGATGAGATGACCCCCGATTTCCTGGGTTTTTAAAGTAATCTGACCCATTTCACGGCACAAAAGAAAACATATTACATAACAACGTGGGCAACAGCATGACCGCTGTTGCCCACGTTGGTGAATGATAATTGTCCGTTTAGTTCTTGAAGATGAGCTGACCGTCTTGAGCGTCGATGATGATAGGATGCTCACGGTTGACCTTCATAGCGATGATATCCTTGCTCAACTGGTTAAGTACCAGGTTCTGGATGGCACGCTTAACGGGTCTTGCACCGAACTCAGGGTCATATCCGGCCTTGCCTAACAGCCTGATAGCTGCATCGGTGGTCTCAAGGGTAATGCCATTCTTGGCCAACATCTTCTTGACGCTCTTGAGCTGCATCTTGACAATCTGGCGGATCTGCTCCTCGTCAAGCGGCGTGAACATGATGATCTCGTCGATACGGTTGAGGAATTCAGGACGGATCGTCTGCTTCAACATGCCCATGACGTCATCACGAGTCTTGCCAATGATTTCGTCACGATTGACGTCTGTCAGATGCTCGAAGCGTTCGCGGATCAGGCTGGAGCCCAGATTGCTCGTCATGATGATGATGGTGTTCTTGAAGTTAACAGTTCGGCCTTTGTTATCGGTCAAACGTCCGTCATCAAGCACTTGCAGCAAGACGTTGAACACGTCAGGATTGGCTTTCTCAATCTCGTCAAACAAGACGACAGAATACGGCTTACGCCTAACGGCTTCGGTCAGCTGACCACCCTCATCGTAGCCCACGTAGCCAGGAGGCGAACCAATGAGCCTGGTCACAGAGAATTTCTCCTGATACTCGCTCATGTCAATGCGGGTCATCATGTTCTCATCATTGAACATGTAATCTGCAAGGGCCTTAGCTAACTCGGTCTTGCCGACACCTGTAGTGCCCAGGAAGATGAATGAGCCGATAGGGCGTCTGGGATCGTTAAGTCCGGCACGGCTACGGCGTACGGCATCGCTGATGGCCTTAATGGCATCGTCTTGGCCTACGACACGCTTGTGGAGTTCCTCCTCAAGATGAAGGAGCTTCTCTTTCTCGCTCTGTAGCATCTTGGTTACAGGAATGCCTGTCCAACGGGATACGACATCGGCGATGTCGTCGCTGTCGACTTCCTCTTTGATGAGAGCCTTGTCGCCCTGCATGTCACGCAGGCGTTCCTGATTCTGGCGGTTCTCGTCTTCCTTCTGCTTGATGAGCGAGTAGCGGATCTCGGCAACTCGGCCGTAATCACCGTTACGCTCGGCGCGCTCTGCCTCAAAGTTGAGTTGCTCGATGTCAATCTTGTTCTGTTGTATCCTGTTGATCAACTCCTTTTCACTCTTCCATTTGGCATTATAATCGCTCTCACGGTCCTTAAGTTCCGCAATCTGCTTATCCAAATCGGCGATACGAACCTCGTCCCCGTCACGTTTGATGGCGGCACGCTCAATTTCGAGCTGCGAAATCTTGCGTGAAATCTCATCAAGTCCCTGGGGCACACTGTCCATCTCGATACGCAGTTTGGCTGCGGCTTCATCGATCAGGTCAATGGCTTTATCGGGCAGGAAACGGTCGCTGATGTAACGCTGACTCAACTGTACAGCAGCAATGATAGCGTCATCCTTGATACGTACCTTGTGGTGGTTCTCATACTTCTCTTTCAGACCACGCAGGATAGCGATACTGCTTTCCTCGTCAGGTTCATCAACCATAACAATTTGGAAACGGCGTTCCAGGGCTTTGTCCTTCTCAAAGTATTTCTGATACTCATCAAGGGTGGTGGCTCCGATACTGCGCAGGTCGCCACGGGCCAAAGCGGGCTTTAGGATGTTAGCGGCATCCATGGCTCCGCTGCTCTTGCCTGCACCGACAAGGGTGTGAATCTCATCGATGAAGAGGATGATCTCGCCATTAGCCTGAGTGATCTCATTAATGACCGATTTGAGGCGTTCCTCAAATTCGCCTTGATACTTAGCGCCTGCAATCAAGGCACCCATATCCAGTGAGAAAACCTGTTTCATCTTCAGGTTCTCGGGTACATCTCCACGTACGATACGTTGGGCTAATCCTTCGACGATGGCCGTCTTTCCCGTACCAGGTTCTCCAATCAGGATGGGGTTGTTTTTGGTACGGCGGCTCAGAATCTGCAGCACGCGGCGGATCTCGTCGTCACGTCCGATAACGGGGTCAAGCTTGCCTTGGCGTGCTCGCTCATTGAGGTTGACGGCATACTTGCTCAGGGCATTATACTGCTCTTCGGCACTTTGTGAAGTTGCATTCTTACCCTTGCGAAGTTCGTCAATGGCGGCCTTGAGGTCATCGCGGGTCATTCCGGCATCCTTAAGGATGGTCGATGCGGTTGACTTGACCTCAAACAATGCCATCAGTAGGGCCTCAACAGTCACATACTGGTCTCCGTTCTTGCTGGCAATGTCGTTGGCTTTGTCTAGAACTTGGCTAGCGCCATTGCTCAGGTAGGGCTCTCCACCGCTTACGTGCGGCAATTTCTGCAATGCGGCTTCCAATGGCCGCTCAACATTCATGAGGTTGATGTCCAACTTCTGGAAGATGAAGCGCACTACGGTATCACCCTCGGTAATGATGGCCTTGAGCAAGTGCTCGGGCTCAATAGCTTGATGACCATTGGTGCGAGTCAGTTGAACTGCCTTCTGGACAACCTCCTGTGCTTTGATAGTAAAATTGTTGAAATTCATATTATTGTGTCTCCTTTCATTCTCTGTTTGAAATGCTTTTTACACATAACATGACATCAACACTTGTGCCAAAGACCACAAAACTGACAAAATGTCAGTAATGAAAAACGGCTCATCCAAAAGGTGAGCCGTTATCTCTTGTCAAGTGATATTTGTTATTTCTTTGCCAGTACAGTGATAAATGTAATGAGCGACATGGCGGTACCCATCATACTGATACCAAATGAGAACAGTGGACCAGCACTCCAAATGCTGCGCTTCTTGTATTTGTTAGGCTCAACATAGAGAATGTCGTTCTGCTGCAATTGGAACTCTTGAGAGGCCAAGAATTTAGCATCATTTAAGTTAAAGCGTTTTATGGTTCGCTGGCCATTATTGTCAGTTCTAATTAACAACACGTTGTCATGAAGGCCGCTAGCTGCAACATCACCGCTCATAGCAATCGCTTCAATTAGATTAAGTCGTCCGTTTTCTGCATAAACGACACCTGCTTTACCGAAATCACCAATGCAGAATACTCTGAAATTCTGAATACGGCACTCCACATTGGGCTTCTCGGTGAGGTATTTGGGATAAATCAGGTTAGCGATATAGTCCTCCAGCTCCAGTTTGGTCATGCCAATGATGTGAATTGTGCCAATCACAGGGAAATCGATATTGCCATTGTCATCAACAAGATAGAAAATAGTAGAACGGTCTCCAATATTATAGCTTGAGCTACCGAGAGTGCTAATGTATTGAACTTTGTTGAATGGTTTCACAGCGTCCTCATTGGATCCTGACACATTGATGTGCAACATGTCACCAGGTCTAATGGTGAAGTCACCGGCCTTAACCTTGGCGGCGGCAAGTTCCGCTGAAGGGATCTCATCGATGTTAGTCATGTAGGCAATGTTCTCGCTGGGATTGCACGCTGCAAGAACGAGCGAGATGATTGCAAGTAGAAATAGATTACGGATATTCATATTCTTTATATTTTTGATTTTGTATTCTAAACTGCAAAGTTAGTAAAAAATGCAATATTGGGTACTTTTTTCAGGAAAAACATCTTTCGATTATCATTTTTTCGCTATTTTTGCTGACATGAACAATCATCAACCACACATTGAACGGCATCCCTGGCCGCCCTATATCCCCAACGGTGCTAGATGCCTTTTCCTGGGTACGTTCCCGCCGAAGGAGGAACGCTGGTCCATGCCTTTTTTCTACCCCAACAAGATTAATGACTTCTGGCGGGTAATGGGCCTTATCTTTCATCAGGATAAGGACTATTTCTGGAATAATGATGCCCGATGTTTTGACCTCCCGGCCATTAAGGCGATGCTTGACCGCGAAGGTATCGCCCTGTGGGACACGGCGATGGCCGTTCGTCGGCTCAAGGATAACGCCAGCGACAAGTTCCTCGAGATTGTCGAGCCTATTGACCTTGAGGCGCTTCTGGATCAACATCCGTCGATCACGACCGTGATTACTACCGGCGAGAAAGCCTCTGGAGTCATTGCCGCTCAGGCCGGTATTGATGTTCCGGCGATTGGCGTTCCTGTAGCGGTTCAAGTCGGTTGCCATCACATCACTTTCTGGCGGATGCCTTCTACCTCTCGGGCCTATCCGTTGCCGCTTGAGAAGAAGGCTGCGGCCTATAGCAAGCTTTTCGGCAAATAGCCCATACGGCTTTTGTTAATAACTTTTTTGGCGATTTTTAAGGTCAAATATTTTGCCGTGGAGTTGAAACTGTGTACTTTTGTATGATGTTTTCGATAATTGAACATATAGAGTACTTGATGACGCGCCACGATTGTGTGGTTATTCCC
>JAEEGL014788394.1_pt1 | contig 15797 bp, 14 predicted proteins | sample 9134231 | NCBI WGS metagenome assembly JAEEGL01 (sample SAMN16246548, study PRJNA631951) | gut metagenome | biome: gut microbiome; feature: rumen; material: fiber-attached | host: Bos | place: Iran: Karaj | collected 2018-10
CGCGGGCGTCAAGGTCCTTTCTGTCCGCCTGCTGAGGCTTCCCGTTCCTTAAATACACGCCTTTTTCGCTTCGTTCGATCATAGCCATGGCTTTCTCCTTTTCAAGGCTAAGCGCCCGTTCAGACCTTCAGTATCGAAAGGATGTGGTTCCGCGAGAACAGAACGTGCACGATCATCGCCTTCTCGGCTTCGACCGGGTCGTGTGAGGCGATCGCCTCCATGATCTTGCGGTGCTCTTCGGCCGATTTATGCGCGCGGCCGGTGTTCTCGATCGAGATCTTGCGGACCTTCTGCACCTTGCGGTGAAGCGGGATCAGCACGTCGTAGAGGATCGGGCTGCGGCTGTAATGGTAGATCTTCTCATGGAAGCGGTTGTCGCACGCCTTGACCTGCTCCGCGTCCTTCTTCGTCGCGTAGAACTCCTGGAGCTCGACGATCTCGCGGAGCTCCGCGATCTCCTCCTCCGTGCAGTTCTTCGCGCAGGCCGATGCGGCCATGCCCTCGATCTTCTCGCGGATCTCGTAGACGACCTGGATGTCCTCTTCGGAGATGCCGATCACGCGCATGCCCTTGCCGGCGTTTTCAATGATGTGCTCCTGCTCGAGGCGGCTTAAGGCCTCGCGCACCGGGGTGCGGCTCACGCCGAGCTCCTCCGAGAGGCCGATCTCCGTTAAGATCGTGCCCTTCGGGTACTTTTCCGTCAGGATGTCCGTCTCCAGCCTATCGAAGATCTGGTCCGCCAGCGAGACCGGTTTGTGCAATACCATGGTTCCTCCTTATTTCAGGCGGTCGCCGAAGAGTTCGACGGCCTTGTCGTGCAGTTCATCGTAAGAAAGCGTCGTCTGCCGGCCTTCGGCATAAAGCCCGTCGATCCAGGCCTTCATCGCGGCGACCTTTTCGTCACGCTTGTCGATCTCGCGGTCGGCAGGCAGGTTGAACGCGCCGTTGATCCAGTACGCGATGCCCGCAAGACCCGAATTCGCCCCGACCAGCACGCCGGGACGGCGGTTTAAAAGTTTCTTTGTGTTGAAGATGTTATAGATCTCCTCGTCCTTGAGAAGACCGTCCGCGTGGATGCCCGCGCGCGTCATGTTGAAGTCGCGGCCGACGAACGGCGTCATCGGCGGGATCTTGTATCCGATCTCGTTCTCGTAATAGTCGGCGATCTCGGTGATGACCGTCGTGTCCATGCCGTCTAACGAACCGCGGAGCGCGGCGTATTCCATGACCATCGCTTCAAGCGGGACGTTGCCGGTTCGTTCTCCGATGCCCAGGAGCGTGCAGTTCACGCCGCAGGCGCCGTACAGCCAGGCTGTCGCGGCGTTCGCGACGCCCTTGTAGAAGTCGTTGTGGCCGTGCCACTCGAGCATCTCGCTCGGGATGTCCGAATAATGCTGGAGGCCGTAGATGATGCCTGCAACGGAGCGCGGGATCGCGACCTCGGTATACGGAACGCCGTAGCACATCGTGTCGCAGGCGCGGATGCGGATCGGGATCCCGGCGCTCTCCGACAGCTTCATCAGCTCGTTGACGAGCGGCACGACGAAGCCGTAGAAATCGGCGCGCGTGACGTCCTCCAGATGGCATCTGGGCATGACGCCCGCTTCGAACGCAAGATCCACGGTCGAGAGGTACTGCTTCATGGCCTCACTCCGGGTCATGTGCATCTTGTGGAAGATGTGGTAGTCGCTCGCGGAAACGAGGATGCCTGTTTCACGCACGCCCAGATCCTTCACGAGCCTGAAGTCTTCCTTCGACGCACGGATCCAGGTCGTGATCTCGGGGAACCGTAAGCCCAGGTCCTGGCACTCGGAAAGCGCCTTCCTGTCCTTCTCGCTGTAAACGAAGAATTCCGTCTGCCGGATGATGCCGTACGGACCGCCGAGCTTCGACATCAGCTTGAACAGGTCGACGATCTGTTTGACGCTGTACGGTTCGATGGCCTGCTGCCCGTCGCGGAACGTCGTGTCCGTGATCCACACTTCCTCAGGCATCCCCATCGGCACGCGGCGGTGGTTGAACGGGATCTTCGGCACTTCTTCGTAATTATAGACGTCCCTGTAAAGGTTCGGGTCCGCCACGTCCTGAAGGGAATAGCGGTAGCTTTTCTGTTCCAGCAGGTTGGTTTTATTCGAGATCTCGAGCATGAGGCTGCCTCCTCTGGATAATGGTATAAGTGTATACAATTATACTTGTATTTCGGGATTTGTCAATTTCTTTCAGTTGACTTTTTTTCCGATGTATTTTAGGATGAATGTATCCACTGATTCAGACTTTTCCATTCTTTCAGGCAGGAGGTCCTTCATGTTCAAGGTCAATTATTCCGGTTATGACGTCTCTGACAGGAACTATTACAGGGTGTTCCGCCCCTTCGGAAGCGGGGATTACCTGCTCGTGTTCTTCTTAACGGAGACCGACGTGACGTTTCCCGAGGGCATCGAGACCGCCCAGATGGGATCTGTTGCGATCTTTACGCCCGGAGAACTGCAGGATTTTTCAGCGCGCCGCGAATTTCACCAGAGCTTCGTCCACTTTACCTGCAGGCCCGAGGAATTCTTAAAATACGGGATCCCGGTAAACAGGATCTTCCGGCTCGACGATCCGACGCCGATCGACCGTTACCTGTCCCGGCTGAACACGGAATACTATTCGCAGATCGGCTTTGCGGACGAAGCCATGGACATCTGCTTAAGGCGCCTGTTCATCTATATCGCGCGGGAGATGAAGCGCATATCCCTTGAGACCGAGCGCGAACAGAAGCTTTACAAGCTGTTCTGCCAGGCGCGCTTCACGATGCTCTCGAACTGCGAGCGCGAATGGGCGTCCACCAACATGAGCCAGATGGTGGGCTTGAGCCGCAGCCAGTTCTACAAGTATTACATCGATTTCTTCGGCGTCTCGCCGATGGCGGATCTGCAGCGCGCGCGCATCGAGAAGGCGAAGAACCTTTTGACGAACAAGGAACTGCAGGTCACGGAAGTCGCGGAGCGCTGCGGCTACGCAAGCATCCATCACTTCTCCCGTACCTTCAAGGAGCATACCGGCCTCTCGCCGCTGCAGTATGTGAAGAAAGTGACCGAAATGTAAGTCTTCCGGAGTCTGGTTAAAACTGAACCAAAAACCCGCCGTAACTGCTACTATGAGAACGGCGGGTTTTCTTATGCTGTTTCTGCTTTATTCAGACTTCGAGCCCGGCTTTCACCGGGCTCGTGTCATCGAAACTTTTTGCAGCCTCATATCATGTTGACTCTGGATATAAATAATGTCCTGAATGCTTATTGCTCTTTTCTACGCTTTCCGGTAAACAGAACCGCAGAACCGCCCATAAGAGCTATCGCCATAAGTGCGAACCACGCAAATGCATTTGAATGATCGCTGGTTTCCGGAACTTCTGTTTCCGAAGGCTCTTCGTCTGTTTTTGGAACTTCTGTCTCCGAGGGTTCTTCGTCCGTTTTCGGAACTTCTGTTTCCGAAGGTTCTTCGTCCGTTTTCGGAACTTCTGTTTCCGAGGGTTCTTCGTCCGTTTTCCAGACAGCCGTAAAAATATGGTCTCCTTCTACAGTATACTGATCTCCGGCATTGTATTTAGAGCCTTCCCAATAATCGAAGGTGCATCCATCTTTTGTCGGAGTCGGAAGAATGATGACAGTGCCTGCGTCGTATTTCTGTGAAACTGTGCCGGTCTTACCATCAAGCGTGCCGCCATTCAGATCATAAGTGATCGTGTACTGCGTCACAGGTTTCGTATACGGGAACTGGGCTTTCTTATATTCCAGTCCCCGGCCTTCTGTATTGACCGGAATTTCCTCGCCTTCATCGGATCCATCAACCGTATTCCATCCCCAACCCGCAATTTCATTTTTGACAGTATTTTGAATGGCGGCCGTTTCTCCTGAAGCGATAACGGAAATGATATCATCCCCAATAGTGGTACCCGACCTGGTCAGTGACCGCATTCCATAACCGCCACCGTGTGACAGAAGTGTACATTCGTTAATCTTGATGTAATCTGCACTGATTCCGTCACCGGCGCTTTCTACCTCAAGCGTTCCGGACCCTCTAAAGAATAATCCGCCTCCTGAAAATTCTATACCAGAAATCTGCTTCCCGGTAATAGAATTATTCCCTTTTAGTTCGATTGTCAGCTTTACTCCATGATAAAAACCACGAATCCCATATTCTTCGCTGCTGTCATTATTGTACCCATCCAATATTAAGATTCTATCGGTAAACCCGGCTGTATCGTCAAATGTCCACCCGGGCCCTGATTTGCCGGCCGGATATTCGACAGGCCCGTCATCATATTCCTGATACATTACTAATGTGTCGCCAACATACAAATACTCATAATAGTCTTCAGCCTTTGCAGTTGATGGCATTGAGTAAAAAATACCAAGCACAAAAGCCAGCACAACCATAATGCTTATCATTTTTTTAATGATTCCTTTGCAGATCATGTTTTCCCCTTTCTAAGCAGAGATATATATTTATTTTATTATACATCTGTTTATGTACCAGTCAACAAAAAGCAGACATTTTGATATTGGAATGTGGTGGAAAAGTATCAGCGATCATGTACACACATGAATGATTCTGCCCCACTGATATAAAACCATACCTGTCCAGACTGTCGTCTTCCCGCTTCCCGGGCCCGCGAGTACGAGACGAGACAAGGCCCGTTTTCGTGACGGATCGCGCGCATTTGCGTGTGATTTAAGTTCTTATTATCCTCCCAAACGCACGAAGTGCGCCGTCCCGCTGCTGCGGGCGACGCACTTGCTCATATCCAAATCTGATTTACTTACGAAAGCTTCCCGATCGCTTCCCGGATCCGTTTCAGGCTCTCCTCTTTTCCAAGCACCGACATCAGCTCCGTCGCGCCGCCCGGGGTCATCTGAAGACCCGAGACCGCCGTCCGGATCGGCCACATGACAAGATTCGTCTTATAGCCCTTCCCGGTAATGTATTCCGACAATGCTGCGTACAGCGCATCATTTGAATAATCCTCCTGCTGTTCCAGGATCGGCAGCACGTCCGTCAGGACCGAAAGGGAGGTCTCGAGCGTGCTCTTCGCTTTCTTGTTCACGTAGAGCTCATTGTCGTAATCCGGGACCGCATGGAAGAAGGAGACCTTCTCCGGGATGTCCGTCAGCACTTCGATGCGGGTCTTCACCATCAGCGCGATCTTTTCAAGGTCCAGATCGCCTTTCACCGCCTGCTTCACGTACGGCAGGGCGAGGGATAAGTACTTCTCTTCGTCCATCGCCTTTAAGTATTCGCCGTTCATCCACTTCAGCTTCGTGTAATCGAAGACCGCCGGGGACTTGTTGATGTGGCGATAGTCAAACTTCCGGATCAGCTCGTCAAGGCTCATGATCTCCTGATTGTCTTCCGGAGACCAGCCGAGAAGCGCGACAAAGTTCACGACCGCTTCCGTCACGAAGCCCTGCTCCAGAAGGTCCTCGAACGACGAATGGCCGCTGCGCTTCGCGAGCTTCTTGTGCTCCTCGTCCGTGATCAGCGGGCAGTGCACGTAGACCGGAACATCCCACCCGAACGCCTCATAAAGGCGGTTGTATTTCGGGCTCGAGGAGAGATATTCGTTTCCGCGCACGACGTGCGTGATGCCCATCAGATGGTCGTCGACGACGTTCGCGAAGTTATAGGTCGGGAAGCCGTCGGACTTGATCAGGACCATGTCGTCGAGTTCGGCATTGTCGACCGTGATGTCGCCGTAGATCTCGTCATGGAACGTCGTATTCCCCGTCGTCGGATTGTTCTGGCGGATGACGAACGGCTTGCCGGACGCAAGGTTTGCCTCGATCTCTTCCTTTGAAAGATGCAGGCAGTGCTTGTCGTAGACGCGGATCTCCTTGCCGTCCTCGCCGACTGCGGTCTTTAAGCTGTTCAGGCGCTCCTCGTCGCAGAAGCAGTAATAGGCCTCGCCCTTTTCGACGAGCTCAAGCGCGTATTTCATGTAGATGCCTTCAGCACAACGCTCGGACTGGACGTAGGGGCCGCAGCCGCCGTCCTTGTCCGGGCCCTCGTCATGTATAAGGCCGGTCTTCTGCATCGTGCGGTAGATGATGTCGACGGCGCCTTCAACGTACCTTTCCTGGTCCGTGTCTTCGATGCGCAAAAGGAAATCGCCTCCCTCGTGCTTGGCGATCAGATAGGCGTACAAAGCCGTACGCAGGTTTCCGACGTGCATCCGCCCCGTCGGACTGGGCGCAAAACGGGTCCTGACCTTACTCATGGTTCCTCCTGTTTTCCGTTATGGACATTGCCCTAAAGGGCGTTTTTTGTCTTGTCATGCGGCTTATCGGCCGCTTGTTTCATCAGCCGGTCGAAAGGCGTCCTTCCTTATCCGTTCTTCACGGGCGGCCACACGTCTTCCGCATTCTCTTTGCCGTCCGCATCTCCTTCCAGAGCCTCTTTGTCAGCCATGTCCTGCCCTTCTTCCTCCTCGGGCACCGTCCAGGCGTCCGGATCCTGTTCTCCGAGCGACTGCGCCATCAGCGGCTTGAACATGTGGTTTAGGATGTAGGCGTGGATCAGGGCGACGAGGCCGTATCCGACGAACACGATCGGCAAAAACTGCAGCACGAAGAGTACGATCGCGTAGGCTACGATCAGCACGACGATCAGCACCGTCCATCCGAAGTTCTTGAAGGCCAGAAAGAACGCGTTTAAGATGATGCGCGGGATCGTGTTGTAGAAGCGCGCGAGCAGCGCGAACGCGTAAACGACCGTCATCAGCCACAGGACCGAGAATGCGATCGCGGCTACCTCGCCGATCTGATAGATCGCGCCTGCACCGATCTCGTTCATCTGCCTGAACAGATAGATCGCGTATGCCAGGATGGCGCCGACGACCATGTAGATCAGGCCGAGGACGATCCCCTGCCCCAGATTCTGCTTGAAGGATTTGAAAAAGGCCCGGATATAATGGGCTTCCTCGTCCGCGACGTCCTTCATCATGGCGGCGTAAAGCGCCGTCGTGGAAGCCCCGATCGTCACGACGGGGATGCAGCACAAAAGCCAGCACAGATGCAGAAGAAAGGCGTCGACCAGGCGGCCGACGAACGTCCAGAACGGATTGGTTACGTCAAATAGTTTTCTCATCTTATTTCCTCGCGTGCTACCGGCGCTCTCCGGTCCTGAAAACTCATTATAATATGAACTCTGACTTGAGGTCAAGTTTCAAGTGTGCTAAAATGGATCGCAGGAGGTCTGCGCCATGGCTAAAATCTACGAAGACCAGAAGGGCCCGAAGGACGAATGGGCCAAGCTTAAGAATGAACCCTTAAAGGTGAAGCTGGAATGGCTCATCCAGTATTACGGCCTTGCCGCGCTTTTCACCCTCATCGGCGTCTTTACGCTCGTCTCGATCATCGTCACCGTCATCCTGAACAGCCGTCCCTGCGTGATCGCAGGCGAATTCTACTGCACCGGCTCAGACATTTCGTACAACGAAAGGATGAAGGAAGACCTGTGCTCTGTCCTCGGCATGGACCCGAAAAAGACCCGCATCGACATCAGCAACACGGCCGGAGACTATTCGGGGGGCGATTCCGTCATACAGATCCAGCGTTTAAGCGCACGCCTGACGGCGAGGGACATCGACTTCGTCGTCGGCAGCCAGAAGGTCTTCCACGACTTTACCAACCCGTCCGACATAGAGAACAGCGCCTTCATGAACCTGAAGAAGTTTCTGCCGGATGCGCTTTATAAGAAGCTTGATGAAGAGGGCCGCATCAAGACCATCTTTACCGATTTCGGGCAGATCCCCTATTACATCGACATCATCGGCACACGCTTCGGGGAGCTTTACGGATGCAGGGAAGGCCAGATCTATCTGGGCGTTACGTTCAACACGCAGAATCCGGAAGCCGTGATCGCGCTGATCGAAAGATATCTCGCCGAATGACTTCCGTTTCATACGGATCCAAAAGCCCCGGGCAGCTGCCCGGGGCTTTGCTTTATCTTCCTCACATACGGACCAGCTTGATCAGCGGGTCCTCCATGACCGGCGTTCCGTGCTCCTTTAACTGCGCGTAAAGGACCGCGCTCTCCGGCAGGACCGCGCCGTACTCCGAGCTGCTGTTCACGAACATGTTGAAGTCCTTCGCGGACATGTCGTCCGGACGCGTGACGGCCATGTAGAAGCCGCCTTCGGGACAGCGGTACAGCGTGCTCCGGCCCGAGTAGAGCGGAACGTGCTTGCAGAAGCGGGAGGCGGATTCGATGTCCTTAAAATACATAACGAACGCCCTGATCGAAAGCGCTTCCACGGCTTCTGCCTCCAGAAAACGCGGTTCCTGTCTTTTATCGTCATTCTCCGGATCGGCGTCCGAAAAATCCGCGAAATGCGGGTCCAGTTCCTCCGCGTCCTCGACGGCCGAGATGATCAAAAGAAGCTCCGCGGGACTCATCGGGATCGCCTCGATCATCAAGGGGAGGCCTTCCGCGTTGAAGTTATATTCCGCGATGGCTTTCGAGACGACTTCCTTGAACAGCTCCTGCGTTTCCTTCGCCCCGTACTTCAGCTGCTTCATCGTGATCTTATGCGCTTCCAGATCCTGGGCATTGATCACGCAGCGGATCTCATGTTCGTTTACTTTTTGAAGACGCATCCGATCACTTCCTTTCCTGTCGTTCTTTCCATACAGTATACTCTTTTTAAGGCGATTCGTAAAGTGAAACCTTTGTGTCTTTTAAGACGGCCGCTCTGACCTGTCCTGCGTAAAAAAGAAGGGACGCATGGCACGCCCCTTCCCTGTATTCCCGCGCGTCTTTTGCGCGGTCTGTCCGGCTTACGGCCGGTATGGTCCGTTTTTCAGCCCGCGATCCTCGTGCGCAGGAAGTACTTCTTCGCTTCTTCCTCGGATTCGACGCAGACGATCTGCCCGCCGAGCTTCTGCAGCTTCTTGACGAAGTCCTCGTAGCCGCGCAGGATATAGCGCACTTCCTCGACCGTGGATTCCCCGTCTGCGCACAGCGCCGCGATGACAAGCGCCGCACCTGCCCGTAGATCCGGTGCCACGAGCTGCGTGCCCTTCAGGTCCTTCACGCCCTTGATGATCGCGACGTCCCGCTCCACGCTGATGTCAGCGCCCATGCGGTTCAATTCGGCGACGTATTTGAACCGGTTCTCAAAGATCGTTTCGGTGACCGTCGACACGCCGGAAGCCGTCGACAGCACGACCGTCATCTGGGCCTGCATGTCCGTCGGGAATCCCGGATAAGGAAGGGTCTTGACCTTCGTCGCCTTCAGCGGGCGTTCCGCCCTCACGCGCACCGCGTCGTCGAATTCCTCGATCACGCAGCCGATCTCGCGAAGCTTCGAGGAGATGCACTCCAGATGCTTCGGGATGACGTTTCGGATCAGGATGTCGCCCTGCGTGGCAGCCGCAGCCGCCATGAATGTGCCCGCTTCGATCTGGTCCGGGATCACGGTATAATCCGTGCCGTGCAGCCTCTCGACGCCGTCGATGCGGATGATGTCCGTGCCGGCGCCCTTGATCCTCGCGCCCATGGAATTCAAAAAGTTCGCCACGTCGACGACGTGCGGCTCCTTCGCCACGTTCTCCAGGGTCGTCCGGCCCTTGGCGAATACGGCGGCGAGCATCGTGTTGATCGTCGCTCCTACGGAAACACTGTCGAAGAAAACGTGGCCGCCCTTTAACGCGTCCGCCCGGGTCAGGACCATGCTGTTCACGATCTCCGCCTTGGCGCCGAGCGCTTCAAACCCCTTGATGTGCTGGTCGATCGGACGGTTTCCGATCGTGCAGCCTCCGGGAAGGGCGACTTCCGCGAAGTGGTACTTGCCGAGCAGCGCGCCCAGCATGTAGTATCCCGCGCGGATCTTTCGGATATAGGAATTGTCGACCACATAGTTCCGGATCGATGCGCCGTTGACGCGCACCTCGTGGCGGCTGAGCCGTTCGACTGTCGCACCCGTGTCGCGGATCGCGTCCAGCAGGATGTTCACGTCGCTCACGTCCGGAATGTTGCGGATAAATACGTCTTCATCGGACAGGATGGATGCCGCCAACAGACCCAGCGCTGCATTCTTCGCGCCGGATATGGTCACTTCACCGTTGAGGCGGCGTCCGCCTCTGATCGCAAACTGCTCCATTACCCTATCCTCCTGTTTGCGTTCGTCATTATAGCACAGCAAACGGGCCTTGTAAAGCAAAATGTTACAGATTTGTTAAAATATCTTTTCATTTGCTTAATATTTGCGCTCTTCGTGCATTTTTGACAATTTTCTGCAGTCATTTTTCGAATTATTTAGAAATCTTTCTCAATCCGTTCATAGATTATTCATCATTATGGCTTATAGTAAAGCCAGAAAGAACAAGAAAGAACAAGTGATTTCCTCTCTCTTCATGATAGTGTAGTGTTTTTCATAATTCCCCCGGGGTGACGGTGACTGGACGTCCCCCGGGGCTCCTCTTTTTTAAGGACCCTGACACGCCCTGTGTTCACGGTCCGTTCCCGGTCAAAAAAAGAGGCCCCTTGAAGGGCCTCTTTTGATGTTTAAAAAGCGTTAATTCGATCCGGCAGCTGCCGATTCCGTCACTTCTTCCGAGGCCGCGGGTTCCGTCGCTTCTTCGCTTGCGGATACCGTCGGTGCTTCGGTCGGCGCTTCCGTCGGCGCTTCGGTCGTGCCTGCGATGTTCGCATAATCTTCCAGCATGTAATCCGTTCCCTGATAAGCGCTGTTGTCCTCCGCGGTCTTCTCGCGGATGTTCTTGACGGTGATGAACAGGCCGATGCCTAACGCGATGACTGCGAGCGCCAGAACGACCCAGCCGATGATGCGCCTGAGCTGCTTTGCCTTCTTTTCTTTCGCAAGATCTTCCTTGCGGGTCTTCTTCGCTTCTTTATATGCGTCTACTTTTTTCTGACTCATGACAGTGATTCCCTCTTTTTTCGTGATAACGGAACGATTTTAGCACAAAGCTTTTTGAAAATCAAGGATTTTCGCGCTTTCACGGTGTCCGTCCGCCTTTGCGCCTTCAGATCATTCCTCCCTGAATCCGTGCGGATTCTTCTTCTGCCAGTTCCAGGAATCCCTGCAGCTCTCGGTGATCGTGCGCACGGCCTTCCACCCCATCTCGGATAAGGCACGCGACGCATCCGCGTAATTGCAGTCGATGTCGCCCGGCCGGCGCTCTCCGATCACGTACGGCACCTTCAGCCCGTTTGCTTCTTCGAACGCGCGGATCAGTTCCAGCACGCTCGTTCCCTTTCCGGTCCCGAGGTTGTAGATCTTAAACCCGCAGTTCTCTTCGATCTTTTTCAAGGCGGCCGTATGCCCCGACGCGAGGTCCATCACGTGGATATAGTCGCGGATGCAGGTGCCGTCGTGCGTTGCGTAATCGTTGCCGAACACCGTCAGATGATCTCTGATGCCCACGGCGACCTGCGTGACATAAGGCAGCAGGTTGTTCGGGATGCCCGTCGGGTCCTCGCCGATCAGGCCGCTCTCGTGCGCGCCGATCGGATTGAAATAGCGCAGGATCACGACGTTCCATGCAGGATCCGCGTTTCTGATGTCCTCAAGGATCTGTTCCTGCATCCATTTCGTCCAGCCGTACGGGTTCGTGCAGGTCTTCCGGGGCGAATCCTCCGTCAGGGGCAGCGAATCCGGATCTCCGTACACGGTGGCCGACGACGAGAAGATGATGTTCTTCACGCCGTGTTTTCTCATCACGTCAAGAAGGCACAGCGTGCCGCCGATGTTGTTCTCATAATATTCCCAGGGCTTTCTGACGCTTTCGCCGACGGCCTTGAGCCCCGCAAAGTGGATCACCGCGCCGATCTTCTCCTTTAAGAAGATCTCCTCCAGCGCCTTCCTGTCACGGATGTCCGCCTGATAAAAGGGGACACGCACGCCCGTGATCGTCTCCAGCCTGTCTAAGACCTTCGCGGACGAATTGCACAGGTTGTCGACGATGACCGGTTCGTATCCCGCTTTGATAAGTTCCACGACCGTATGGCTGCCAATGTAGCCGGCGCCGCCCGTTACCAGGATCCTCATTCAGCTGTCTGCTCCTTTTCCTTTTCTTTATCTCTGCCCTTTTTGCGCTCGCGCTTCCTTTTTTCGCGCCGCTTCGCGCTTAAGTTTTCTCTCTTCTCCTCGATGATCTGCCTGTACTCCTCCGTGCAGGGCTTGATCGTGCGGACCGCGAAATAGCCGGAGAAGTTCTCCGCCGTCTTGATGCGGATGCGTCCCCTCATCAGCCCGTGTTCTTTGCACTCTCCGAGCGCCAGATACGAGCGTCCGCTGTCCGAAAACCACGGGATCGTCTTCTTCAGGCGCTTCCTGCATTCAAAGCACGTCAGTTCCTTGACGCGCCGGTCGTTGATGACCTCCTCTTTGAGCGGGAAACTGCGGGAGACGTATTTCGTATAAGTGTCGAACCTGAATGTCGCTTCCTCGAACCTGTTCTTCGGGATCCTGTAATAGTCGACCGAGTAGTAGGAATCATACGCTTCGTGGTCGATGCGCTGGAATACCATCGCGGTATAGGCCGCGTCGTCCACGGCGTGGTGGAACGGCCGGTCCGCGGGCAGTTCGTATTTCTCGATCACGTACTCGAGCGCCCGGCGCGTCTTTCCCTCGTTCTCCTGCAGGGCGTAAAGCTTCTGCACGTCCAGGTACTTGAACGGGTATTTCCACGGGATCTTGATGTCGAAATACGCCATGTTGCGTTCCAGCTGCACCAGGTCCGAGGAGCCCCAGACGCAGAAGATGTAGTTCTTTCCGCACCACTCCAGAAACTTCGCGCAGGCGTCCTCGAAATAGATGCCGCGCTCGTCCAGGTCCTTGTCCCGCCAGCCGGTCAGTTCGCGTGTCCTCCGGACCAGGAACGGGTAGACCTGGGGACGGATCAGTTCCTGGAACTCTCCGACCTTCTCGAAGCTGCTGTTCAGCTTCACGGCGCCGATCTCAATGATCTCGAAGGGGATCTCCGCTTCTTCGTCGATTTTGTAAGCTGCCTGATTCCATTCAAGGTCAAGCACGATATAATCCATAATTCACCAACTTTCCAACCGTTGATTATAGCACGGGCAATGTATTTTCGCAACCTGCAACGGGCTTGAAAACGGGCTTTTCATGCGCCTGGCGGACACGCGCGCGGGCAACAGGCTTATTTTACGGGCCGGGCGCGTCAAAAAGGCGCGGAATGCATTCCGCGCCTTTTATTCATAACCTGTTTTCTTTTTGTCACTCCGCCTGTTATTCCTTGGAAAGCAGCTCCAGGATCCCGTTCGTCCTGGCGACGAACTTCGTCATCGCTTCCGCCGGAAGCGTCCCCTGCTGGATCCGTGCCAGATCGTAAAGCTCCTCGCAGACGGTCTTCACGTTCTCGCTCTCTTCATGGCTTAAAAGATACTGCACGAGCTTATGGTTCATGTTCAGGATCAGCGTCTGATCGCCCTGTCCCATTTGGCCCATCTCGGCAGCCGACATCCCGTACTGCTTCATCATCTCCTGCATGCGCCGGGATTCCTCGGACAGAAGGAGCATCGCGGAAACGTCCCTGCTCTTCAGTTTCTCCGCCCTGACCTTGACGTTGTCCTTTTTAAGGACCTTTTTGAACAGGTTCGAAAGCGTCTCGGTGTTTGCCTTCAGTTCTTCCTCCAGCTTCTTCGTGCTCTTTGCCCGGAACGAATCCTCCAGATCCGCGTCGATGCGCTTGAAGCGGATGCCCGGATTCTTCATCTCAAGCTGCTGGATGAACGGCAGATCGATCTCGTCCGGCAAAAGCACCGCGGTCATCTTCACCTTTTTGAACAGGTTGATGTACTGGCTCTGCTGGGTCGCGTCGGTCACGTAGTAGACGGTCTTCTCCTTCGGCTCTTCTGCCGCCTTTTCTTCCGCGTTTTCGGAGGCTTCCGTGTTTTCGCCTTCCGCACCCTCTTCCTTCTTTGCGCCTTCCTCTGTTTCGTCTATGTCTTCAGGATCGATCGGCTTGACCTCCAGGCACTCCGGCAGCACCTCGTACTTGCCGTAGATGTCCTTGAACAGCACGTAGTCGGTCATCTTTTTGCAGAACTTGTCGTCCTTTAAGCAGCCGTACTTCACGAACGGGCTTAAGGACTCCCAGTTCTTCTCATAGAATTCGCGGTCGACCTTGCACAGGCCGGAAAGCTTGTCGGCGATCTTCTTCGAGATATAATCCTGGTTCTTTTTGACGAAGCCGTCGTTCTGAAGCGCGGAACGGCTGACGTTTAACGGCAGGTCGGGGCAGTCGATCGCGCCCTTTAAGAGCATCATGTATTCCGGAATGACTTCCTTGATGTTGTCCGCGACGAAGACCTGGTTGTTGTAGAGCTTGATCGTGCCCTCTAAAGAGTCATAGCCCAAGTTGATCTTGGGGAAGTACAGGATGCCCTTTAAGTTGAACGGATAATCCATGTTCAGATGGATCCAGAACAGCGGCTCCTTGTAGTCATGGAAGACCTTGCGGTAGAACTCCTTATAGTCCTCGTCCTTGCACTCGTTCGGATGCTTCGCCCAGAGCGGGTTCGTGTCGTTGACGGGCTTGTCGTTCTTGTTCAGATAGATCTCATAGGGCATGAAGGCGCAGTATTTCTCGAGGATCGTGCGGATGCGGTATTCGTTCGAGAACTCATGCGAATCCTGCGACATGTACAGCGTGATCTTCGTTCCGACTTCCGTCCTGTCGCCGTCCGTCATCGTAAACGTCGTGCCGCCTTCGGACTCCCAGTGCACGGGGCTTGCCCCTTCTTCAAACGACAGCGTGTCGATCGTCACCCTGTCGGCGACCATGAAGACCGAGTAGAAGCCCAGACCGAAGTGGCCGATGATCTGTTCCTCGTTCGCCTTGTCCTTATACTTCTCAAGAAAATCGGTCGCGCCCGAAAAAGCAATCTGGTTGATGTACTTATCGACTTCCTCGGCCGTCATGCCGATGCCGTTGTCGATGACTTCCAGCGCCTTCTTCTCCGTGTCGCAGTTTACTTGGATCCTGGGCTTGTAATCCTCCGGAAGCGTTGCCTCGCCGACGAGCGAAAGCTTCTTTAGCTTCGTGATCGCGTCGCATCCGTTCGATACGAGCTCTCTTAAGAAAATGTCGTGGTCCGAATACAGCCACTTCTTGATGATCGGGAATATGTTCTCGCTGTCGATCGACAGGTTTCCTCTTCTCTCAGCCATTTTTCGTCTCCTTCTTTTCGCGTCTGTCCGTTTTGAGGACTTTGCTTATGATCACGGCGGCCTTCGCCGCCTTATAAACGTGAAGAATGCACGGTTTCGGCAGACAGTCGCGCCGCATCACCGTGCATTCTGTATTCTATCACAAGATGTTAGCACTGTCAAGTGTCGAGTGCTAAAACTCCTGCACTTATGCCGTTTCGATTCCGGCAGCCTTCTCAAGGCCCAGCTTCTTAACGGCGTCTTTGCGCATCTGGTACTTTAAGATCTTGCCGGCCGCATTCATCGGGAATTCGCTGACGAAGTCCACGTAGCGCGGGACCTTGTGCCGCGCCATGGACGCGCCGACGAAATCCTTTAATTCCTGCTCGGTCATCGTCTCGCCTTCCTTCAGGATGACGCAGGCCATGATCTCCTCTCCGTACTGCTCGCTCGGGACGCCGATCACCTGCACGTCCGAGACCTTCGGGTTGGTACAGTTGAACTCCTGGATCCCCTTCGGATAAATGTGCTCGCCGCCGCGGATGAGCATGTCCTCTGAACGGCCCGTGATCTGATAGTAGCCTTCAGGCGTGCGGCACGCGAGGTCGCCCGTGTGGAG
>JAEEGL015381529.1_pt1 | contig 15797 bp, 15 predicted proteins | sample 9134231 | NCBI WGS metagenome assembly JAEEGL01 (sample SAMN16246548, study PRJNA631951) | gut metagenome | biome: gut microbiome; feature: rumen; material: fiber-attached | host: Bos | place: Iran: Karaj | collected 2018-10
AACCGGATGCCCCTGTAGTTTAAAGGATAGAATTTCAGATTCCGGTTCTGACGGTCCCGGTTCGATTCCGAGCGGGGGTACACGGAAGGCTCGTAAGGCGCTTTAAATCAGCGAATTACGAGCCTTCTTTTTCGTTATAGCTTCAGGTTCCCTTTCCGAATAATATTGTCTAGGAGCGTCCCCGGTATGATGCTCCGGACGGCATCCACGACGGCGTTGAGCTTGGCTTCGTGGATAAAGTCTGTCCTGACCACCAGGGAGACGGTCCGTCGCCGTTCCGGTTCGATGATGGGACGAAGGGCCGTCTGCTGGCTGTACATGATCAGGCTGGCATGCGTTTCGGGAATGATGGTGATTCCGCCGTTGTCGTTGACGATCTGGATCAGGAGTCCGACGCGGCCTCCCTCGAAGAACCGGTCATAGGAAAGCTGCTCCACCGTGCCCGCTTCGGAGGGATCCATCTGCCGGATTCCGTCCTTGATGATCCAGACGGGTTGGCTCAGAAGGGTTTCCATGCGGATGCTTTCCTGCGCATAGGCCGGATTGGAAGGGGAAACGTAAGCGAGGAAACGCTCGTGATACAGCGGGATTTCCAACAGTCCGGGTTCTTGGACCGGACCGGACAGGATGCCCATGTCCACTTCGGCTTTCCGGAGTTTGTCCTTGATGGTGCCGGTGAGCATCTCTTCGGACTGCAGGGAGATGGACGGATATCTTTCGCCGAAGTATTTGTACAGACCCGGAACCAGGACGGGGGATACGGTGGAAATCAGGGCGATTCTGAGGGGACCGGCCATCATCTCCTTTTCCGAGAGGGTCATCTGGGAGATCTGGTCCACATTGTACAGGACCACCTTGGCCTGGTCGATGATCTTGCGTCCGATTTCCGTAGGGACAACGGGGTGGGCGTCCCGGTCGAAGATGCGAACGTCCAGCTCCTCTTCCATTTTCTTCACCATCAGGCTCAGGGTGGACTGGGTGAGTCCGCATGCTTCGGCGGCTTTGCCGAAGTGCCTGTACCGGTCGATGGCAACGATGTATTTCAACTGCAGGAGGGTCATGATTTCCGGATTGATTGATTTTATCAATGCAAAGATAAAAATAATTGTATTGATAAATGATATTCGGGCGAATAACTTTGTCCCGTTCAATCATCCTGACCTATGAATTGGAAGATAATAACTTGGTATATCGGCATTTCCCTGATGCTCGTGACCGCCCTGATGGCCATTTCAGGCATTGTCGCCTGCTGTACTCCGGGAGACGACAGCAGGCTGCCGCTTCTGTATTCCGCTTTCGTGACCGGCCTTGTCGGCTTTTATCCGCTCATCTTCGTGCGGCGGGGGCACCATTCGCTCAGTTTCCGGGAAGGAAACTCCATCGTGGTGATCGCTTGGATCTGCGCCTGCCTGTTCGGGATGCTTCCCTTCTATTTGTATGGGCGGGAGTTTACGCTCGTGAACGCCCTGTTCGAAAGCGTGTCAGGTTTTACGACCACGGGTGCTTCCATCCTGGACGACATCGAGGCACTGCCTCCGGGACTTCAGCTATGGCGTATCTCGACGGCGTGGGTGGGCGGTATCGGCATCGTCACCCTGTTTTCGATGCTCATCCGGGAACGGATGGACAAATCCACCCTGTCGGGGGCGGAGATTTCCAACGTGGCCAGACAGCCTTTTGCGGGGGAGCGGAGCAACAGTTTCGCCCAGCGGATGCTCGCCACGTACGTCGCGCTGACGGCGGTTACGTTTTTCGCCCTGAAACTCACAGGAATGGGCTGGTTCGATTCGCTCACCAACGCCATGTCGGCTTGCAGCACCTGTGGTTTCTGCACGCGGAATACGAGCATCGCCTTTTATGCCAATCCCGCCGCCGAGGTGGTCCTGACAATCGCTATGATTGCCGCCGGCATCAATTTCGGCATCCTTTTCCTGGCGTTCCTGAGGGGCCGTCCCCGGTTTATCTGGAAATCGGAGGCCGTCAAGGTGTTCCTTTCGCTCGTCGGGATCGCCATTGTCCTGGTTACGGCCGACCTGATGACGAACGGAGGTTACGGCTCTTTCGGAAAAGCTTTGCGGGACGCTGCCTTCCAGGTGGCATCCATCTCCACGACTACGGGGTTCGCGACGCAGGATACGACGCAGTGGCCGCCGCTCAGCATGTCCCTGCTGATCATCGCCTCCCTCATCTGCGGATGTTCGGGATCCACGTCCGGCGGCATCAAGATCGACCGCGCCATCCTGGCGGCCAAGGGAATCAGCCGGAAGGTGGGGCTGGCCGTATCGCCGCACGCCGTCCGGAACATCCGCATCGACGGCCGGGTCAGGGCCGAAGAACAGATCAGTGATGCATACGGGTATATCTTCTGCTATCTCTTTATCGTCGTGGTCTTTGCGGCCGTGAACATCATCGCCGGACTTGACTTCACGACGGGCGTCACCGCGTCCATCGCCTGCATCGGCAACGTCGGACCCGGATTCGGAGAGGTGGGTTCGATGTCCAACTACGCCGCTTTTCCGGACTTCCTGAAAATAACCGGAATGGTCGAAATGGTCATCGGCCGTCTGGAAATCTTCCCGGTCCTGTATCTGTTGCGCTCCATCCGGGTAGTTTGAGCACCAGGTATTCGGACCTTGTGCCCACCCGGACCTTGGCACCCCAGAGCCCCAGGCCGGAAGAGATGTAATACTGCGTGTTCCCTTTCCGATAGTGCCCCCAGGCTTTCTCGAAGAGGGCGTCGGTAAACCAGGAGACGGGCCAGACCTGGCCGTGGTGCGTATGGCCGCTGAACTGGAAATCGATGCCCGCCTCTTCGGCTTCTTCCAGGTGGGAAGGCTGGTGGTCCAGCACGAGGGTGAATCCTTCCAGGCCGTGGGCAAGGTGGCGTAAAGCAGCTCTTTCCGGATGGGACCGGTCGTTGCGGCCGATGATGTCCACCCCCTTGAAATGGGCCACGGAATCCTTCAGGAGCCGGATGCCGGATTCCTGGAGGAACTTCTCCGCACGGTCGATGTCACCGTAGTATTCGTGATTGCCGAGGACGGCCAGGACAGGGGCCTGGATCCGCAGGAACTCCTCCCCGTATCGGCCCTCCAGTACCGGCCGAAGGCTTCTGTCAATGATGTCGCCGCCGAACAGCACCAGGTCCGGTTTCTCTGCGTTGATCAGGTCCACCCATCGGGCCAGTTCCGCTTTCCGGTTGTGGTAGCCGACATGAAGGTCGCTTGCCAGGACGATCGTCAGCGGTTTTTCCAGAGGCTTATCCGTAGTGATGACCAGCTCCTCACGGTATTTGTGGTGGTAATGGACGTTGCCCAGGATCAAAATGACCGCGACGGCGCCGGTGACGGTGATGAGCCCGGGAGCGCTTCCATTCAGGAAGGACTTCGGGAGAATGTGGCAGAGTGAGGCGATATCCGCTACGATGAAGATGATCAGGAGATAAAGGAAAGCGATCATCCAGGTATTTCCAACTTCATAGAGGACGTTGGCCGCGGGGACAGGGAGGCGTTCCAGAAAGACAAAGCCCGCGAACATGCTCGCCATCCAGAGCAGGAACAGGCCCGTAACGGCCAGTTTACACCCGTGCGGGGCAATCCGCCAGAGATGCCAGCAGACGTAGCCCGTCAAGGCGAAGACGAGTGTAAGGATGATGATGAATCCACCGGTTCGCATAATCGTCAAAAAAACTGTCAGGCTGCTTCTCAGGGAGAATCTTTTTGGTGCGGAAAGATAGTCATTTTTTCGGTATTCCGCTGAAAAAGATTAACTTTGAATGATTGACACTCCGATGAGCACCCGCGAGACACGTCCCATGATCCTCCTCCACACGGCCGTCTTCCTGGCCGGGTGGACGGGGATACTCGGCAGGGTCATCTCGCTGGACGGCCTCCCGCTGGTCTGGTACCGGATGATGGTCAGCGTCGTGGTCCTGGTATTGGTCCTGGCGCTGATGAGACGGCTCCACCGGACCGGATGGACGGCCATCGCGATGATTGCCGGCTGCGGGGCCATCCTTGCTGTCCACTGGGTGGCGTTCTATGCCAGCATCCAGGCCTCCAACGTCTCCATCGGCGTCGCCTGCATCGCCACCTCGTGTTTTTTCACGACGGTCCTGGACCCGCTTGTGAACCGGAAGAGGATGTCCTGGGTGGAGGTTTTCATCAGTTTCATCGCCATCCTGGGCGTGCTGCTGATCTTCAGCCTGGACGTTCGGTACCGCCTGGGAATCGGCCTGGGCCTGCTGTCGGCGGCACTTTATTCCCTTTTCTCTATCCTGAACATCAACGTGGCCCGGAAAACGGGGGAAGACAGCGCCACGATGCTGCTGTATGAACTGGCAGGCGGCGTCCTATTCCTGTCGCTCCTGATGCCTTTCTATACGGAATACGTTCCGGCCGGATCCATCGCCTTGACCTGGCAGGATGGCCTGTGGATCCTCCTGCTCGGTTCCGTTTTCACCATCCTGCCTTTCCTGTTCCAGTTGCATGCCCTGCGTACGCTTTCGGCATTCACCGTGAATCTGGCCTACAATCTGGAACCCGTGTACAGCATCGCCTTCGCCGTCCTCATTTTCGGCGAGCACCGCGAGGTGGGTTTCTCCTTCTGGCTGGGCATTGTCCTGATCATCATATCCGTCCTCATACAAACTTGGCGGGTCGGACGTCGTTGATCGCTTTTTTTGTGTAAATTTGTACGATTACCTGAGACCGGATGAAAAACAAGCTCGTACTTTTCGATTTGGACGGAACCCTGCTGGATACGCTGGACGACCTCAGCGAAGCCGTGAACCATGCCTTGAGGCTTCGTGGTTTTCCGTTGCATACGCGTGCCGAATATATGACCATGGTCGGTCACGGGGTGCGCAACCTGGTCCTGCAGGCTCTCCCTGCCGAAAAGCAGGCGGATGATACGCTTGTCGATGCCGCCCTGGCGGATTTCAAGGCATATTATACCGCACATATCGACGTGCACACACATCCTTATCCCGGCATGCAGGAACTGGTTTACAGGCTGGACCGGGAAGGAGTGCGTCTGGCGATTGCATCGAACAAGTTCCAGGAAGGGACCGACTATCTGGTGGGGAAGTTTTTCCCAGGAATCCCCTTCGTGGCGGTGCTGGGCAACCGGCCCGGTTATCCCCTGAAACCGGATCCCGAAATTGTCGGGGAAGCGCTCCGGAAGTCGGGCGTGCAGCCGGGGGAAGCCGTTCTGGTGGGCGACTCCGCTACTGACATGAAGACGGCGGAGAACGGTGGAATCGCCTCGATAGCTGTCAGTTGGGGCTATCGTCCGATGAAGGGGACACCGGGACTGACCGTGGTGGACACAGCAGAGGAATTAAACGGATTATTATAACGAAAGATATGAAAAGAATCCTTGCACTTGTATGCCTGACGCTCCTCTTTGTCGGATGCGGCGGCACGAAGAAATCGGCCGTTACCGGCGAATTCGGCCCTACGGGCGTCGTCGTCCCTTCCACTCCGGATCCGGATCCTTCGGTTCCGACGGTCTATTTCACGGCCGACATCAGTCCCGAAGGACTCGTGAAAGTGTATGAGGCCCTGGGCGTGGAACCTTCCGGCCGGGTGGCCGTGAAAATCTCCACCGGTGAATCGGCCCAGAGCAACCATCTGCGCCCGGAACTCATCAAGAATCTGGTACACAAGGTGAACGGCACCCTGGTCGAGTGCAATACCGCCTATGGCGGCAACCGGTCCAAGACCGAGGACCATCGCCGGGCCATCGCCGAGCGGGGTTTCAACGAAGTAGCCACGGTGGACATCATGGATGAAGAAGGATCCATCGAGTTGCCGGTCAAGGACACGAAGCACATCAAGTATGACCTTGTCGGAAGCCACATCCGGAACTATGACTTCATGATCAACCTGGCCCACTTCAAAGGCCACGCGATGGGCGGATTCGGCGGCGTCCTCAAGAACCAGAGCATCGGCGTCGCCTCTTCGGCGGGAAAACTGTACATCCATTCCGCGGGACGCAGCCAGACGCGCTGGATGTCGGACGACCAGGACGGTTTCCTGGAGTCGATGGCCGCGGCTGCGCAGGCTGTCCACGATTATTTCAAGGCCGACGGCCGGGATATCGTGTACATCGACGTGATGAACAACATGTCCGTGGACTGCGATTGCGACGGCCATCCCGCCGCCCCTCGCCTGAAAGACATCGGCATCCTCGCTTCCACGGATCCCGTCGCCCTGGACAAGGCCTGCCTGGACCTGGTCTTCGGCCACACCGACAGCGCCGGGGATGATGCGAAACCCCTGCAGCAGCGTATCGACCGTCAGCACGGCACCCATATCATCGGTTATGCCGAAAGCATCGGGCTGGGCGTGCAGAAGTACAATCTGGTGAATATCGATTAAACCTGGTGAATCACTTAGGGGAAATCATTTCGCTCGTCGTGGCGATATCGTGGACGGTGACGGCCCTGTTTGCGGACAAGGCGAGCCACCGGCTGGGGTCGATGACGGCGAATGTGATCAGGCTGGTACTTGCGTCCGTTTTCCTGGCTGCGATCCTATGGGTGGGCGTGGGCCATCCCTATCCGGTATATGCCGACGGGAAGGCCTGGGCCTGGCTGGCGGCATCGGCCCTGGTGGGGTACGTGTTCGGGGATTACTGCCTGTTCAACTGCTACCTGTCCATCGGGGCGCGCTTCGGCCAGCTGTTCATGACGCTGGCTCCGCCCATGGCCGCCATGGCCGGCTGGGCCATCCTGGGAGAGTCCCTTTCGTGGAAATCCATCCTTGCCATGGCCGTCACCCTGTGCGGTATCGCCATTTCCATCCTGAGCCGGGGAGGAGACCACCACGTGCGGCTTACGCTTCCTTTAAAGGGCATCCTGCTCGGACTGGGAGCGGGGTTGGGACAGGGAGTGGGCCTGGTGCTGAGCAAGGTGGGCCTGGAGCATTATGCGGCTGCCGTCCCGGCCGATGCCCCCGCCGCCATGGACACGCTGCTTCCTTTCGCATCGACGATGATCCGGGCGGTCGTGGGCGGAGCGGGATTCCTGGCGCTCATGGCCTTGCAAAGGAAGACGCGGGATCTCAGGGCTGCTGCGCATGACCGCAAGGGCCTGGGCTATGCGCTCATCATGACCTTGTTCGGCCCCGTATTCGGCGTTTCGCTGTCGCTGATGGCGGTGCGTTACACTTCGGCCGGAATCGCGTCGACTCTGATGGCCCTCACCCCGGTGTTCATCCTGATTCCGTATGCCTTTATCTACCACCAGCGGATCAAGGCCCGCGAGGTGCTGGGCGTCGTGGTGAGCATGACGGGCGTCGCGCTGTTTTTCCTGCTTTGACCAGTAAATCCTATACACAACCCGATATGAAAGCAATCCACACAGAAAAGGCACCTGCGGCCATCGGGCCGTACAGCCAGGCCGTCGACAGCGGCGCCGGGCTGGTCTTCGTGTCCGGGCAGCTGCCCATCGACCCTGCCACGGGAGCATTCCCGGAAGGCGGCGTGAAAGAACAGACATTCCAGAGTCTCACGAACGCCAAAGCTATCCTGGAGGCGGCCGGACTGGGCCTGCAGAACGTCGTCAAGACGACGGTATTCCTGGCCGATATGGCTGATTTCGCTGCGATGAATGAAGTTTATGCCCAGTTCTTCACGGCTCCGTTCCCGGCCCGCAGCGCCGTGGCGGTCAAGACGCTGCCAAAGGGCGCGCTGGTGGAGGTCGAATGCATTGCAAGCCTGAAATAGTATGATCGAGCCCGTCTATTCCCCGTCTCCCGACCGGTACGAAGCCATGGAATACCGTCGCAGCGGCCGGTCCGGTATCCGGATTCCCGCCCTGGCGCTGGGCCTCTGGCACAACTTCGGATCCCACAAGCCTTTCCAGGATGTGAAGGCAATGGCCCATTACGCCTTCGACAAGGGCGTCTGCCACTTCGACCTCGCGAACAACTACGGTCCGGAATATGGTACGGCCGAAGAGAATTTCGGCCGGCTGATGGAAATCTCTTTCCGTCCGTACCGCGATGAGCTGCTCATCAGCACCAAAGCGGGCTGGGACATGTGGCCCGGACCGTATGGCAACTGGGGCTCCCGGAAGTATTTGATGGCCAGCCTGGACCAGAGTCTCCGCCGGATGCGCCTGGATTATGTCGATGTCTTCTATTCCCACCGGTTCGACCCCGAGACGCCCCTGGAGGAAACGATGCAGGCACTGGTGGACATCGTCCGGCAGGGCAAGGCGCTCTATGTGGGCCTGTCCCGGTATCCTGCGGAGAAAGCCCGGGAAGCTTACCGGTATCTGGCGGAGCACGACGTTCCCTGCCTCCTGTATCAGGACCGGTACAACATCATCGACCGCGCACCCGAGTGCAGCGGCCTCATAGACCTGGGCGAGGAAATGGGTACCGGTTTTATCTCGTTCTCTCCGCTCCAGCAGGGGCTTCTGACGAATCGCTACCTGAACGGAGTGCCGGCCGATTCCCGGATGGCGAAGGGTGTCACCCTCCGCGAGGAGTTACTCACGCCGACCATGATGAAGGCGCTCCGTGGACTCAACGAGCTGGCCTTGAAACGCGGCCAGAGCCTTGCGCAGATGGCCCTCGCCTGGCTGCTCAAGGACAACCGGGTGACCTCGGTCATCATCGGTGCCAGCTCCGTTCCCCAGATCGAGGACAATCTGAAGGCGTTGGAGAACACGAAGTTCTCGCCCGAGGAACTCGCGCTGATCGAGGAGCTTTCCGCTCCGGTTCAGTTGAAGAAGCTTCCGCGCTGAGGCGTCAGAACCGCCAGCCGATACCCCCGTGCCCGTAGAGGGCGATGGGATTCAAGGCTGTTTCGACAAAGATGTAGAAGTGGTTGCCGCCATAGCGGGCGGCAATGGGTGTGAGCGAAGGGATGGGAATGAACTCTGACGCGGTGGTCAGACCCAGTCCGAAGGCCGAGTAGAGCTCGAAGTCTTTGTCCGGAATCCAGAAATAACGTCCCTGCAGGGTCAGGGTCACAACGGCGGAGGAGTCTATCCATCCCGCCGTTTTTCCGTTGTTGAAGTCATATCGGGGCTGTCCGTAGGGGTCCGTGCCGAAGGTTTCGTACTGGGTTACCTGATGATGGATCCAGGAGTATCCGCCCGTGAGGGCGATCTCCCACCTGGGACTGATCCGGCAGACGCCGGAGAGGCTCACTGCGGGATACAAGGCGTGGGTCATGTCCGCTTCCTGGCCTATTTTGGCGAGTTCTTTTTTGAAGGAATAGGACAGACCCATGGTTCGGGTATGGAAGGGGGCCGGTCCCGCGCCGATCTCGATGGAATACCTTTTCCGGAAGGGTGCATCACCGTCGGCAGCAAGGGCGACACCGCCGGCCACCAGCAGGAGTGCAAGGATGAGAAGACGCGTTCTCATTGGATGGGGTACAGTTTGATGGGGATGTTGCGTTCGCGGAGATCGGCGAAGGAAGTATCCTTGGAGGCGAACCGGCCTTCAGGATCCTCGAACATCAGGAAAGGACCTTCCTGGTTCCTGAAATAAGGGATGGAAACGCGGCAGTTTCCATCGGCACCGGTGGCGCCCAGTTCCTTATAGGAATCATTCTTCGTGCTCCGGCCCATGACCCGGATACCCTCCAGGGGCTCTCCGGTGGTATGGGAGAGGAGCGAGAAGGACATGGGAGCTTCTCCGTATTCAAAGTACTTCGGATCCTGCGGCATTCCGTAGCAGGCCTGGAAAACGAAGAGGGCTCCGGTCAGGGAGGCTCCTTTCATCAGATTATGCAGCCATTTCATATCAACGCGGGTTTTGCTCCATAAATACGGTGGGAGCAATAATCTTGCACAAGATACTGACAATTATGCAAGATTCTGCATCAAAGCGTATTATCTTTGCAAAAAAGAGTCCTGTGAATCCGTTTTTGTTCCGTCTTTTCCGCGCCAATGAGACTTCGGTCCACGAACTGAACTACCTGTTCTGGGAGTGTACTACGCGCTGCAACCTGCACTGCCGTCACTGCGGCAGCGATTGTTCGGTCCTGAGCCGGGAGAAGGATATGCCCCTCGAAGACTTCCTGGGAGCACTGGATACGATTCCGAAGGACCATCGGCCCGCGGACTTCTCCGTGGTCCTGACCGGCGGGGAACCGCTCCTGCGCCCTGATCTGGAAACGGTCGGGCGCGAGATCCGCAAACGCGGTTTCGGCTGGGGAATGGTTTCCAACGGGTGGTTCTATGACGAAGAGATGCACGGCCGCCTGATGGCGGCGGGGATGGGGGCCCTCACCGTCAGTCTGGACGGTCTGGAGGCTTCCCACGACTGGATGCGGGGGCGTCCCGGCAGTTTCAGCCGGGCGCTCAGGGCCATCGGCATCTTTGCCAGGGAACCCCGTATCAATGCCGACGTGGTTACGTGCGTAAACAAAAGGAATCTTTCGGAACTTCCTGAAATCCATAGGATTCTGACGGATCTGGGCCTGAAGCAGTGGCGTCTTTTCACCATCATCCCCATCGGCCGGGCCGCAGCGGATCCCGACATGCATCTGACGGATAGGGAGTTCGTATCCCTGATGGAATTCATTAAAGCAAAAAGGGAGGAAGGCGGGCCGATGAAGGTCACCTTCAGCTGCGAAGGTTATCTGGGCCGGTACGAGGAAAAGGTCCGGGACATCCGCTATTTCTGCCGCGCCGGCATCAACATCGCATCCGTCCTGATCGACGGGCGCATCTGTGCATGTCCGAACATCGACCGCGACCGCTTTTCACAGGGAAGCATCTACAAGGACAACTTCTATGAGGTCTGGGAGAATCGGTTCGAGGCATTCCGCAAGCGCGACTGGGGCCGGACGGGTGTCTGCGCCGGGTGCAAGGAGTGGCGGAACTGCCTGGGTAACGGCATGCACAACTGGCACGGCCCTTCCGAGAACGTCCTTCAGTGCCACTATCGCAAGACGGTCGCAGTACCGCCGGTGGGGAAATAGCCGTTTCTATACTTTCAGGAACGCGCGGCCGCTCCGGCCGTCGATACAGATCCCGAGGGGTTCGTCCAAGTGGATGAGCCTCAGGTGTTTCGTCTCATACTCGGCGGGCAGGGCATCCAGGGTGGCGCCGTTGAATACGTCCTCGGACCGGGCGAACTGGTCCACATGGATGTATCCAACGTTGAAGGATGTCAGGTTCTGGAAGAAGTGCGTGCCCTGGCTCGGGTCGATCCGGAAATTCGGCAGGACGCATTCCACGAGTGCCTTGACTTCGGAGATGTCGCTCCATTTGACCGGAATGCCCAGAGAGGGGACGCTGGTGCCCCAACGGCCGTAGCCGATGAGGACGTAGCTCCGTCCCTCTTCGCGCATCTTGCTGTTCAAGGCGGCGACTTCCGCGGCGATTTCCGTGGTCTGCATCTTGTCGAACCGGTCTTCCGGAACGTAGACGATGTCGCGGACGTCCTTCACCCAGCCGGTGCCCAAGGCGCAGGCGGAGCGGAGGAAGGCGTCGGAATCGTCGATTTTGTTCCAGTCCACTTCGGAGGAAAGGCTGTCGGTCGAGATGGGACGGATCTGCAGGACATGGAAAGTGGACGTCTTGTGGGAGGGCTTGTCCAGGTTGGCCGCGAACTCGATCTCCACGCAGCACTTCATCTCTTTCTGGCCGATTTCCAGCAGTTTGCGGAGGATGTCGGCGAGCGGGAAGGTCCCGTAGCGGAGAATGTGGGCAAAGGTGACGAACTTGGGGCCCTGCGGGAAAGGAGAGTCCACCATCCGCTGGTTTTCGTAGTCGAAGGTGGAGACGACCTTCTGGAGGTTTCTGAAATCCTTGCAGTCGGAGATGCGGAGGCGGTCCAGGTTCACGGCATCATCGACCGAGGTCTTGAACTTCTCGGGTCTCAGGTTCAGGGCGTACATGTATTGCTGCGTTTCCCGCATCGTCAGTTCCGGCGTGGAGGTCTGGACCACGTGACCGGGATAGGCGGGGGAGAACCGGAGCGTCTGATCGCCGTCCACCACGGCCTTTCCGAGTCCGAAGGCGAGACGGACGATTCCCTCTTCGGGCTTCTCGTGGCCGACCGGATAGAAGTTCAGCGAACGGGCGACGCCGGACAGGGTGGGGAACCACAGTCCATGGTCCTCGGTTCCGCACACTTCCTGCAGGACGATGGCCATCTTCTCTTCGGAGATGACGTTGCCCGTAGCTGTGATGTAGCTTCTGGACGAAGCGAAATAGACCGAGGCATAAACACTCTTGATCGCCTTGGAAATCAGGCGTAGTTCCTGGTCTTCGTTCTCCGAATAAGGCACCATATAGGTGGAATAGACGCCAGCAAACGGTTGATAATAAGAATCTTCCAGCTTGGAGGATGAACGGACTGCCAGGGGCTTCCGAGCGTACCGGATGAAGATGCGGAGGGCTTCCGTCAGGTCGCCGGGCAGGGTGGAGGCCACGAACTCGGACAGGATTTCCTCGTCGGAAAGGTCGGCGCTGATGATATACTGAAGGCCGTTTTCCCAGATGAAGCGGTCAAAGAAATCGGTGGTGACGACAAGGGTCCTGGGCAGCAGTACGTGTACGCCGTCCCAGTGGTTGTACAGGTCGTACCGCTGAAGGATCTGGTTCAGGAAGGCGAGGCCGCGGGCCTTTCCGCCGAGCGAGCCGTCACCCAGCCGGGCGAAGCGGATGGCATCGTTGTACAACTCAGGTTCGAAACGGGCAACGACGCCCAGCCCCTGGGCCATCCGATAGTCGTGGATGGATTGGACGGTGGTCTTCCGGCGTTCATCGGCATTGTCGAAGCTGCTTTTCTTGATGATGTTCCCCACTTCAAAAAGGCCTCGGGCGAGGAGCCAGCGGGAAATGTAGTTCTTACTGGCGAGCCGGTTGAGATCCTCGTCCGGCAGGGTGGCGATGATGCGCTCGGCCCCGTACAGGTCGCTGGCGCGGGCAATCACCTCGCCGGTCTTGTGATTTGTTACCACAAAGTCGCCGAAACCGAACTCCCGGCCGATGAATTCAGCCAGGTCGTGGTTGAGCGTCTTGGACCGCTTGATGAGGAATCCCGCCTTCAGGGAAGTGGCCACGGAGCGCATGCTTTCCTGCGAGGATTGCATGAGAATGGGCATCTTGGGGTCGTCCTTCCGGATCATCCGGCACAGGTCGATGCCGGCGTCCAACTTCTCCGTCGACGATTTGTCGCCGCGGTGCAGGACGAAACCGATGTCCGAGATGACGCCCAGCATGTTGGACTTGTATTTCTCGTAAAGGGCTACGGCGTCATCGTAGTTGGTGGCCATCAGGATCTTGGGGCGGGACCGTTTCCGGAGACTCTGCTGGCTTTCGTTCAGGGCGTCGCGGATGGCCGCGTTGTTCTGCTGGATGATGAGCCGGTACAGTTCAGGCAGATACGTGGAATAATAGCGGACGGAATCCTCCACCAGCAGGATGCACTGAACGCCGTACTCCAGGATGTCCGCGGGGGCGTTCCGGCTGTCCTCCAGGAGCTTGATGATGGCGATGATGAGGTCCGTGGAGTTGTTCCAGCAGAAGATGCCGTCGAAATGGCTGCAGTCCTTGTCCTCCATCTGCCGGTAGATCTGTTTGGCGAAGGCCGTGAGGAGGACGACGGAGGCTTCCGGATCGATCTCCTTGACCCGCTTGGAGAAGTCGAATACATCTACTTTCCCAACGTAGTACATCGTGATGACGAGGTCGAACCGCTCGCCCTTTTCCAGCCGTGCGAGGGCATCGACGGTGGATTCGGCCCGTATGAGTTCGGGCGGGTTGGAAAGGTTCAGTTCAGAATACTCGGCCGCGATGCGGGGTCCAAGGCGTCCGTCCTCTTCCAGGGCGAACTTGTCGTAGTTGTTGCAGACAAGGAGGATCCGCCGGATCCTCCTTGCCATCAAATTCATATCGGTCATCTTCCAGGTCCTTTGCAGGATACAAAGATAAGGAAAATGCCGGAAATGTGTTATTTACTGCGCAGTAACCATCCGGAACCAGGCGTCGCTGTCCTGGATGTCCCCCTTGGACCAGCAGGAACCGAAGCGGTATCGCAGCGGTTCGCCGGAGGCGACGGAGCGGACCAGGGCCAGGTGGGTCCCGTCGTCCAGGATGCCGGTCCAGTCGGCCCCGGACATCACCACGGCTACGCCCAGCATGCCGTCTTCCGGCTCGTAGGTCTGGTCGGAGGCATGTTCCCAGATGGCAATGGAACGCCCCGTGACGACGTTCTGGTCGTCCAGGGTTCCCTGTGCGGTGTGGATGTTGATGCCAGCGGCGACGTCCAGCGTCTTCGTGCCCGTAAAGGAATAGATGTCCTCCACGTCGCAGAAATAGGTGTCGGGAACCACGGTCACGGTCTTGTCCAGGGCGACTTTTACGCCCGGAGCGGCCTCCCACTCAGGATAATGGAGGGTGAACACGACCTTGTCGGGTTTGCTCTCCACGATGTCCCAGGAGCGGAAGTTGGTCTTCGGGAAGGCGAGTTTTCCGTCGATGAGCGGGGCGGATGCGCCGCCACCCAGGGATACGGCCACCTTGTAGCAGTCCTTGCCGCCGTGATTGTGGTGGTAGAATTCGTCACTCTCGGTAAGGTAACCCTGATACCACTCGTCGGCGACGAGTTTGCCGGGCAACTTCACCCAGATGTCGATACCCGGGGAAGTGGGATTCCCTTCCAGCGCTTCGCCGTAGAAACGGCCGGCAATGAGGTTGTTCTCGAAGACAAAGTCGTCGGAGCGCTCCGGCACGAAGCGGGCCATCACCCGCTGTTCAGGCTGCTTGCACCCGGCGAGGGCCGCCAGGGCCAGGATGGCGATGAGGATGCGTTTCATAAGGCTATCTCAGGTCTTTGGTGGCGCACCAGTCCATATCGTTGTAGTCGTCGTTCTCGCCGCACATACCCCAGATGAAGGTGTAGTTGCGGGTAGCGCAGGCGGAGTGGATGCTCCACTGCGGAGAGATGACGGCTTCCTCGTTGTGCATCCAGATGTGGCGCGTCTCCTGCGGCTCGCCCATGAAGTGGCAAACGGCGGCGTCTTCCGGAAGCTCGAAATAGAAATAGACTTCCATGCGGCGGTCGTGGGTATGGGCCGGCATCGTGTTCCAGGTGCTGCCCGGGGCGAGTTCGGTCATGCCCATCTGGAGCTGGCAGCAGGGGACTACCTCCTTGACCAGCAGGCGGTTGATCGTACGCTCGTTGCTCTCTTCCAGGGAACCGAGGTGCATCACAACGGCGTCTTTCTTGGAAACCTTTTTCACGCCGGTCTCCTTGTGGGCCGTAGCGGAGCAGAAGTAGAAGTGTGCCGGGTGCTTGGGGTCCACGCTCCGGAAGGAGACATGGCGGTTGCCGCGACCGATGTAGATGGCTTCCTTATAGGGAATCTCGTATTCCTCGTCACCCACTTTGACGATGCCGGCAGGGCCGACGTTGATGATGCCGATCTCGCGGCGCTGGGTGAAGTAGTCGGCCCGGAGGATTTCCGGGGCTTCCAGAACGAGTTCTTCGTCGGTAGGGACGGCGCCGCCGGCGATGATGCGGTCGAACATGGAATAGACCATGTTGATCTCACCGGGGACCATGATGTTCTGCACGAGGTACTCCTTGCGGATCCTTTCCGTGTCGTAATGCTTCGCGTCCACGTTGCTGGACGCCTGGCGGACGGTGCAATTGACTTTACTCATATCACTTGGGCTGTTTTCCGATGTAGGCAAGGATGCCGCCGTCCACATAGAGGATGTGGCCGTTCACGGCGTCGGAGGCGTGGGAGGCAAGGAACACGGCGGGACCGCCGAGTTCGGACGGGTCGAGCCAGCGGCCGGCCGGGGTCTTCGC
>JAEEGL016407148.1_pt1 | contig 15797 bp, 8 predicted proteins | sample 9134231 | NCBI WGS metagenome assembly JAEEGL01 (sample SAMN16246548, study PRJNA631951) | gut metagenome | biome: gut microbiome; feature: rumen; material: fiber-attached | host: Bos | place: Iran: Karaj | collected 2018-10
CTATAGGAGCACACATCCTGAGTATGTCAGAGGAACTGGAGTACAAGGTGTATTATTGGCGTGAGCTGTCAAGAAGTAAAGACGAGAGTGATAAAGAGGTTGACTTCATTATAGATAACGATGGTGAGTTGACAGCTATAGAGGTGAAAAGCGGACGTCGTGGAATGAATTCCGGATTGCCAGCTTTCGTAGAAGCATTCCATCCCAAACGGGCATATATCGTGGGTACTGGAGGCGTTTCTTTGGAAGATTTCCTAAGTTGCGAAATAGAAAGCATGCTTAGCGTGGGACAAATGTAGCGAATGACAGCGAGACACCCAATGTGTAGCGAAAAGCAAGATATTTTTCATTATCCTACAGTCAACATGTATTGTTTTTTTCAATCCATTCGTTGGGTGTTCAGTTGTTAAATGAACAAGTATAAGTAATAGTTATGAAAAAGATTAAAAGACTATGGATGTATGTTGTCGTCCTGATGATTGGCTGCTCCACGTGTGTCTTGTCTTCATGCAAGGATGATGATAAGGAAGTGATTGAACCCCAAAAGGAGGTGTCTATCATCTGCACCCGTCCGCAATACTTGAAGGCAGGTGACAAGATAGCGCTCATTTCACCATCTTATTTCACACCGATGGAGAATGTGGAAAAGACGGCTGATGTGTTGAGAAACTGGGGATTTGAACCGGTTATCGGTCCTAACGTCGGTAAGGTTGTCGACGGGCGCTATGCTGGTACGATTGCCGAGCGTGTAAGTGATTTGCGTTGGGCATTGAACGATCCGGAGATAAAGGCGATTATCTGTAATAGGGGAGGCTATGGTACCATTCAGCTCATCGACCAGTTGTCCTTGAAAGAACTTGCCGCCAATCCTAAATGGCTTGTTGGGTTCAGCGATATTTCCACTTTGCACGGCATGTTGACTCGTGCAGGTGTAATGAGTATTCATGGCACTATGAGTTCGTTCCTTGCCAAAGGGGGAGAGGATATGACCAGTATACTGATGCGTGATTTGCTCCTGGGACTTGTGCCTCGTTATGAACTCCCAGCTCATGAACAGAACATTACGGGTAGGGCTCATGGCGTACTTGTTGGTGGTAATATCTGTACTTTTGTTCCCAACCTGAACACTCAGGCTGATGCTACGGCAGGGCGTGACCTCATCCTCTTTATTGAAGAGGTGGAAGAGTCTATGCACAACATTGACCGCCAATTCAATATTCTCAGGATGAATGGCGTGTTGTCTCGTTGTAAGGGAATCATCCTTGGTGAGTTTACCGAATGTGGTAGTGAGTTCACGTATGGGAGTGTAGAAGCCATGCTTCGTTCCTATCTCAAGGAATACAACATCCCCTTGCTCTGTGGATTCCCTGGCGGTCATGGAGACATAAACCTGCCACTTGTGATGGGTGCTCCCGTAACAATCGATGTGTGTAATGACGGTGCCACCATCAACTTCAATATCGACGGAGAAAAAGAAGAGGTGAATGTAGCCGATATTACAGCTCCCGTTCAGATTCCGTTCGCCCAGAGAATGAAGCTGGCAGGGAAATGGGATTGAAAAACGATTCCTTATTTCAAAATAATGTTGTATATTTGCAAACAAGAATATTTTTTTGATTCAATATGATAAGGTTATGAAAAAGGTTGCTTTCTTTTTCACGTTCCTATTGTTTGGAACATCGGGTGCATTTGCACAGAGTAATAAGTATGACTTGAATGATGACGGAGTAGTAGACGTTACTGATGTCATACAGTTGGTTAATTATATCCTTGGTAAAGAGAATGAGACCCATGTAGCCGTGGATTTAGGCCTTCCGAGTGGTACGAAGTGGGCAAGTTGCAATGTAGGTGCATCTAAGCCCGAGGAATATGGTGGGCATTACGCTTGGGGCGAGACCGAGGAGAAGGATGTTTACGATATGAGTACATACAAGTATTATAAAAATGGTGAGTATGTAAACATTGGTACTGACATCAGTGGCACGGAATACGACGTGGCACATGTAAAATGGGGTGGTAACTGGTGTATGCCCACCTATGATGATATTCAGGAGTTGCGTGAAAACTGCACATACGAATGGACGACGCTCAATAGCGTGAACGGCACAAAGTTCACCAGCAAAATCAATGGCAATAGCATCTTCTTGCCCGCTGCTGGCGGCCGCTGGTACGGCGACCTCAACAACGCTGGTGAGTACGGCTACTACTGGTCGTCTACGCATACCCCAGATTACTCGAACCTCGCCTTAGGCCTCTACTTCTACTCGGGCGGCGTCAACTTTAACTACAGCAGCCGCTACGACGGTCAAAGCGTTCGTCCCGTCGTTAGAAATTAGTGCATCCTTCCCGAAAACAAAGACGCACCCCCAAGCCATTGTTGTCCACTAAACAGCAAGAAAGGTCAGTAAGCATATTCCACAAGTCATTCTAATTCTTTTTCTCTATCAATTATCATAATAATTCTGTTATTTTATTTCAGATGCATAAGTATATAAAAGTTTTGATAATTCGTGGAAAAGTGTCTAATTTCTATAGATTTCCACGATAAATAACCGCATTTTTCTAAAATACCGACATGCTAACTTGGCATAAAGAGCCTCAAATCAAATTGGTATATATCGGATTTCATGAGTCAATGAAATTAGGTTGCAAAGGTAACTGTTGCTCCTTCATGGAGCCATAACCTTGTGCTGATAGTCACTACAGCATGGACAGCTGCAATACGTACTGCATCGCCATGTGCTGATGTGCGTCGCCCCAGGTCAGATAGGTGGCAAGACCGACATGAGTGAGGAAATCCATACCAAAGGTTGGGCACTGCTATTTGATACAGAATTGCTGCGTAACACCGAACTTGGCCGTCGCAGGCTGACTATCACTTCTTCTCCTATACCACGAACGAGGCTTTGCTGATGACACTAGAACAACGACAAAGCATCGTTACCCAGTTGGAGGGGATTCGCAAAGAACTGCTTCATGATGAGGACAGCCACACTCTCCGCATCGTTACCTCGCAGATAGAACAGGTGCTTGAACTCGAAGCTCGTTATTACGCTCTCCAACTCTCCACGTCTGCCACTTCGACGAACTCAGATCTGTTGCCTCGCTTCGAGCATCTGTTACGGAAATACTATGATGACGGCATGCAGCGACAAATGGGACTGCCTATCGTGAAATACTGTGCCCAGCAGCTTTACCTTTCTCCCAACTATTTCGGTGACCTAATCCGTGAACTGACGGGCGACTCCGCAACCTCCCATATCCGCCGTTTCATCATGCAACGTGCCCAGCAGCTCCTGATGAGCGGATCCACTATCTCAGAGACTGCCGAAAGTCTTGGATTTAACTACCCACAGCACTTTACCCGTCAGTTCAAGAAGCATTTTGGTGTTACCCCCCTCCAATTTCGTAAATACTATCCTTTTGAAAGAAAGATAATGTAGAAAACATTGGTCAATAATCAATCAAATACTCATAAAGGTAGAACAGTTTAACCCAATTGTTTGGGCTATTTTTTAAGAATTCATAATTGTTTTTTGTGTATTTTTAAATTATTTTGTTACCTTTTTTTTGTTATTTTGAACGATTTTGTTATTTTTGCAAAGTCAAACTGAGTAAGTTATCACAAGATTGTTAAAAATAGTATATTTGGTATCCTAACCATCAACTAACTCTTCGTTATTTTCATTAGGGATTATCAACTTTAAAACTAACATATATATGAGAAAAACCCTACAATTACTATGCCTGTGTTTGCTCTTCTCGACAAAGGCAAACGCCCAGCTGACAAATGACAACTGCTACTTTGAAATCGAGCCCGTTTCGTTCGATATCAATTCAGCAGACAACAAAGAAGATGCTGGAATTCCTTGCAAAGTGAAACTGATTAACCCAACAGGTTCGAAAGTCTTAGGCTACACTTTCGACTTCTTTACACCCAAGGGTATGAAGATCTGCTACATTGATTTCAACAATTTGAAACGTTACCCTACCACTCGCAGCGACAAGCATCATGTTTTCCAGTGGCAATTCATGGAAACCATGGAGGACGGCACTTCTCGCTACAGAGTGCTCTGCTATCCTAAGCCCATGGCCATTGAACATTGCGCCTTGAACAATGATGACAATGCTATTGCCACCGTCTATTACACGGCTGAAACCCCAGGTATTTACCATCCTTACTTGAAAGTGGATAAATCGAATGGTCAAATTAACAGCGACCTCAATGTTACTTATCTAAGTAACGCGAATGAAATCTCTGACTTCCATGTGAAGCCTACTTCATCGTTGGCAGTGGTGACTGACGCTACAGCAGCAGAAGGCTCGCAGGAGTATGTACACACGATGGGTGCAGAATGGGGAACCATCTGCCTGCCTATGGATGTGACAGAAGTATCTGATGCCGGCTTGCGTTTTTATACGACTACTTACGACGAGGCAAAGGGTGAACTTGTTTTCCGTCCTGCCAGCCAGTCGGGTGTCATCCTTCCAGCCAACACGCCAGCGGTCATCTACTGCGGCAATCCAGAAGGTGGTACATTCACCTTCAAAGGAACTTTTGTGGAGCCTTCCAACACACATCCTACACAGGGAGCACTAGTGGGCACTTACCAACAAATGCTCGTAGAGAAAAACACCTTTGGACAAAACAACTACGTGCTTCAGCGACATGGAAGCGAAATGGGGTTCTACAAGGTGGATCCTGTGAGCTGCTGGCTAACCGAATGCCGCTGCTTCGTGAGTGTCGCATCGTCGGGCGAAGTGAAATCAATCCTGAACATCAACACAGACGAGGCGGATGTCATCCAAACGATTCCAAGTACAGATGCAGCCTCACAGCTCATTTACAACCTGCATGGATGCATCGTCGCTACTCCACAACCGAAGCATATTTACATTTCTAACGGCAAAAAAATCATATGGAAATAAACATGAAGACATATATCCCTCCTATCACTTCTCATAGAGACTTTCTCATAGAAGTTGTTTTCTACAGCGCATCTCCTCTAGACGAAATCAAAACTCCAAAGGAAGAATATGCTGATGAATCGGAAAACTACACTAAACCGAGAGACAATTATTCGAATTATGACCTATGGAACTTAAACGAATGACCATGATGAGTACACAATTTCTACGAAGAATGTTCGCCTTCTTGGTATGCATTCTCATCCTCCATCATCTTCAAGCCCAGGAAATCCGCTGGAGCTATGACGTGAATGGAGACGGAAGCGTGAACAGCACCGACGTAGCCGTACTGACTCATGCCTTGTTTACAAACGACAAGGGAGCCAAGTATGTACTCGTTTCGGGCAGCGAACGCTACGCTTGCGACGTGAACAACGACAACGTGGTGAACAGTACAGACATCACACTCTTGTCCAATGCCATCTTTGGTAACATCAAGGGTGAACAACTCAACATCAGCTCCATCACCATCCCGATTAGCGGTGATGCCAGCGACAACAAGGACAACGATGGAAACCTGCCACCGTTGGACGTAAAAAAACAATCATTTAGATAACTCATAAAAAACTAATAATTATATGAAAAAGAAAATCACTTTGATATTAGTATGCCTTATGGCAGGACTAACAAGCGCATGGGCACAAGATGACCTTGCCAGCATCGTCACGAAAACAGATGACGTGCGTATCACAACCATCACCAACGATGAAACGTTTCCTTGGATACTACAAGAAGGAGCGGTGAGAACACCATCGTTTAAGGTAGATAAGACAACAACCATCAGCTATTCTATAGAAAACGAAAAAGACGTTGAGGTAACCATTAGCTATACAGTGAATTTCTATGACACATATTCATACGAAAATTTGTCTATATATAAAGACGATAGGCAAATGGCAAATATTTATACACCACAATCAAGTACGGGTACCATCTCCTTTTTCTGCCAAGAAGGTACACACGATTTGAGATTCAACTTTAGGAATTATTTCCATTCTGAGTCTGCCTATGTTCAAATCAACAGCATTGACATTCAGAATGTTGAATCGAAGAACATCCAAATCAATCTAACTACTCCTGGCACATTGGGAACGGAAGTTTTGGCTCAGGCCAGCACCCTACCTGCTGTAAAATACATGAAGCTAAGTGGCAATATGAATTCTGATGACTGGGCAACCATCAAGCAGATGACTGGTCTCCAGTCTCTCGACATGGAAGATGCCAACATCACAGAGATTCCTGCCAACGCATTCTATAACAACAACTCCAATGCTTGCATTCCTCTCAAGCGTTTCGTCTTCCCAAAAACACTGAAAAAGATTGGTGCTTCCGCCTTTTATCACAACAACACCAACGACCCATATTTGGATGAAGAACTGAAATTGCCAGAAGGATTGGAGGAAATAGGAAACAGCGCTTTCTATAATAACGGTATCAAGCGTTGCGTCCTCCCATCCACTGTGACAACGTTAGGTACTTACGTTTTTTATGGTAATCCTCTTCAAAGCATTACGCTCAATGAGCATATCACCTCGCTCCCTGCTTACATCTTCAAATATTGTGGTTCCTTGACAACCATCAATGGTATAGAGCGAATCACCAATTTTGGTAATCAATCATTATTAGGCTGCTCAAGCTTCAAGTCCTTAGGAGATGCCAAGCCTATTACGATAGGTGAAAGCGCGTTTGAATCTTCAGGTATAGAGGCATTTGACGGCAGTGAAACCACCTCCATTGGAACTTACGCTTTTTATAGCTGCAAGATGACAAGCGTCAATCTTCCAAAAATCACGTCAATCGGCAATTACGCATTCTATTCATGTTCTAATCTGGAAGAGGTGACGCTGTCAGATTTGCTGACAGGAGTACCGACACAGGCTTTTTACAATTGTTCTTCCCTTAGAACCATCACATTAGGTGCCTCCACGGCTTCATTATCAAGCAATTGCTTTAGTAGTTGTGCAAACATCACCTCCATCTATTGCAATGCGCCAACGCCACCAACCACAAATAGTTCGTTCAATACAGCTATACCAACCCAAGCTACACTTTACGTTCCTGAATATGCTATCGTAAGCTATAAGCTGGATTCATACTGGAGCAAATTCACAACGGTTGATGTCAATCCTAATGCTGCCACCGATGTCACTATCAACAGCTCGCTTGAACTGTCCTCGAATGCACGTATTCCAAACACTCCAAACATCACATTGGCAAACTCGAATAGTAAGCTTACTGTGAATGGCAACACAGAGCAAACGATTAACAAGTTCATTGGATACTATGGAACAAATACCAGTAGTTTGATTAGTCGCTGCGAAAACATGTCAAGCATAGCAAGCGAAGCACGCTATTTCATGAACAGTGGCTACTGGTACTTTGTTTGTATGCCATTCGATGTGAAAGTAAGCGACATTTACAGTTCAATAGGTGCTGCTTTTGCTATTCGCTACTACGATGGTGCAAGCCGCGCTTCTACCAACACCTCATCGGGCAACTGGAAGAATGTGGATGCTGATGCTACACTCAAGGCTGGCGAAGGCTATATCTTCCGAGTAAGCAGCAGCAATGGTTATATCGTACTTCCAGCAACAGAGGAAACACATAACCGCATCTTCACAAGTTCTGCTATTACCACTCCGCTCAATACCTATGCAAGTTCCACTTCTGCCGATGCCAACTGGAACCTGGTAGGAAATCCATACCCATGCTATTATGACATCTACTATATGGACTACACGGCACCTATCACCGTGTGGAACACCAATAATAGCACTTATTCTGCCTATAGCGTTGTGGATGATGCACTGGCATTGCTTCCACTTCAGGCTTTCTTCGTTCAGAAACCTGATGCCATCACAGGTATCACCTTCCAGCCACTCGGCCGTCAGCACACAACAACTATCCAGCATGGATCAGAGAGCAAGTCGCGCGTTGCTTCTGCACAAAATCGAAGCATCATCAATCTCTCGCTCAGCAACGGCGTTTGTGAGGACGTAACACGTGTGGTGGTAAACCCACTGGCTGACGATGCCTACGATGCAAACTGCGATGCAGCTAAGATGCTCAATCTGGAGAGCACACCACAGCTCTACACACTCAGCGAAGACGGCACCATGTATGCCATCAACGAGGGTGAACAGTTCAAGGGCGAAGTGCAAATGGGTATGTGGTTCCCACAAGATGGTAACTACACTCTGTCGGCTCCACGTTCCGACCTTTCTATCGAAATCTATGACAATGGCGAACTGGTCACCTTGCCTTACACGTTCTCTGCCTTTGAGGGAACTGACGATGCTCGCTTCGTGATGCTCATTAAGAAAGGTGAAAACACCGGTATTAACTCTATTTCTGACAATGCCGACAAGACGGCTGAAATGTTCGACCTGACAGGACGTCGAATCAGCAATGTCAATCAAAAGGGCGTTTACATTATCAATAACCGAAAAGTGATTAAGTAATGAGACTAAGTAGATATATAGCTCTTCTTGTGGCCATTCTGACCGGAATTGCTGCACGAGGGCAAGATTTTAATCCTACAAGCCCGGGTGAGCCGAACCCTACTTATTTGCTCAAGGTGAAGGCTGACCCTATAGAGGCTGCCACGGTAAGCGGAGGAGGTCGATACACGGTGAACAGAAATGTGACTGTATCAGCTACCCTCAGCTCTACCGAATGGAAACTTATCAACTGGACAAACAGTTCAGGCGAGGAGGTGAGTACATCCTACTCATTTACCTACAAGACGCTCAATGCCGACCAGACACTCACTGCTCATTTCGAGAGAGTGGAAACCAGCATACTGACCACCAAATCAGACCCAGCTTCGCTCTTCAACGAAACGACGACAGAATATAAGGTAGGAACCAGTGTGAACGTGTCGTGCAGCACTTATTCAAATTTCACGTTTAAGAACTGGACTGATAAAGATGGCAATATTGTGAGTGAATCGCGTAGTTTCACCTACGTTGTCACAGAAGACGACCAAGTGTTTACTGCTCATTATACCTTCACACCATCTTCGCCATCTGAACCATCAGAAACCAAAGCCAAGCACCGTGTGTATTTTACAGTAAATCCTTCTTCGGCTGGCTCCTTCAACCAAACGAATGGTATGCAAGTGACAGAAGGCAATAGCTTCAGTGTGTATGCTTATACGAGCTCAGGCTATTCGTTCAAGAACTGGACCATCGATGGCGTTGTAGTGAGCACGGATCGCACCTATTCAGCCATCATGGGTACAACGGATGTAACGCTTGTTGCCAACTATGTGTTCGACCCATCTTCCCCAGGTGAGCCACGCCCTGACACTCGCAATCATTTCAGTCTGTATGGCAACACCATCTCGCTTTATAAGGGTGAAACGATTTTGTACCCTATTTACCTTGAGAATACAGCCACGGCCAAGAATCTGGAATTCTCGATGATTTTGCCAGAAGGTTTCACAAGCGATGTTGAAGCTCTGCAAACCACCAGTAGGACATCGGCATACACAGCTACTGCCACAATCGATGGACAGACGCTCACCGTTGCCTTGACGGGTGGCACCCAAATTTCGGAAACAAATGGCCCTATCGTACTGATTCCTTTGACTGCCACATCCCAACTTGAAGATGGTACTTATCCTCTCAATTTTGGTTCGGCACTTCTCACTTTGTCTGATGACACGAATCCAACGGTGACATTCCGAAATGGTTCTGCAGAGGTTTCCACACTGGAAGAGGGTGACATTCAAGCCCAGTTCTCGGTTGACCGCTATATGAACCGTGCTCAATTCACCAATCAGAGCAGTAGTGATTCGCGAACTTTTGTTTGGGATTTCGGTGATGGGAATACAAGTACCGAAACCAGCCCTATGCACATCTATGCCCAACCTGGTACTTATACAGTGAGACTGACAGCAAAGGGTGTGCTAAAAGAAGATGTGGCAGAACAGACGCTTGTCATCAATGCACCATCATCCTGGACTGCCAGTGGTGACTACACGCTGAACAGCATGGGCACTGGAGTGCGCAACTTCACGTCCGTGAAAGAAATGATCAGCCTCCTCTCGCAATGCACACCAAATGGAGAGATTGCCGTAGCTGTCAATGATGCTAATCCGTTCAGTGAAACATTTGCAGAAGAGGAAGAGATTGCTATGCTCAGCACTCTTGCCAGCAAGCTGTCGTCAACAGGATATAAGATGGCTCTCGCTTCGTCGGGAACAAGCAATGCATCCATCTCCCTGACAGTTCCAGCAGAGACCTCTGCACTGACGGCTGCCATTTCATGGATGGAACACCTTACGCTCACCAAAGTGAATCTCACTCTCAATGGTGCAAAGATTTATCCAGAGCAAATGGCATTTGAAACCTCACAGACAGCCTGCTCTAATTCATCTACCACAGCTATCGACTTTACTGCATTTGGTGACAATCTGGTGACAGCTGAATGGTACGCATCTGTTTCCGCTTCATGTCAGTTGACAGGCTATGAGACAGTGGGAGGCAACGTATTGTCTGCCATGCAGATTTCCAATCCTGGCAATTCGACCGATTACATTGATTACCATGTGACAGTCATGCTGAATGGGGTGGAAATTAAATCCTTTATCTACAAACTGTATGTGAAGCCTTCGCTTGCGGGCAGAACCTTCGAGAATACTTCACCTGCCAATAATGCTACCGTCAATTTTGGAAACCAGACACTTCGATGGACTAATTTGGGTTCCATTGCTTCTGGTGGATATACGCTTTACATCTCTCGCACCTATATGGGTGATGTGCAAGAGATGGAGCCTGTGAGCACAACCTCTTCCAGCTACACGATTGACGCATTGCCTGGTGCAAGCTATACTTGGTATGTGGAGGCATACGGTGACTGCGACGAGATGCTGACAAGTCAGGAAACATCCTTCACAGTTCGTTCAAAGAGCGATCTGGAAGTGATTTTGGTGGTAGCCCCTGAAACATCGAAGGGCAACACAAGCATTACCGTTCGAGCCACGATTAAGAACACCAGTGATATAGAGACCGTTGCATCAAGTTGGAATGATGCTATCTATTATAGTACATCGCCTGACAACTTTGCAAATGCTCAATATCTCACTTCAGTTTATCACTCAGGACGGGTGGCTGCGGGTGCAAGCTATGAAACAAGCTTCACTGTCACTACGCCAGAAGCTACTGCGGAGCATGTGTATTACTACGTGAAAGCTGATTATTCGGGCAATGAGCAGGAGTTGAACGAAAACAACAATGTGATGCAAAGCGAGGTTGTTGAACTCTTTGCCATTGACATTCATCCTGATGATTATGCAGTTTTGACAAGCATTTACAACACGCTGAACGGTGAACTGTGGACCACAAAATGGAAACTGAACACAACCGCTGTCATCAGCAGTGCTTGGCCTGGTGTCACATTCAACGACGATGGTCGTGTCACTGCTATCAACCTCAGCAACAATAGCATTAGCGGACAGTTGGACGCAACGATATTCAACTTCCCTTATATCACTTCCATCAACATGAGCCGCAACAACCTGACAGGTCTTACAGGCAGTTTCCCAAGCTCAGTCGTGAGTGTTGACCTGAGTTATCAGCGTAAGGATTTTGGCATAACATCTTACGAATGCCAGAACTGGACTATCGGTTCCACGATTGATAATATTGACCTTGGCAGTATCATCAGTTATGATGTAGCAAGTGGAACATACACAGCTCATCCTAATCTGTCGCTCTATTCCGTTACCAACAATTCGTATTTGGGAACTCTTGTTTACAACGAAGACGAATCAGCATATCTGCTGAATCTAAATGGCAACTACACCTTAGCTTCGGGTGCTGAAGTGATGGCACAGCCAACTAGTGGCACTGCTGCTTATTGTCGCCTTCGCGCCACACTTGATTGGGCCATGGGTGATGCCAATACGGATGGATTGGTAGATGTGCTGGATGCTCAACATACCATCAACTACATCTTGGGCACTCAGACAGGTAACTTCAACTATGCAGCAGCCAACACCTACACCGACAATCTCATGAATGTGCAGGATGTGGTGGCTACCATCAATCTCTTTATCGGTAATGACGAATCCAATCTTGTCAAAGGTAGGATGACAACGGGTACGGAATGCAATGTGATTTATGCTACAGGAAACCGCATCATGCTTCAAAGCGAAGAACCGATTTCCGCTTTGGATATCCGTTTGCTTGGCGTGACTTCATCACAAGTTTCTATGCAGTTGAACCGAAACGATTTCCAATATGTGATGCATAAAACTGCGGATGGAGTACGTGTTGTAATCATAAGTCCTACGGGTGAGACGATTCCTGCTGGCACATCATGCCTGTTCCTGACCTCATCAGAAGCTGAAATTGCATCCGTGAAGGCTGCAAATGCTCAGGCACAATATGTGGGCATCAGTATCGACAATCCTACCGACATATCAAACATCACTACCGACTCTGTCATTAAGGCGGAAGGTATCTACAATATGCAAGGTATCCGTATGAATTCAATCACCCGCAAGGGTATCTATATGATTGATGGAAAAAAAGTTCTAAAACAGTAAAACCATGGATATAAGAAAATATATTATATTAGGTGTATGTACGCTGCTGGGTGTTACATCGTGGGCACAGAACACGCTGAATGCGCCAGCGACCTTGGAATCGAAGGCGGGAAACAGCATCAGCGTGCCTATATCGATGGAAAACAGCGAGGATGTGGTGGCTGTGCAGTTCGATGTGCAACTTCCTTTCAGCATGACATCTGGACAAAAGCCCACGCTGAACGAAAGTCGTTCGAAGGGACACTCCATTGCTACCCGCTATCTTGGTTCCAACAAGTTTACCATACTCATCACAAACTTGGAAAACAAGGCACTTGCTGGTACTGCTGGTACTCTCGTCAACATACCGATGACCATTAGTACAGATGCGCAAGTGAATGTAGATTACCCCATCACACTCAGCAACGTAGTTCTAACCAACCGTAGGGGTGACAACATTGCGACTGGTAGTAGCAATGGTATCTTCAGACTACAACGCAGTAATTCTCCAGACCTTGAAGTGTCGAACGTGAGCATTACGCAGAGTGCCGTCAATCCAGGAGAAGTGATTGAAGTGAAGTGGAAGGTGAGCAATGTTGGAACTGCCAACACCAACTCTGGTTGGCGAGAGACCATTTCTCTCGTCACCTCTTCAGGCAGCAGTGTGAATCTTGGAACTGTCTATTTCAATGAGAATCTGGTTCAGAATGGTTCCACCCTGCGTTCAGCAAGTTTCACTCTGTCCAACTCCATTGGCTTAGAGGGTGAGGTTTCGGCTCGTGTCAATTTGGTGACCAATTCCAACACGGGTGAATATATGGCCGACCAAGCTAACAACACTGCTACAGGCGGTTCTACAACCATCGGAAAGTTGTTGAACCTTTCATGCTCAGTGGAAAACATCGAGGAGGGAAAAGCGGCACGATTCACACTGACTCGCTCAGGAGACCGCTCTATGGACCAGACTTTCACCATTAATAATACACTGCCTCAGCAAATAAGCGCACCAGCCACGGTGACGATTCCTGCCAACAGGTCGTCGGTGTCTTTCGATGTGACCGCCATTGAGAATGATGAACCCAACGAGCAGCTCGACGCTACAATTACAGTGGAGGCAAGTAATGGATACACCGCTGTCAGCAAGGATATCCACATCGTCGATAACGATTTGCTGCCAATTTCCCTCTTGTTTGACCGCACGCTTGAGGAAAAATACAACGAAGGAGAAATAGCACATCTTACCATCACTGTGCCAAAGCGAATAGGAACGGGTGACCTGACATTCAATCTTGGAGTCAATTTGCCTAAGCGTTTCAAAATGCCTCGTACCGTAGTAATGCCAGCAGGACAGAAGAGCATGACAGTGGATATTCCTATCATCGACGACAATATCCCTGATGTAGAGGCATTGGTGGAATTCAGCGTTTCTGCTGAACAATATCAGTCGCAGAAAAAATACTTGGTTCTTGCCGACAATGATGTTTCCGCCATTGAGATGTCGATTACTCCTAACATCATCAGCGAAAAGGCTGGAGCAAATGCCATCTATGCTACGATTACTCGTAAGGAAGCCACCAATTCTAAGATTACGGTCAAGATTTCCGACACGAGCAATGGCGAACTCTACTACACCAATACCATCACTCTCGACGGAGGTGTCACCGATGCCACTTTCCCTATCAGCATCAAGGACAACAAGACTGTGGATGGCGAACGGAATGTGAAACTGTACGCTGAGGTTTACATCACAAGTTGTAATTGTACGGCCATCGGTAACAAACAGACCCAAGTAGAGCAGGACATCACTATCCTGGATGATGATGGACCAACCTTGTTTGTATCCTCCAACAAATCGACCATTCTGGAAGGGGATGATGAAGGAGCTGTGATAACCGTCAGCAGAAACACCACGAACAACGCCCAGCCTCTTGTCGTACAGCTCTCAACCGAAGCTGCCGACGTGAGTCTTGCAGGAACACTGACAATTCCTGCTGGCAGTTCGAGTGCCACAACGACGTTCAAGGCTTTGTCGAACCAGACAGAGGAAGGCAACCGCGCCATCACCATCCAGGCTTCGGCCAACGACTTCACTCCTGGCACGGCATGGCTGCTCATTTCCGACCAGAGCTTCCCTGACCTCTCGCTAAAGAGCATGGAGACAGTATCGCCTTCGTATGCTGCGGGGACTCCAGTGGAAGTAAGTCTCTTGATAGAAAACATCGGTGCCAACACCATGCCAAGGGGTAGTCTTATCAAACTGATGGTGGATGGTGAAGTGGCTACTTCGCTGACGATGGATACCGACCTGCCAAAGGGCGAAAGCCAGACGATTGTCATGCAATTAGAAGAAGGCATCGCTGTGCCAGGTTCACACACGCTCAGTGCACAACTCAATGCCAACAACTTCCACACGGAATTGCAAACCATCAACAATGCTGGTACGACAACAGTGGAAATCGAGTCGAACTACGAATACACCATTACTGTCAACAAGGATAAGTTCAAGCCAGGCGAAGCTGTAATATTTACGGGAACGGTTCACCAGAAAGGCGATGGCATAGCTGCCAACACCGACGTGGAGGTGTACGTTGTCTATGCTAATAAGCGCACACCATTCAGTGTGACAACCGACGAGGAAGGACAGTTCACTTACACTTACAACCTCGACGTGAGCCTCACAGGTGATTTCAGCTATGGCATCTGTATGCCTAAGGAGGAACTCACCACCGCATACGGCACGTTCTCCGTCTATGGCTTCACTCGTGCTTCGAATGAATACCTGACGAACAAATTGTATGTTGACGAGCCTTTCGCTGGAGTCTTCACCATCAAAAATATGGGAAGCCAAGCCTTGCACAACATCAAGGCAAGTGCGAAGGATCCAAGTGGACGCTATACGGTTGAATCCACTCCAATAACTACATTGGCAGGCAATTCCACTGCTGAGTTCCATTATACGATGACTCCAAACTCGCAGTCGAGTGGCAATGCATGGGAGTTAGTCACATTCCAGCTGGAAAGCGATGAAGGTGCTACACTCGATGTCGTGACCTACAACTATGCCTATACCCACACACCATCGCTCGTGTTCAGTACGAACAGTATCAATACGACTGTTACGAAGGGTACAACACGTAATTATCCAATCCATGTCACGAACACGGGATTGGGTGAATCAGGACGAATCACAGTGCTGTTACCATCTGGTCTTTCTCAGTTCATCTCTCTTATTACACCTGCTGAAATTCCATCGCTGCAAACAGGTGATAGTGCAACCATCATGCTCCGATTCTCC
>JAEEGL016827992.1_pt1 | contig 15797 bp, 7 predicted proteins | sample 9134231 | NCBI WGS metagenome assembly JAEEGL01 (sample SAMN16246548, study PRJNA631951) | gut metagenome | biome: gut microbiome; feature: rumen; material: fiber-attached | host: Bos | place: Iran: Karaj | collected 2018-10
AAAAAATCGTATCTTTAGCAATTGTATGTGTCATCGCGATGATGGCGTATGCAGTGCCGGCGAGACGCGGATGGCAAACCCGCACGCAAGCCGACGGTACCACGATCGAGGTACAGCAATTTGGTGATGAGTATTATCACTACTTCATTAACCGTGAAGGAAAAGAATTGCGCGAGGTGGATGGCCAGTTCCAGGTGGTTGGAGAGGCTCCGACGCCTGAAGTAGCCAAGGCACGTCACGTAGCTGCGAAAGCAAAACGCACCCGCCAAGCAACGACCGCAGAGTTCGGCTACACGCCGTATCTGCCGCCGAAGGGAGTGGTAATCATGGTGAATTACAGTGACAAGGAATTCAAATCGACGACCACCAAAGCGGTGATTGATGAGCTGTGTAACTCTGAGAATTGTACGGTAAACAAGTACAGCGGTGTAAACTACGGCTCTATAGGCCAGTATTTCCGCGATCAATCGGACGGAAAGTACAACCTGCAGCTGGATGTGTATGGTCCTGTTACACTGGATCATAACTACGCGTACTATGGCAAGGATGATGGCGGCGAAGGCAATGACAAGTATTCGGGCGATGTGATCATTGAGGCTTGTAAGAAGATGGATAGTGAGATTGATTTCTCTCAGTATGACTGGAATAACGACGGTAAAGTAGATTTCGTATATGTTGTCTATGCCGGTAAAGGACAAGCGGATGGCGGCGATGCAAATACAATTTGGCCGCACAGTTACGATATCGCGAGTTCCCGTTATTATGGCAACTGTACCTATTCGGAAACGCAGTGTAAGTTCGATGGCAAGCTCGTACATAACTATGCTATGTCGAACGAGTTGTCCGGTTCTTCGCTCGCAGGTATCGGTATTATCTGCCACGAGTACGGTCACGTCATCGGTTTGCCGGATCATTACGATACCGACTATTCGACCAACTACAACAACAGCCTTACTCCGAACGAGTGGGACGTAATGGATGGCGGTAGTTATAACGGTAATATTCACTGCCCGCCTAACTACAATGCATGGGAGAAAGCGTTCTGCGGTTGGTACACTCCGGAAAACCTGGGTAATGAAGGTCGCTTGGTAGAGATGAAACCGATCGGCACCGAAGGTTATTCGGCATACCAGATTAACGTTACCGGTAAACAGCAAGCAGTGACAACCAATAATAGTACGAACTATTATATCGAGTGCCGTCAGCAGCAAGGATGGGACAAATATCTCCCCGCTGCAGGTATGTTGATTTGGAAGGTGAACTATATCAAGTCTCTGTGGACGAGCAACGTACCGAATAATACTACTAAAGGTGACCCGCATTTCACCTTGGTTATTCCTTCCGGTACGGGCATTGGAAAAAGTTATGGTGCTAAGAACGCATGGCCGTATAGCACGACGAACTCATGGGATGGCGTAAGCGGCAAACCGCTGAAGGACATCAAGAAAAGCGGAAGTAATATCACGCTGGTATATATTGAAGAACCGGTAGAGCCTATCGAGCCGTTCGATGTACAATGGTTCTCGGATGGAAAACTCTTTGAGACCAATCAATGTACGGACTTAGGAAAGGTTGTTTTGCCGAGTGATGAGCCTACGGCTTGCGGCGATCGCGTATTCATCGGATGGTGTGCGAACGCAAGTTATGAGAGCGAGGCTGTCGCTCCGAAGTTAGTCAAAGCAGGTGATGACGTAGAAGAAGGCGCTAAGTTCTATGCGATCTTTGCTATGCAAACAGAAGGAGGTGGTGATGCTTCATTTGACGGCACTACCGGCGGAACGTTCAAAATCTACGCGAATGTGAACGGAACGAAGTATTATGCTACCAGTTCGGTAAGCAGCGCCAATAAGGTGCAGCCTACGACCAGCGAAGCAGAAGCTGCTGAATTTGTATTGACTCCTGTCACCGGCGGATTCACCATCCAGACAGGCGGTAAATACCTTTCCTATGGCTCAAAGACCAACGTAAGTCTGGCTAACACGGCGTATACATGGGCTATCGAGGCCGGCACACAAGGTTCCTGGCGCGTTAATTCGACTACCAATACCGGTCGTGCACTTGCGTTCCGCGCGGGCACCTACAACGTATTCGGCGTTTATTCGACCAGCAATATCAATGGTACCGAGTACTTCGACCTGGAGATCGGAGGCGGAGCCGGTGCTAAGTTGAGCGACTACAGCACAAAGAGCGGATGCGGAACGACCGGTATCGAAGATACGATGGTAGAGCGTCCGGCAGCTGTCAAAGTGATCCGCGAAGGCCGTATTGTGATTATCCGCGGTGACGAAGAATTCACTATCACAGGTGAGCGTATTCGATAAATGAAAAAGATAGCAATTGTATTAAGTATGTGCACTCTCAGCGCTGCGAATTGCAGGGCTGAGAGTTTTACGCACAATTTTGGCGAGATGGCGGGAGGTACGTTGACGTTCCCTTATCTGGCCAGTAGTGACTATACGGTAGGCGAAACTGATAAGGTTACATATACCTGTTCTGACGGAGGAAGTTTTGGATTAAACGGGGCAGCGCTTTGTATCGCCTTGCCAAAAGACGGAGGCGTCGTGCAGACTTCGCCTGCAGTGGAGAATCTGACGTATCTTATGGTGACGCATACATTGGGCTCTACTCCGACCGGCGTGCGGATCTTAATCTCTACGGATAATAGCACTTGGACCGATATCACTGATCCGGATATGTTTACCGCCAGTGGAATTAACGTCCCTATGCCCGCGAAGGGGAACTACTATCTAAAGATAGAAAACAGCGGGAGTGCTATCAAATTTTTGAGTTTTCACTATGCCTACGATCCTTGCCATTGTTTGCGAGTAGTAAGCGAATAAATGAAGATAGCGAACGAGATATTAGTTCCGGAATTGGCGCGATTATTAGCCGAAGAGAAAGAGGTGCGTTTTACCCCTTCCGGCAATAGTATGCGGCCGTTCATAGAGGGGAATCGCGATAGTGTGATTTTGGCTCCGCTTACTCGTTCTCCGCGGCGCGGAGATATACTCCTTGTGCGGGCTATACAACCCAGCGGACAGACGACTTACGTGCTGCACCGACTCGTGCGAATAGCGCACGACGAGCGAGGCGAGCTCCTTGTGTTACAAGGAGACGGCAATTTGCAAGGCGAAGAAACATGCCGAAGATCGGATATTATTGGTAGAGTTCGACGGATAGAAAGTCCGAAGGGACGAGCCAAACTGCTTACGCGAGGAATACTCTGGCATGCGTTACTGCCAATTCGAGGATTTTTATTAAAAGTTTATCGTCATACCGTTGTTCCGTTATACAGGGATACCGAAAAATAAGCATCATTATGAAGACAATTGAAGGTTTTAAATTGCGCAAGTTAGGCAATGAATTTATTCTAGTAGGCGAGTCGATGGCGCTCATCAATTTTAACAAGATGATCACGCTCAATGAGACGGCGGCTTTCCTTTGGAAAGAAGCAGAAGAAAAGAGTGTTTCTCAGGGCGAATTTACGGTAGCCGAATTATGCAAATCGCTCTGTGCGGAATACGAAGTTTCGCCGGAGCAAGCGATGAGTGACGTAGAGGCTACTATCGCTTCTTGGCGTGAAGCAGGAGTGATAGAATAAAAGGGGAAAAATTATAAATAAAAGTTGCCGTTTTTTAAGAAACGGCTATACTTCCTTATGAATCGTACGCGCGAGCGTGCGATTTTTTGTGTATTTCGAAGAAATATATTAATTTTGCGCCCGTTTTTTGGTATTAGCGTTAAAAAAAAGGTACATAAATGCTTAAAATTCGATATATATTGATGCTCCTTTTAGGAGTATGGGCTATACCACTGAGCGCTTCTACATCAACAATATATCAGTCAACACTGGTTAGCAGTTTTAACGAAACGAGTCATTCCGTTTCGTGGGATGCAGAAGATCATAAGGTGACGTTTACTCTTGCGGGAACGAATAAAGCAATCTATTCCACCTTAGGAAATTTATACATGGCGAGTGGCCCGGTAGGTCTCATTCCTCAGAATACCGGCGCTACGTTTACTTTATCATGGAGCGTAGATGCGGATTATAATCTCGCTGTTTCCAAAGTAACGATTAATGTGGACAAGGCTTCAGGGGCAGGTGCACATATCACTGTGGGAGATGGACCGCGGTCAGGAGATTTGTTTTCGTTTTTTACAGTTAAGAATTTATCTACAGGCTCCAAAGTATATACGACTTTTGAATCCGTTCCTATTGTTTTCGAAAAAGCCGTCACTTGGTCCACGGTCGCGGTCAATTATATTACGATTACTTATACTCTTACTCCGAAGTTTATCTTCAAAGGCAATGGTAGCGGGTCAGAAAGTGATCATTTGAAATGGGAAAAGGCGGACAACTGGTTGCCCGGCACATTACCATCCCTTAGCGATGAGGTGTTTATTCGTCATGATGCGGTTATTACAGGAAATGCAACTGCCAAGAGCGTGACGATTGAGGGAACGAATAAAGTGACAGTTGCGCCGACGGGTGTACTGAAGGTAGGGGATGACGGCGTTAAGAATGCAACACCGGATAACTTTAAGTTGCAGGCCGCTCAAACCGGAACGAACAAAGGTCAAACAGGTGTGCTGCTGATTGATCCGAGTTGTACGACGATGCCGAGCGCTACGGCAGAGATGTATTCGAAAGCGTATTTCGACATGAACGGAGGTAAGCCGGATAACAATGCCGGAGCATACCAATATGTGGGATCGCCGATGAAGAAGGATGTAACAAAACTAGCAAAGGAAACCTTTACCAATAGTTGGATTTATAGTTGGGACGAGGCTTCCGGAGAATGGAAGAATAAACGTAAGACCTTGACCTTAGAGCCGTTTGTGGGATATTGTACTTCGCAGTATATGGATCCTGCAGGAATCCTCATCGAGCACAAAGGACAATTGGCTTCGAATGGTAATAAGGTATTAAATTTGTCCTATACGGCTACGTCCGCAGAGCCGGGCATCAATGTGCTGGCCAATAGTTACACCGCTCCGATAGATATTACGCAATTTATAGATGGCGATTTCGTTGGGGATGTCGAAAAAACGATTTATCTGTTCAATACCGGTTCGAAGAACGATGTGAAAGACCACCCTGAATTGAATGGCGATCTCGCCGGTCAGTTTATCGCTATACCTATTCATCAGGCGGGAACGATGGTTGGAACTTTCCAATTGCCGTACGTTATTCCGGCAATGCAAGGATTTTATGTAAAGACGAATACGAATGGCAGTACGCTGACGCTTAACTACAAGCGTTTGGTGTGGGAAGCTTCTCATAGCAATGTGCCTTTACGCGCTAAACGCGCTGAGGAGCAACAGAAGGGAAGTCTTTGCGTAATGGTAGAAGCGGATGGTTGGAAAGATCAAGTGTTCTTGCTGGAGTCTGAAGAGTACGACGCGGCATTTGAGAATGGTTACGATGCGCATAAGTTGATGCAAGGCAACTTAAATATCTTCACGCTTGAAGGCGAAGATGCTTTGGCGGTAGATGCGACGAATCGTATTGCCGGAACAAAGATAGGCGTGCGTACGGGCGAAGAGACGGCTTATACCTTGACGTTCGGTGCGTTGAGCGGAGAAACGGAGTGGTCGTTGTACGACGCTCAGGCCCAGGAGACGATAGCTATCGAGGAAGGCACGCAATATACGTTCTTTGCCGAACCGAACAGCGAGATTAGAGATCGTTTCTATATCACGGAGCGTAATGATGCGCCGGCTATCACTACAGATCTGGAGAAAGTGGGCGATGGCAGGGAGAGTCGTAAATTCATTAAGGACGGCCGGTTGTTTGTGATAAAGAACGGCTTGATATACAACATGTTGGGTGTTATAGTGAGTCGTTAATCGGGAGTTGAGTATGCAGAGTCGTCGGGCATTCATATTTTTCTTACTTGGCGTGTGCATGGTGATTTGGTCACTATGTATCTTCTACGTTATGATGATGCCCAAGAATTTGGAGACGGAGGTGTACGTACGGCCGGCGATGACTTATAGCTCGAGTTATAAGAGTCCTGCACCGTCGGTAGTTGTTCCTTCTGTTCGCCGATCGTCGTTGTCTTTGTCCTCATCCCCGGTGTCTGCGCCGCAAGTAACGATGAAGAGTACGGCGGCTCCGATGAGCACGAGCAATATGCGCATAGCGACGACATCTTCGGCACACGTGACGGTAGTGAACAGCGGAGGAATGGGAGGAAATGGAGGTTATGGCCAGGTTTCTTCCGGCGCGTCAAGTAGTACGTCGCGAGGAATCAATTATAACACCAATTCGTCGATGTATATCCCACCGGTAGTACAAGGATTTATCACTTCTGCTTCGTCTGTTTCAGGCGGTAGATCGGCAGAAGAGACGTACGCCGGAATGCAGCAGAGAGGCGCAGCGTACGCGAAGAAAGATTTGCTTCCTCCGGGCGTGTGTGATCAATGTCACTGGGAATGGGATGGTACGAAATGGGTGTGCACGGTCTGCGGTCACGATGCATTAGACGGCTGCACTTGCGATGAAGAACACGGATACTGCCGTTGTCCGATAGACGACGGCTGGCAAGTATGGTTGATGATGGCTATACTTGGTATGGTATATGGTCTTCTGCGTAAGCAATCTCGTCGAAAATATTCTTTCTAACGAGCAGCATCATTTGGCATACAACGGCTGGTAGAATAGCCGTGATATTCGGATAGACGGTCGCGTAATGCAGATCGGCTATTTTTGAGATATAATAGACCAGAAAGACGTAGTAAGAGCCCGCAATAAAGGCGGTCAGAACGGCGATAATAATACGCCATTTATTGCTAAAGAAGCACAAGAAGCAGAGGATGACGCCGCCAATCATGGCCATAATGCAGTAATAGAGGCCTTTCACGGACATCGTTGCGGTAGTGGCGCTGACATTGGTCGCCAGATCGGTCTGGGTAACCACAAATTGCTCCTGCGTCATAGAAAAACTGCGGACGTACAGGATGCCTTTATCGTCCAGGAAATTACATACCGGGTGATGCAATAATATAAGTGCAGCAATGATTGCTACAGCCATATATACCCACCTGCGGTACATCGCTTTTTTTTCTCTGCTCATCTTTTTTGCAATTCGGCTGCAAAAGTACTACTTTTTTCTAATATATGCAAGAAAAAATTAACTTTTCTGCTTTTTGCGACAAAAGTAGTACATTTTTTAAGATTCGGCTATACCTTATTATTAATCGTGCGCTTGCGCGCGTATAAAATTTGCGTATGTCATTTGGAAATATTAATTTTGCACTCGATTTTGGAAACTATGGCTTAGAAAATGCACATTGAATCTTAAAAATCGTACATTTGTAAAATGTAGTTTGCAAAATGGCAAAGTGGCAAAGTGACAAAGTGCGCTGAGGCCGCAAAAATAAAGGAGTTTGCCAACTTTGCCACTTTGTCACGACAAAAAACAAACAATAGAAATTTAAGGTATAAAAAGGATATGAAAAAGATTGACTCAGTAAATAACTCTAAGGCTGTTCTCGGCTTATTCTCAGGAGTAAAGTCTAGGATTACCAGCATAATGCCAGCACTTTACCATGTAATTACCCCGATGCTATTTGTGGCGTTTGGGCTTTTCGGCTTAAATGAGAGTGCGTGGGGAACTGTGACAACAAGTGGAACCATTACTTCTACTGCTACTTTGGGTGGAAAATCCCAATATGTAGTATGGACATATACAGGAGATGAAAAGCATACTTCTTATAGAGCATTGGAGGTGATTTCGCGTACGGATCCAGTGAATAGAAGTAGCAATACCGCTCCGGCAGGGGATTTGTACATTGAATTAAAGCGAGCTGGTGGGTGGGTGTTGGCTTCTCAAACCGCAAGAGTAGATGTTTCTGTCAATAATTCTTCATGGACAGATGTGTCGGGAGATATTTCAGTCGGAACTTCTTATAATACGTATGGAGGTTATTCTATTGCTCGTGATGCTAAGTATGTACGATTAATAAGTACCGGTGGTGCAAAAGATAAGTATCATAAGAAAGTATACATGACGTTAGCTTCCTTCTGTGAGACGGCAACAACAGAGTTGAGTTATGGAAGTAAAACCTATCTGACAGAAGACACCTTAAATTTTACGATTAATTGGAGTAATAAAGCTGATGCCCAACTTTCTATTTCGGGTACTGACGCTTCTCATTATGAAATTATTGAGGCAAAGGCCGCTGGAAATAAGTACATTGGTTGTGCTGCAGGTAAATATGGATATACGACTGTGAAAGTTCGCTATAAACGTGACGCGGTAGGAACGCATAATAATGCAACCCTTTCCGGAGGTGGCATCTCAATTGCATTGAAGGGTTCTACAACAGCAGGAACGCCTACTATTGACTGTTCTAAGGTGTCGGCATCAACACTGACATATGGACAAAAACTTTCTGTTTCTACTATCTCCGGTCCGAGTGCAAGTTACAAAAATGGTAGTTATGCAGGTACTTATACATGGAAACGTAGCGATGCTTCTACGCATGTAGCTCAAGGTTGTACCGATTATGTGGTTAAGTTTACTCCGAGCAATTCGAATCTCAATAGTGTAGAGTGTGCTTCTGTTCAAGTGCCTATTACAAAAGTTGCGCAGACTATCACTTGGTCGCCATCAAAAACATATTTGGTGGACGAAGATATTCAGTTGAGTGCAAGTACAAGTGGTGATGCTTCTGTTTATTTCGAAAGTGCCAATACTGATGTGGCAACTATTGATGGTAATTGGCTTAGAATGGTCGGTCCTGGTGATGTTGTCATCAAAGCACGTGCGAATACAACTTGTAACTATTTGGCAGCAGAGGATGTAGAATATACCTTCCAATTTAGACGCCGCCCGACGATTGTGTTTGCGGAGCCGGAACATATTTATTCAGGAAATACGCTGGATAATATGGCAAAGTTACAGTATAATAGTACGGATTTGTCATTAGAGGAGGTAGATTTTGACTATTCGTTTGATAATCCTTCATGGTTTAGTTTGAATCCAAGCAACGCTAAGCAGATCCTTGTAAGTACGGACTACGGTACAGAGCAATATGCTACAATTTATGTAACAACGAAGGAGACGAACCATTATACCTCTGTTTCGGCTAGCAAAACCTATTATTTGGAGGTTAAGAAAACTCCGGAGTTCTATTTGAGCGGCACGTTATTGGATAAAACAAAGACGACCGATCTGTATTTGGAGATCGATAGCACGGCTACGTTTACTTTTGATAAGATTACTTCCGGTTTCCAGTACCCGACAAAACCTTCACACTTTACCTACAATAATGCGACAGGTGTTTTGACGGCAACGGTTGCAGGAGACGAGACGTTCTTCTTTAATGAACCGGGAGATGGCATCACTTTCCAACATCAATGTAATTTGCACTTGTATGTACGCAAGCATGAAACAGAATTAGAATTGTCATCGTTGGTAGATGATAATGCTGTTTGGATGGTAGATGACTCGGTAGCGGAGAGTTCGATTTATGAGTTGGTTAAAGGTGATGCGAATGAGCCGGTAGTTATTAGTTCCGATAAGCCGGGTGTTATTGCGAAAGAGAATGGCAAGTGGGTAGCTAAAGGTAAAGGTTCAGCCGTTCTGACTATTGCTCAAGTGAATTCGGATAAATGGACCGGTGATACAATCACGCGTACGATCAATGTAAATCGATATGATCCGGTGTTTGATTGGAGCGGTCTGCCGGATACATTGAACTTCAACACAACATTCGTGAATCCTGTTCGTTCTACTTCGGATGGAGCGATCACGTATAAGTCCAATAAGTCGGCAGTAACGGTAACGAATGAGAGTACCACTTTGCATACCGCGGAGACGGCTGATAATGCGGTGACTATTACGGCTATTCAGAAACCGACCTATAAGTACGAGGGAAAGACAGCGACCAAGACCGTTAAGGTGCTCAAACTGAGAAACCACGTTCAAGTGGAGGTGAAGAGTAATGAGACGTATCTTGCTGTTAGAAACAAAACTGAAGGAGATGTGGCCTATACGAGTGATGGTATTCGTTTGGGTGGAAGCAAAACCGGAATCGGAGATGATCCGGCATGGGATTGGTATGATAAATATGTAGATATTAAGTTTGAGGGTATTCCCGGGACTATTTCGTTTACTACAGGTAATACATCGGTTGCTCCGACGGCTAAAGTGACAACTTTATTCGGTAAAGGAGCCGGAAACAATAACGGCTTCTGGTACATGATAGAATACCCGGAAGGAGAGAGCGCAAATACATTGTGGACAGAAAATGATAATGCTAATCCGGGTTATATTAGTCGTGATCTGAAACCGAACACCAATAAGGTTCGTATTTGCTATACCGGTAACTTTGCGGGATATGTAAAGAATCTGACTATTACGGAGCGTACGGAACTTTCGATTCATAACAATGTGGAGAGTTTAGATTTCGGAAGTACTGACGCAGGTTCTAATGCGACTAAAAAGAATTTTACATTCGATTGGTATAACTTGAATCCGTTGACTTTGAGTATCGAAGGCGGAGACGGCAAGTATTCCGTTAGTCCGAGTTCGATTAGTTCGAAAAAGGATTCGTTTGCGTTGAATGAGTCGGTAGAGGTAAGTTATATTCACACAGCAGGCGGTACGCATAATGCGACGTTGGTAATTTCGGAAGGAACAACAGAACTTAAAAGAATTCCTTTGACGGGTACGACGAATAAAGTGACTCCGGCTATTACATGGAAGGAGAACTTGAGCCCGATGTCGCGTGGTGAGAATGTGACCGATCCGGCTGAGGCTATCGTGGAGTTGGTTTATACTTCGAGTGACTCGACGGTAGTTGATGTAGAAGGCAATGTACTGAAACCGCTTAAGAAGGGTAATGCTACTATTACCGCTTCTTACGATGGTTCGGAGAGCTTGATTTATAACTCCAATAGTTCGACGATTAATGTGCTGGTAACGAACTTGGCGGTTCAGCATATTCATTGGACACAGACCTTTACTCGTCTGAAATGGTCCGATGACCCGGTATTGTCGGAGAAGAATACGCCGGACTTTGATTTTGATGCAACGGTTAGTTACTATGATCCTGAGACATCTCAAGAAGTGGAAATTACGGACCGTAGTGTGACCTACACGAGTGGAAGCGAGGCAGTAGTAAAAGTATTGCCGGGCAATAAACTGCACGTGGTAGGACAAGGAACGACCACTTTGACCGCACATATTGACGGTATAGTGGATTCGCTGTATGAGGCGACAGTAGTACGTGACGTGATTGTTCGTGAACCGACATTGGATTGTGAAAAGTGGGTGTTGGAGAATAAATCGGCATCGATGGCTACGGAGATTAACTCGTTCTCTGGTGTGGAAACTGTTTATGACTTGACAGGTGAACCCGGATACCTCTCTTTTGAAGCCTGGAGAGAAGCCATTCATGTAATAAGGGATTGGACATATGGAAATTTGTTCGTTGCAGAATACGTGAATAGTGAGTGGCAAGAGATTACGGGCAATGATGGATTGGCATTGGATTTGAATTATGCGCATCGCAAGGCATTCGATTCAATCCCGATGAGTCGTGAAGCTACAAAAGTGAAGATCTTCAAGAAGACCGGTTCAACGGGTATCCATGCTTTCTCGAACGCGTATGTGACTTTGGCTCGTTATCTGGAGTTGGAGAATACGAAGAATAAGAAGACGCATAGTATTCATCTAACTACCACAGAGGCCAAACCGGGTGTGGCAGTAGAGAAGACGTTTACGGTTAACTACTCGAACATTACTGACCAATTGGATGTCGAGCTGAAGCATGGCGATAAATTCTCCATCGTATCGGACGCTACTATCGGAAATGAGTGTGGTGATAAGGGTAACGCGACCGTACGTGTGCGCTTCCTCTCGAACGATGTGGATCTGTATAAAGATACGTTGCTTGTTCACAACTTGACGGATACGGTGCTGGTTTATCTGTCTGCAGACGTGGATAGACTTCATCAACAAATCACGTGGAATCCGTCAACATTGAATCTTCTGACGACGGATAATGTGACTTTCGATGCTGTTACTTCTGCTTCAGCGGCGGGTAGAACAATAAGTTATGCTGTAACCGCAGGAAGTGATGTGGCTTCCGTGAATGCTGCAACCGGTGCGCTGACGATCATCCAAAATGGTGATGTGACGATTGAAGCAAGTGCGGCAGGTAACGATAAGTACTATGACGCAGAGGCTGTTTCGTACACGTTCCATATAGAAAAAGTCACTCCGACAATTACTAAAGCGCCGACAGCTTCCGCGGTGACGTTGCCTGCTACTTTGGCAGCATCGACTTGGATGGAAGCAGGTACGGCTTCTGTGGCAGGAACATTCTCTTGGACGAACCCTTCGACAGCATTGGTTGCCGGTGACATCGCTTATGAAGTAACCTTTACTCCGGAGAATACGAATTGGTACACTACGGCTACTTGTATGGTTACACCGCAGGTGTCGAAAGCTTCGCAGACCATTACTTGGGACTTCAATGTAACAGAGATGTACGGAAATGCCGATTATACGTTTGATGCAACGGCTTCTTCCGGTTTGCAGGTTGCGTATAGTTCTTCGAATGACGAGATTGCTTCTGTGAATGGTGTCGGTCATTTGGTTCTCCATCAAGGTGGTGAAGTGACTATTACCGCTTCTCAATCCGGAGATGGTACGTATCTACCGGCATCGGAAAGCAGGACATTTACTATTCTCCGCTGGACTCCTACTATTGCGGAAAATCCAGTAGGCGGAGAGATGTATGTGGGGCGTGTCCTCTCTGATGCTTCTCTTACAGGAGGTAGAGCGGAAGTGAACGGACAGACTATCCAAGGTAGTTTCAACTGGGAGAATGCCAATACTGCCACGATTGATGTGCCAGGTCCTACAACGCACAACGTTATCTTTGTTCCACAGAACGGAAACTTCTATAACGAAGTTAATTGCGGTCCTATCGAGTTAACCGTATTGCGTTATGTGCCGGTAGTTACCAGTAATACCTTGTCGGCTGATGGAATTGAGTTCCCGTTAACTTTGGAGAACTCACATATTCATGGTTCGGTAACGGCGATGGACTATGTACATATTCCGAACGTAGAAGTGACCGGTCATGTAGAATGGAAAGAGCCGACTACGATTCTGCGTCCGGGAACGCATACAGCAACGGCTCTGTTTGTGCCGGATAATAGCGACTGGTATGAAGCAAAAGAGATTCCGTTGAGCGTACAAGTGACGGGTGGATACGTCTTCAATGGCGATAATACCGATTGGACGGAAGAGAATAACTGGGATGGCAATCTTATGCCTACCGGAACGGATGATCCGGTGTTGATTAATACGGATGTAGAAATCACGTCGGAGGTGACTGTAGGTTCGCTGACTATTGCTGAGAATGTGAATGTGATAGTTAAGAACGGCGGTAAGTTGAGAATCGGTAATAGCGATAGTGAAACTCGTGCGGCATATGGTAACCTCCATGTGGAGAATGGTGGTAAAGTGCTTCTGGGTACCGGTCAACTTAACGTCAATAACTTCTATCTGGATGCGAACTTGGGTATTACCGACGAGGATGTAACTACTGCTTCTGCTTCCGGAGAAGTACAGAACGAGGCGATGCTGAGTGTTGCAGGTGATGCGTACTTCCAGTTAGCGCTTGATCCTTCGGGCCGAATCTCTTACGGCTGGTATGACTTTACCGTTCCGTTTGCGGTAGATGTAATTGGCGGTATATCCGTTGCTGAAAACACGAGCAATGTTCCGTTGGAATTCAATAAGAACTACGCGGTAATGGATTACACCGAGGCGAAACGCGCGGTGAATGGTAAGGACTGGAATAAGTTCTCCGGTACAATGGTTCCGGGTAGAGTATATACCATCGCTTTGGATGATGACTACGAATGGAATACCGTAATCTTTAAGAAGAAAGCCGGCGCGGCAATTACAGGCGATCGTTCGTTCACTACGGAATATTCCGGTCTCGGAGCAAATAACAAAGACAATGGTTGGAATGGTTTTGGTAACGGGACATTGCATCATACGGAGTTGGATGTAGATGATAAAGCCGTTATTCAGCTCTACGACCACAAGCATAAATGCTATCAGGCACGTCCTGCAAAGGACTATACGATTGCAGTTGGTCTGTCCTTCTTTATGCAGTTTGATAAAGTAGAGACGATCAACCTGCTGAGCGCAGAGGATAATGGCGACAAGTTCATGGCTCCGAAGCGTGAGGTACGTGCTGTAGATCATTTCCGCTTGGCACTGACGGCAGAGGATGCAGTAAACGCTGCGGATTATATATGGGTATCGGCTTCTGAGGAGGCAACGGCAGAGTACACGATTGGTAGTGACGTGCTAAAGATGGGTACCTTGAGCGAGGCTACAGTGGCACGTATGTGGACCAAACGCGACGGCATGAATCTCTGTAAGAGCGAGATGCAGTTAGTAGATAACGAAGCAAATTGCGAACTCGGTTTGTTCGCTCCGCAGGCACGCACCTATACCATCGCTATCGAAGAAGCTCCGGAAGATGCAGATCTGTATCTGACCTATAATGGTGAAGTTATTTGGGATTTGACAGCAAGTCCGTACGTGCTTGATCTCGCAAAGGGAATGACTGATGGTTACGGTCTGCGTGTAGAAGCTCGTGCTCCGCAAATCGCTACCGGAGTAGATGAAACGAACGCAGATAGTAAGTCTGTTCGCAAAGTGCTGATCAACAACACGATTTACCTCATCACTCCGGAAGGAAAGATGTACGATATCGTCGGAAAGAGTGCGAAATATTAAGAAATATTTGCGTATATCAGAAAAAAGCAGTACCTTTGCACCCGCAAATGAAGAAGACGTATTACATACCGACAATTGAAGTTACTTCGTTTGAGACGGAGTATCTCATGGGTATGCCCGGTAGCGGCGAGCACGGAAGCGGCGGTGGTAAAGCTCCGCGTCACGATGCGGTATTCTGATTAGCGAAGGTGTTTCGCCCAGCGGCGAAGATAGATAAGCCACTCTGTTGCATTCGTAGCAACGGGGTGGTTTTCTTTTGTGGCACCGACACAGGTGAGATAGAAATGAGGCGTTGTGCCTTTAAGGAGGCAGAGGTTGTTCTGCTTGTCGTGAACGAGGGCGCCGGCATAAGCTTTAGGGATAAAGACCGCAAGGCCGACCGTCTCTTTGGCGTATTTGGCGGAGTCATTTACTGGCCAGTCGGTTCCCCAAGAAGCGAGAAGAACACCGTTAGGCAGAATGATTATACTAGTATCACTAGGCGTCCTAGGAGCACTAGATTTAGCTGGGATAAACTGCACACCGGTACAGAGACCTTCTACCGGCTCGCTGAGGCTGACGTCGCAGCGCATATCGCGATGTCCGGCGCGGAGCGTATAGCGAGTGGAGAAGTCAACTAGGGTACTAGGTGTCCTAGGATCACTAGGAAGTTCCCAACCCTTAATCGCTACTTCGATGGTAGCTGAGGTGCGCGTTTGTTGTACGGTCCGTTGAGAGCGCTCCGCAACGGGCTCGATATGAACCATCTTTTGACCGTTCCAGTATTTGACAGAACCGACGCCTACTGTGCCGCTAACGCGTAAAATATCATCGCCGTAGCCAGCAGCGAGAAGGCTGTCATTAGGATACCAATAACTCTGCGCCAACTCTAACTGCGGTGTACGTTTGCAATAGGGATCAATGGTCTGTTTCTTGTCGAAATAGATACGATAGGCCATGTGCTCCGACTCTACGGCTACGCCATGATGATGCAGCTGATGGTAGGTGTCCACAGCGGGATCGGCTGTCCATTCC
>JAEEGL013649216.1_pt1 | contig 15796 bp, 11 predicted proteins | sample 9134231 | NCBI WGS metagenome assembly JAEEGL01 (sample SAMN16246548, study PRJNA631951) | gut metagenome | biome: gut microbiome; feature: rumen; material: fiber-attached | host: Bos | place: Iran: Karaj | collected 2018-10
AAAAAGGCGTTTCAATCATACCAATTCCTGCCGCTACAAGTGCAAGTCCAACCAAAAAGTTCCTTATGAATTCTTTCATATTGGATAATTATACCGGCATTCTGCATGTAAATAAATATACAAATATCCGCTTTTTCATTAGAATCAATATATTCAAGGAGCAACTATATGGAAGAAAGCAGAAAAATTCTTGTGAACATAATCGCGGAACAAACACAAATTCTTTTTAAGAACATTGAAGACCAGATTAACGGCGCAGAACTTGAAAGTCTTTTTGAAAACGTAAATAATTCGCGCTATCTTTTTCACATGATTCATTCGGCAGACAAATACTTTATAAATCCTTACAACTACACTTACAACGCAAAAGCGGCGGGCGGAATTGACGAAAACTACAGCATTATTTCTGAATCCCGCGACGGTTACATTCCCGATGACGGCTTTGTGATTCCGCGTGAAACGCTCGCCGCCTACCTTGCTTATGTAAAGCAGAAAGTCATGTCGTATATTGAAAACCTGACTGACGATGAACTTTCGGAAAAACCGGAAAACTGCCCGCACACAAAACTTGCTCTTATCCTTGGACAATACCGGCACACAATGTTCCACTGTGGAATGAACGAAACATTCACCTTTGACACTACGGGCAAATGGCTGCCCTACACAGGCTTTAAATATCTGGCAACAAAAAAAGAAAACTAATGGAATTCATTTGACCCGCAAAAGTCACATTTTACCCTGCCCTAAATGCATCATACCGAATTCGGTATTGCGGGTGGGAACAGCTTGTCGTAAACTCCAATCATAAAAGATTTGGAGGCAGGCAGCATGAAATTAGTAAGTTTGATTCTTGGAGGTTGTATTATTATGGGATTTAGTTTTGTTTTACCTTATGTTGCACAGGCGAATGCAGTAAAATCCATACAAAAGATTGATGAGGGTGTTTATTTTCTTGATTTTGAAGGCAACTACTGCTTTGACGAATATATTGCAAAAGGCGGCGGAAAATCCAACGACGAAATGAGCGCGTTCATTACCGACAAGCTTAAAAAAGGCAAATGGACTTCATCCAAAAAAAAGTCTGATTCAGCGGTAAACATCACAATGAAAACTTTCGGCTGTGCATCCATTGCGGCACACAACGGCGGTGAATGCGGCGGAATGATTTTTGGGCGCAACTACGACTGGAAAACCTGCGCAGTTCTCGTTACTCACACAAAACCGGACAACGGCTACGAATCCATTTCTACGTGCTGTCTTGAACATTTGGGCATAAATGCGGACTGGGAACCCACGCACAAGTTTCCGGCGGATGCCGCAGCTCTTGCCGCAATTTATGTTCCGATGGACGGCATGAACGAAAAAGGTGTTTACATTGCCGACCTTATTGCAGGCAAAGATGAAACAACCGCACAAAACCGCGGGAATGCCTCGGTTACAACAACCGCCGCAATCAGACTTGTGCTTGACCACGCCGCCAGCGTAGACGAAGCACTTGAACTGCTTGATAAATACGACATGTACTCGGTAATCGGTTATGCGCACCATTTTGCGATTGCCGACAATACCGGAAAATCAGTTGCGGTTGAGTGGGTGGATAACAAAATGTACGTAACCGAAAGTCCGGTTCTTACAAACCACTATATTACAGACAGCCCCAAAAAAGATACAGCAAACCCCGAAACCGAAAACTCGCATACAAGATTCAACACCCTGCAGGCAACAGGCGAAAAATCCGGCTGGAAGCTTACCGGTGATGAAACACGAGATGCGCTGCAATCTGTTCGCGCAGGGCAATTCGGCTGGGAAAACGAACTTTCCGTATGGAGCGCAGTCTTTGAACCGCAGGCGCGTAAAGTAACATATTACTTCCGTGAAAAATACGACAATCCGGTTACTATAACGTTCTAGACATCACAGTGAATAACAGTCAGTTTTTGCAGAGCGTTCTACTTGAGTTCTGCTTTAACTGACGGTGTTCCAGAGGAAAGCACAAAAGTGCCGTTTCCATTTGCGGACGTAATCTCGTATGTTCCCTTAAAGCCTTCCATCTCAACAAAGCCGTTCGCGTCGGTTTTACATTCAAGCTTTGTATGCCATTCTTCTTTTATGAGCTTGTAAAGCCTTTGGTATGAGGGCTTTAGAGAGCCGTCTCTGCGGATAACACCGCTCGGCGCATTAAGCCATGCACCATCACCGTAATCCCAGTTTGTAATTGCCGTAACAAGAGGATGGTTTTCAAACATATTGCGGTACATCTGTTCCAAATCGTCAGCCTGCTTTTCTTCCAGTTCGGGTGTAGCCGCATCGTCCTCGTAGTGCGCATCCTGTAAATCGGTAATTTCGGGAGCAACAAGAGGACCTGCAACAATCGTGTTTTCCGTAAAATGAATTGGAAGCCCGAAGTGTTCAAACCGGCTCAAGATTTCTTCCTGCTTTTCTTTTCCCCAGACACCCTGATGCTGGTGAGACTGCAATCCGATTGTGTTAATCGGAACATCAGAGTTCAGACAGCCGTCAATGAGGATTTCGTAGTTTGTTGACAGATTAAAGTCATTGATAAGGAAGGTACCGTTGGGGTTTGTCTCGTAAGCGGCCTTAAAAACTTCGCGTACAAGGGCTACGCGGCCTTTTTCCTTGCAGATACGTGTAATTGCGTTGTCGTACTTGTCGTAAATCGGCATGATAACAACTTCGTTTATAACATCCCACATATCTATAACACCCTTAAAATTACCTACATCACGGTGAATGCGTTCAATCTGCTTTTTAAGGATTGTCGCGTTGTCGTAGTTCATGAGCCAGTCGACACAGCCTGTATGCCAGCAAAGCGGATGACCTTTTACCTTAACATTTTTGCTTTTGAGAAAAGTTGCCGCATTCATAAGCTGTTCTGTATGCGGTTTGCCTTCTTCAGGCTCAAAGCCGCCCCAGTAAAACGGCAGAGTACCGTAGTTAAAAAGATTGAGCCACTTTGTCATGCGGTCTTCCATAGTCGCACGGTCAAATCCTGCTCCCTTTTCGGAAGATAATGCGCCTGTTCCATTGTGTACAACAGGACCGCTTGTGTATGGAAGCGATTCAAATGCCCCGCAGCCAAAAAGGAATTCGTGATTTGTCTGATTTATTGTTACCGCGGTATTTACTGCGGGCTTGCCGTCCGCGCCGATAATCTGAACTTTTGCTTTTGCCTTTCTGTGTGATAAATCTGCCATACAACCCCCGTAAAATGTCTTTACAGATTATATCATACTACTACTGATAGAACATAACTTGCATATTTGTATGCATTAATTGAATGATTATATTTTCTTCCCGCTGTTATGGAATTATGGACGTTTCTCGTTTCTGTGTTATAATACCCTCTATATGAAAGAAATTAAACCTGAAGAATTGGCGGACAATACTTTCAAGCTTATCGGCAAAGACTGGATGCTTATCACCGCCGAAAAAGACAAACAAGTCAACATGATGACAGCCTCCTGGGGCGGTCTTGGCATTTTGTGGGGCAAATCCGTTGCAACCGTTTATATACGCAAATCACGCTATACAAAAGAACTGGTGGACAGCGGCGACCGCTTCAGCCTGTGCGTTCTGCCGGAAAAGTTCCGGTCGCAACTGGGCTACTGCGGCAAAGCTTCCGGTCGCACAGAAGACAAAGTTGCAAAAACAGGTCTTACAGTTGAACACGCAGACAGTGTTCCGTATTTTGCCGAATCGCGTCTTGTGCTTGTATGCCGCAAACTGTACGTACAGCAAATGAACGCAGACTGCTTTGCAGACAAGGCGAAAAACATCGTAACCGAGTGCTATTCCGACAATGACTGGCACACCATGTACATTGCCGAAATAGAAAAAGTCCTCGTCAGCGAATAATACACTATGCGAACTGCGCCTGACGCAGTTTGTAATACGCGCCTTTTTTTGCCATAAGGTCTGCAGGGCTTCCGCTTTCCACAATGCCGCCGTCATCAATTACAAAAATGCGGTCGGCGTTTTGGATTGTAGAAAGCCTGTGCGCAATTACAAAACTCGTTCTTCCCTTAAGCAAATCCCTGATTCCCGCCTGAACCAAAAGCTCCGTTTTTGTATCAATACTCGAAGTAGCCTCGTCAAGCACAAGAATATGCGGATTAGAAAGCATTGTGCGCGCAAACGCGACAAGCTGTCTCTGTCCGTTACTCAATTCACCGCCTCTTGCGGTCAGCTTTGTATCGTATCCGTCCTTCAACCTGCTTATAAAATCATGCGCATGAACTGCCTTTGCCGCCGCTACAATTTCTTCTTCAGTAGCGTCGAGCTTTCCGTATGCAATATTGTCGCGGATTGTTCCGCTGAAAATATAGCTGTCCTGTGTCATTATACCCATCTGTCTGCGCAGGGATTCAATGTTTACACTGCGAATATCAACACCGTCAATCAAAATTGAACCGCCGTTTATGTCGTAAAAGCGGCTGAGCAGGTTAACGATTGTGGATTTGCCCGCGCCGGTTGCACCTACAAGCGCAATCGTTTCGCCGGCGGTAACGTTAAAGGATACGTCGTTAAGAACCGGAGTATCTGCCGTGTAACCGAACGTAACGTTTTTGAATTCTACATTTCCCTTGACCGGAGCAAGCTGCGGCGCATCAGCCGCGCTTACAACAACAGGTTCTGTGTCCATAATTTCAAAAATACGTTCGGCACCGCTCGCCGCGTTTATAAACTGGTTGTAAAAGTTGCTCAGGTTCATAATAGGCTGCCAGAACATTCCCACATACGAGCCGAACGCAATGTAAGTACCGATTGAAACATTCCCGATTCCAAGCACCGTAACGCCTACAAGGTACAGGCACATTGTTCCTACACTCCAGCACAGGTCAATCCAGGAACCAAATCCGTCGCACCAGCGGACGGCACGCAAAAATTCGCGCCTGTCATCGCGCACAAGTTCCTGAAACGTTTTGTCGGTTTCGTTTTCCGCTTGAAAACTCTGAATAATCTTTATGCCGGACAAATCTTCATTTATAAACGCATTTAAATTGGAAGATTTTTGTCGTTTTGCCTTCCAGTGTTTTTCAGCCATTATTGAAATCAAAAAGATTCCGCCGATTAAAAACGGAAGACTGCACAACGCCGCAAGCGCAAGCTGCCAGTTCTTTACGAACATAATAACCATAACGGCGATTACGGTTATTATGTTGGGAATAAAGGTTGTAACAGCATTTTCGATTATGTCCTTGAGCGAATTGGTATCGCCTATGATACGGGCAAGGATTTTGCCCGAAGGCCTTGAATCAAAGAACGCCAAATCAAGCTTTTGGATGTGATCATAAAGCTGCTGTCTCAGTTCCTGAATAACCTTGTTGCTTGTCTTTGCCATTACAAGCATACGCATTTTTATGGCGAGAACGGCAAGCGTATTAAGTACCGCACCGATAATCACAATGCGGATAAGCCCCTTAACATCGCCGGGCAGAATATATGCGTCCACCGCCCGCTCGTTGAGTAGCGGGTTTATAAGGTCAACAACGGTTCCAAACGCCATCATCAAAAGAACAAAACCTATTCTTCCCTTATACTTGAGCAAATACTTAAAAAGCCGGGGCATAGTCTCAAAATTGGACTTTTGTACCTGCTGTTCATCTATTTTGTAACTGTTCATAGTTTGTTTCCTTAGTACTGCGAATCGTACGTTTCCTTGTACAAGCCGCCAAGCTTAAGCAGCTCCTCATGCGTACCACACTCCGCAATGTGTCCGTCTTCCAGAACAATGATTTTATCAGCCTTGCGCACTGCACTGATTCTGTGCGCAATTATGATTTTTGTCATTCCTGTCAGCTCGTTCAGAACCTGCTGAATCTCCTGCTCCGTTTCCGTATCCAGTGCCGAAGTTGAATCGTCCAGAACAAGAACCGGCGTTTTTCGTGACAATGCGCGCGCAATCGTAATACGCTGCTTTTGTCCGCCGCTCAAGCCCACACCGCGTTCGCCTATAACCGTGTGTTCCTTGTTTTCCATTTTGTCAACAAACTCAGCGCTGTGCGACTGTTCAAGCGACATCCGTACTTCTTCCGTACTCATTGAATCTCGCACACCCAGCCGGATGTTGCCGTCTATTGTGTCGCTGAACAAAAAAACATCCTGCATAACACACGCAATACTGCGCCGCAAAACCGGCAGTGGGAGTTCCCTTATGTCAACGTCGTCAATCTTAATAACACCTTCCGTAGCATCGTACATGCGCTTGAGCAGGTTGATTATGCTCGTCTTGCCCGAACCGGTCGCGCCCATAATACCGAGAGTCTGCCCCGCTCCGATTGAAAACGAAATATCCTTAAGAATGTACTTTCCGCCGGCATAATATGAAACATGCTCAAAACTTATTGCACCGGTAATATCCTCAGGCCGGAACAAGTCCGTATTCAAGGAAGAAGTATCGTCCAAGTTTTTGGAAAGAACCGACTCATCCTTAATCTGCGGCATCTGCTCATAAATCTTGTTAAGCCGCTTAACGCTCGCCTTTGCGCTCGAAAAACCGTTTGTAAGCCAGCCGAGCATTTCCATGGGCCATACAATGTTTCCAACGTAGGCAAGGAACGCAATCAGCTCACCGATAGTAACCGGCTTTGTGAGGGAAAGTTCGTTTCCCTTTATAACAAGCAGACCGCCGCACAGGAGTGTAACAATAGCCAGCATGCGGGTTATTGTCTGAATCACGGGATTGTACTTTACGAATACCTTTGACAAATCGATGTTCAGTTCATAATACTTTTGGTTGTGCTTATGGAACTTGTTGATTTCGTAGCCCTCGCGCGAAAACGCCTTTACGGTTCTTATTCCCGAAAGGTTTTCGGCGGCGGTGTTGTTCATTTCGGAGTTTTCCTGCTGAATAGCACCGAACAGGTTATCAAGCTTTGTTTCCATCAGGATGGCTACAACCGCAGAGGCGCACATGCCGAGAACCGGAATAATTGAAAGCACAAGGTTAATACGCACCATAAAATAAGTTGTAGTAATAATACGGATTATTACTTCCACCATGAGGATGCCCATAAAGGCTGCAATATCCCAGATGCGGTCAACGTCATCTTTTACGCGGCTCATCAGCTCGCCCGAATTTATGCCGTCAAAAAAGTTTGCGCTCAGGCTCTGAATCTTTTCAAACAGATTTACGCGCACTTCCGTTGCAATTTTAGAACCGCATACATCGCAGATATATTCTTTTGCGTATTGAAAAACGCATCTTCCTACCCCAATACAAAGGATTCCGATGAGAAGCATCTTTAGCGGTTCAGTATTCTGCGCAATGAGAACATCATCAACAATGTGGCGCACAATTACGGGAGCCAGCATATCCAGCAGCGTACTGATAGTAATGGAAAGCACCGCTATAAAGTATAAGAACATGTATTTTTTAAAATAGCTGAATAAGTTCAGTCTGTTACTGTTTGTTTTTTGCATACTAATGCTCCAGAATCAGAATACAATGGTTTTTTTGAACCTTCAACACTTTTGATTAAAGCTGTAGTTTAAATGGCGGTTGAGCAGAGGTTGAAATATTTGTTGTTTTATTACCTGTGGGGTGGAGGCGGGTACTACCCATGCGGCTGCAAGTGCAAATTTGACCAGCGGTCGAAACGGTACAACATCGAATGTCTTCTACGACAGAGCTCTCGGTTTCCGCGTTGTACGCACTGCACCATAGGGAAATAGGCAAGTTTAATACAATTTCAGCAATTTGCAACCGGCTGGAGCTTTTCAGCTAGTTCCCGTACTTTGCTTTCGGGCAGTTTTGAAAATTTGGAAACTTTTTGAACTGAAAGAGACCCGTCTTTTAACATTTCTATCGCCATTTCTTCTGCCTGTATTGCTCTTTCTTCTTCTACTAATTCTTCCATAATCTTACACATATGCTCAGCTCCTTTATCAGTTTTTTTGAATCGTCCTGTCTTTTCGGCAAGAAGTTTGTATTTCATATCATCGGGGTTTGCACATAAAAAATCGTGCATCAAGTCTCCGATTGCATCATTTCCTTTGTATTCGCCATTCACATATATTATATGTGACAAGTCGCAAAATGTCATTCCATTTTCTTCGATTTTGCGGTTTATGTGGTACAAGGGAACTCCGCATTTGAATATGTCATGTTCCGTTATGAATATAACATACGTTTCGGGTAAGTCTTTGAAATCCTGCCGGGGAAGAAGTGTGTTTGTGTCAAGAATTGCACTGTGATACCGTGCGCGCTTTTCATCCGCTCCTTTATCCTCACGCTGGATTTCAATGTTATACAATTTTCCGGTTTTATCCTTTGCCTTTATGTCCAGTTTAACCGAGCGTCCTGTCAGACTCTTTTGAACTACCTGGGTATTTGATTCTATTACCTCAAGATCTCTTCTCTGCAAAATTATACTGAGCAGGAACTCTATGAGCTTGAGATCATCCTCAAAGACTTTTGTCATAAAGTCGTCATCAAACAGCCTGAAGCGGGCTATTTTTTCCCGCAGCCGCTTTTGACGTTCTTCATTTTTGATGCTATCAGCTTCAATACACATATGTGAACTCCTTATTAAAGTCTCACAATATGTATAGGTTTAAATATTTGTTTTTGTACGTTTTTGAGAAAAAAAATGAAAAATATTTAAAAATCCCCGAATGAGTTCGTTTGCAAAACAGCTTTATAGCTTCAGTGAGCGGGTCCCAGCGACGAAAAAACGGCAAGAGAACTTCCCATAGGGCTCCCTTCTTGCCGTTTTTCCCTGCGTCTGGGGGTCGCTTGATACAGTCAGAGGAATATGTAACATTTTTAAGCGACCCCTACGAGATTTATCCTTATGGATAAATCTCGCAATAACAGTCCAGGTGTTTCAATTTGCGCCCCTGTGAAAGGGTGACCAAACAATTATACTTGACAGACTATACAATATAGGTTTCAATTCACGCTCCCGTGAAGGAGCGACATTGCAGGGTCATTAAGATAAGACCAGTCTGTGTTTCAATTCACGCTCCCGTGAAGGAGCGACGCGAGAATTTACAGGCGGTACTACTATTCAGGTAGTTTCAATTCACGCTCCCGTGAAGGAGCGACGTTTTGAACAACGCAGCCTTTGCAGTTGCTGCAAAGTTTCAATTCACGCTCCCGTGAAGGAGCGACACCCTGCTGGTCCAGTAAGTCTTCTTCAAAATGGTTTCAATTCACGCTCCCTTTGGGAGCGACTACATGCCTTCGCTATGTATTATGGCGAAATGCAGTTTCAACTCACGCCCCCGTAAGGGAGCGACATCGCATTTGCCGTTTAAGCCGTTCGGGAATACGTTTCAATTCACGCCCCTATTAAGGAGCGACGTTGTATTCAAAATCACCTGCACTCATCACGCTGTTTCAATTCACGCCCCCGCGAAGGAGCGACATGTCCAGGCACTTTGATTATCAGTCGCCGGAATGGTTTCAATTCACGCTCCCTTGAAGGTGCGACGATTGCCTTGATACCATTTACCACCGATTTCGATGTTTCAATTCACGCTCCCGTGAAGGAGCGACCCGGCAACCCTTACCCGATAACCGGCGAAAGCAACGTTTCAATTCACGCTCCCGAGAAGGAGCGACACCATAACGAACGGTACTGTGACAGGCGACTTGATGTTTCAATTCACGCCCCCGTGAGGGAGCGACTCAAACAGATTGAGAGAATCACACAGGCTATTCAGTTTCAATTCACGCTCCCGTGAAGGAGCGACGCGAGCGTGAACGCTTGCGAGCCCTCACACTAATGTTTCAATTCACGCTCCCGTGAAGGAACTACATTACGTATAACAATCAAACATTCACAATAGTCTTTGTCTCTGTAATCGGGTTTCCGTCAAGTGTGATTATATAATCAGAAAAATCTCTTGCAGGCTTATCTTTTTCTGCACCAGTCCGCTCGCATTTTACACGGCTGAACAACTCGTCTGCCGGTTTTGAACCAAGCGCAGAATTATGTTCAAAAATCACAAGCCGACGTGTAGTCATAAGCCCGCGGGCAGCAGAACGGTCATATTCGAACATTTGCACAAGAGCTTCCCATAGCAAATCCAAATCTTCTTTAGAAAAACCTGTACTTGCAGCAAAATGAGGTGATACAAAACCGCAAGCTTTATATAATCCATAAGGTACTGTATATTTGCGACCCATTGTGCGGTTATCTCCGCCTTGCTTTTCTGCTTCTTCTTCTGAAGTAACAGCCATTCTTGTAATGCTATATTCAAAAGAAACTACAGGCTCAACAGAGCGAGCAAAAGTCAATTGAACCGGTCCACGAACTTGACCTGCGTTTGCACCGGTAGAAAGCACAGCACCAAATGTTCGTATGTCAAAGAACTTCTTGCACATTCCAGCGCGTCCTTTTTCAACATCATCACCTTTGGCTTTGTTTTTAGCATCAACTTTTATACCCAAGTCTGCATAAACTGCATCGATTTCTTTATTAAGTACAGCTTTTTCTTTTACAAAAATGTCATAGCCATGCTCATTGCCTTTTGTAATTTGCACATAGTTACGAATTTTTCGTTTCAAGCACACATCTGTAACAATGCCGTTGCCAGTTTCTGCGTCAACGCGTGGCAAATTTCCTGCATCCGGGTCTCCGTTCGGGTTTCCATCTTTTACATCAAAATACAACACAAAGTCATAACGCTTTTCAAGCTTGCTCATAATTAGTTTTCTCCTTCTTTATTTTCAGATTTTACAAAGAAGCTTTGCTTCTCGTGGTAATAACCGATTGCAAATTGCGATTGCTCGTTTAAATTCAAATGAGCCGGAAAGGATTCAATTGAATTTATAATCTCGCCTATTTCCTTTTCACGAATCACACGCAAACCTTTGTTCTCATAATTGCCCAAATGATGTTGATTCAATTTTATAAGCTGTGCAAATACTGTCACAGGATTTGTTGAAGCAGCACCATAAAAACGGTCTGTAATTGTTGCATTCAAGCCAGGGTGAGTATCCTGCTGAACCTTTTCAAAGACTGCAAACAGCCGCCCCAAAAGATAGCCCTTGTTTGTACAATTTCTGTCTAAACTCACAGAAACATCCTCCTTTATATTCTTGTATCTATTAAACCTGTTAATATACGCTTTTAAGATAGCGGCACGTTCACGTGTTACTTTTCGTTCTGCACGAATGCGCCTTATACACTGTTGCTGTAATGTTGCCGGATAAGGTAAGCCTTTTAGAACCGCTTGCGTAACTGTACCGATTAGATTTGGAGCAACATTTTCCATTTTATGTTCCAATGCCGTTGCGGAAAGAATCTGATATAGATTTAGATATTCTGCTTCATATGGCGCACGGTCAATTTCAAAATCTACAAAATGCTGCTTTATGCGTTCTGCAAACTGCTCAACTTTACCTGTTTCCCAGAATCGCACAGAAATACGTGCTGCATTCGGCGAGAGACATAACACATAGAAATTCGAATCAATCTTTTCTAGCTTGCCTGTGTTAATGGCATCAAAAAGATTTTTAACTTCAGATGCACATCTGTCTGGGTCATCTGAATCAAAATCTTTTGAAAAGAAAACAGAAAATGCACTTTCAAACGGTTCGGCTTCTTTCTTTTCTGCCCAGAAAACTATTGTATCTTCTCCCAAGCGAAATCGATTTTTTGATGATTTTATCAAAGAATTTAATGCCTTTGTGTAAGCAGCTTCAGCTCTTATGGAAACAGGTGCATTATATGATTGTTCCTTACCATATGAATCATATCCGCTATTCTTTTGAAAACCGACAAGTTTTGCATTGCTTTTTGCACCTATTATTGCCGTTGCAGTATGAAGTCTGGAAATGACAGCATTTTCACCTGTTATAAGACAAACACCTTTTATAATTTCTTCTGTAGATTCCACATCAGTATCAGTGTTTTGTTCCGCAATTAGTTGCCGTTGATAGTTTTTTACGACATCTCTACAAACGACAGGTTCGTCGTCTCCCATCAATATAAAAGTTAAATTACATCCTGCAATTTTTGCACAATCATTCCAACGTTCGCTATTACGAACAACTGCATAATTTTCTTTTTGATATTTTTCATAAAACTTTTTTACTGCTGAAACAGCAGAATTGTTTAGCACATATTCCGGCAAAGAATTTATCATTGAGATAAATGTACTATTCTGTTTTTCTGCATCAGAAATAGCTTTTGCCTCTTCTTCTTTTTTGGAAACTTTTTTAGGTTCATTAAGAACATATCCATAATGATCCCATAGTAAGAATGTTGTTGCATAAGACTTTGCACCACTTCTTCCAATGGATTTTGGAACAGTATAAGAATGACCTCTCAATTTGCCGGCTTTTTCTTGTCTCATATCCAATAAATCAACAAACGTACCATCTTCTTTTATCTTTATGAGAAAGTTGAATTCTTTTATTTCAAAACCGTCTTCGGGAAGTTCATCGCCTTTTCTTTGAGCATATTCATACAATGCTTGCAAAATCATTTTCGTACCTCCTCGCTGTTCCAATCTGGTACGTTAATTACTCCGTTTTCGAGTTTTGCCCTAAAAAACGCAGGGCGAATATCAGCAGGATTTGAATAATCCATATCATAAAGCATAAAACCTAAATCACGAGTTTCTTTAATCGGTGCAGACGGTTCTTTTTCTGGGTCTATAAGCTTAAAGAATGCGCTGAATTCACGGCAGCCCAAATACGGTTGAAAAAAACATTGTCCTTTCTTAGCCCTGCGGTCAAACATTGCATTATATTTTGCAGGGTTTTCATTCGGGTGGTCATCATTAAGCTTACGTTCTGTCAATTCAGTTTTTTCTGCTGAATCAACAAGATATTCTGGCAGATGATTAGGTGTATCTTTGCGTTTTTTAGGCGGAATAAACACCAAGTCTGCATAAATGCGATAACGCACATCTTTTAAGAAAAGTCCTGCACGCTGCTGCCTATTTTCTTCTATTGCGATGCCACTGGATTTATCATTTGTAACAGCACCCACTTCATTTCTTCTTAGATTAATCCATTTGATTGGATTCAAAACTTCTATTTTCTTGATTTTCCATTCGATAGCCGGTTTCCAGAATATTGCTTCAAAAATTGCACGAGCTGCGGAAGGTGTCATAACGTCATAGCTTACGCGTTCAACTTTCATTTCAGGGCGTGTAAAGCACGCATAATCTCCCCAGACTTCTAGACAAAATGTTTTATCAAAAAATTCTCTCACTTGTTTTCCTCCAGTCTTCTATAATCTATGTACTAAATAATTAAACAGAATCGATAATAAAACCTACGCCAGACTGATATAGTGTTTCATCATCAAGAGACTGCATAAAGATTCCTTCTATAGGTTCTTTTATGCGGTTTGCTGCCACAAGTTTTTCAATTTCTTTTATAGGCAAATTCACAGAATATCTTCCAAGCTTACGGAATAATTTCTTGCTTACATCCCCTGATTTCAGCATCCTCAAGAGATTCAGATTATCTTTTCCGGTTTTGGGCGAGCAATAATGCACATAAACAGTTCCTTGAAAAGCATTATCAATTAGATGGTAATTATCTGAAAGTGTTCTGAACTGAAATTTACCATCTTGACGCTCCTCTAACATTGTACCTTCAAAATCGCATTTATCAAAATCATTTAATTTTTTATAATATTTCGTGAAATACTCTTTATAGATTTCCGGTGTAAGCGGCAAATCATAATCATGCAATTCAAGAAGTTCTTTTGTTACATCAGAACCTTTTCTAAGCAAACCGCTAGGGGTATCTTTTGGTGGCTTAAAAAGATACACAGAACCGCATTTCATTTTTCCTTCACGGTTGCATCGACCGGCAGATTGTGCCACAGAATCCATTCCTGCCAAAGCTCTGAACACAACAGGGAAATCAATATCTACACCACATTCAACAAGCTGCGTGCTAACTACTCTTATTGGCTCACCATTACGCAGCTTTTCCTTAATTTCCGAAATCACATCTGAACGCTCTTCTGCACACATCAATGCAGAAAGGTGAATTGTTCCTTTTGGCATAAGCTGATGAAGTTCTCTGCAATCTTTTCGTGTCTGAACAATGCACAAAACTTGGTCAAACTCACAAAGCTTATCTGCAACTTTCTGCCAGTCTGTCATTTTTTCTTTTGCATAGTCTGTATTGATTTCAACTCGTTTTAATTGTTCAGCTAATTTCGCAGGATTTTCAATAATTGGAGTTATCATTTTTTCTGGAATACCGGTAAATTTTACTGTATCAGAACCTATCTCACCTTCAAGAGCTGGTTGAGTTGCTGTACACAAAACAACGGTAGCTCCAAAGCATTTTACCAAGCCTTGCAAAACAGAAAGTATCGATTTTAAATATTCTGGTGGCAGCATCTGAGCTTCATCTAAAATTATTACAGAATCAACAAGATTATGCAGTTTACGGCAAGATGAAGGATGTGCGTTAAAAAGAGATTCAAATAACTGAACATTTGTCGTTACAACAATTGGAGCATCCCAGTTTTCCGTTGCAAGTTTCTGCTTTTCAAGAATCCTTGATTCGTCTTCTTTATCAAAATCAAAATTGCAATGATGCTCAAGAACATTTTCTTCGCCAAACAAGCATTTGTTTTCTTTTATAAGTCTTTCTATTTCATCATCATTGTCTGTTCCATATTTGTAAACCTTTGCAGTCTGTTCAATAATGCTCGTATATGGAATCGCCATGATTATCCGCTTTTTGTTATAAGCTATAGCATGTTCCAAAGCGAATGCCATTGAAGAAAGAGTCTTGCCTCCACCAGTAGGAACATTCAGAGAAAAAAAACCAGGTTTTAGCTTTGCTTTTTCACGGCAAGATTTTAAGATTTCAGCTCTTATCGTGTTAATCTTTGAAGGTGTGGCTTTTGCAGATTTTTCAGCCATAAATGAATCAAACTTTTGTTTCAAGTCTAAAAGGCTTGTATAATTTCCGCGTAATTCGCTTTTATCTGGTGTCATGAACTGTTCAGTGTCTAAATAATCTGCATCAACAAGGCAAGAATACAGCATACGAATCCAAAGATGAAAATGTTCTAATAAATCTGGACTAGGTGTATTCTTTCCAAATGGTGTTGATTTTGGAAACTCAACATTTTGCAATTCTTTCAAATCAGAATTCAACAAAAGTCTTTTCAAATAATCATTATCAGTTTTTTCAAGGATGGATTTTAAACTATTACCACTTCCTAAAGACCAATCTGGCAACCCTGCATGATGCCCTGCAATCAAATATGGAATTACTTTTGTAAATGGGTCTTTCGAATTCATTTTTGAAAAAACATATTGCGCACCTGCTTCGCTATGATTTACAGAAGTCTTTTTTTCACCGTTTAAATATTGTTGCCAATCTGCATCTGATTTTCCTAAATCATGAAAAATACCTGCACAATATGTCCAATCAGCATTATTTAACGGGACAGCAAAATCTGAAGCAATTCTTGCCACTTCTTGAAGATGAGAAAACAAAGTTTGGGTAGACATTTCATTTTTATGCGCAAGCAAATCGTAAGTCATAAAATCTTCCATAAATACATGTTATTATAAACTGTATTTTATATATTTCAAAAAAAAATCTTCTATATGATATCACACCACAGTGTCAAAGAATGACACCATTAAATTTTTTAAACAGATTTTTTCAAAAAATTCTCAGCTACTGCAGCAAAAATTTTTAGCTACGTGTTTAAAAATTTTTCCTCTAGAAATTCAGTTATAATTACGAGCGTGTTTAAAAATAATTTGGCTATGGCGGAACTTTGAGCAGCTACGTAAAAATTTTTAAGTACGTACGTGCATAAAAATT
>JAEEGL015779946.1_pt1 | contig 15796 bp, 2 predicted proteins | sample 9134231 | NCBI WGS metagenome assembly JAEEGL01 (sample SAMN16246548, study PRJNA631951) | gut metagenome | biome: gut microbiome; feature: rumen; material: fiber-attached | host: Bos | place: Iran: Karaj | collected 2018-10
CCCAATCCCCAATCCCCAATCCCCAATCCCCAATCCCCAAACCCCATATTAAATCAGATTTTTCATTTATAAATAATATAATATATTTTCTTTTATAATATAGCTTTTATATAAAATATTGAAAAATAAAAAATAGAAATGAAAGAATTTAGTTCATTAGAGATTGATGTTAGCATGATGTCTGATATGTCTACCAAGTCAAAAAAACAGGGTAATTCAGAAGATAAAAAAGAAATATTTTTCATAACAACATTTCATTATCTGATTTGGGATGATAATTTAAGCTATTTTACTTCAAATAATTCACAAGTAGGAATTATATCAGAAGAATATAGAGAAAATTCTGATATAAATAAAAATTATATTTATAGGATATTTAATGTAAAATTCAATAAAAAAAGAGATAATTATTTATATTTATTATACAATGATGGCGATTTGTTAAATTTGGAATTAAAAGAATTATATTTCAAAGATAAAAAATGCTTTGTTTTTGCAGATTTAATCATAGAAGATAAAAATTTTTTAAGATTAAAAAATTATTTACTCCAAAAAATTGGAAATAATAATAATATTACAAAAGATAATTATTATCTAAAAGTAGATAACGAACAAAAATTAAAATTTTATAAAAATTATATAGATGATGTTTTTAAAAGGAAAGAAGGAGAGAAGAATAAATATTATGAATATTTAGCTCATGATTTTATATCAACAATAAAAAAATAAGAGTATATGAAATTTATTTTTCCACAGCTGCTAATTTATTTATTTTAAGTCAAAATAATAAGAATATTATATCGTTTTTAGATATATGTAGTAATTTTATTTATAAAAAAGATGATATTAATAAAGATTTTTCAATGATATTAAACGATTATATAAATGATGATATTGAACTCTCAAATATTCTTATTAAAAATGATAAGTTTGATAAGTATGATAATTATAAAAAAATTTTGGATAATTTCTTATTAACATATTACACATTATATCAAAAAGAAATTCTTTTTAATGATAAAAAAATAGCTCTTAAAGCAAAAGATATACTATTTAAAATAATTAATAATAGAGAAAATTTAGTCGATTCAACTAAAATGATATATGAATACATAGATATACTTTTTTCCTTATATGATAGAAGTGATTTTGAGAATACAACTTTGAAGGTTGCAAATGTTAAAAATATTAATAGCTTAAATTTTGATGAATTTAGTAAACATTATTCAAAAGTAACAAATTATCAAAAAAATAATTGTAAAGAATATTTCATAATTTATAAAGATGTTATAACTAAACTCAAAGATTTATATAGCAATAATTTATTATTCTTAGAAAAAATATTAAGAGCGTTTAAATTTGATCTTTCTCAACCATATAATTATGATTTGAAAATGAAATTAACAACTTGTTATTATTATGCTGGAATGAAAGCATTTAATAGAGGCGATTTAAAAAATGAAAATTTAATTAATTTTATTGAATTATGTGATGTGTATAAATCAACTAAAAATGATGTTTTTTTTATTAATACTAATTTCATTAAACAAAATAATGAATCCTTAAAAAATTTGAAAAATATTAATATACTTCAAGGATTAGATATTTTATCAGAAAAAGGCCCAAGTGTTATTGCTAAATTAAATCAATCAAAAATATATAAAAATTTCTGCTATGATTTAGGTAAAGAATATATTGAATTATTCGCATCAAAAATTAAACATATTAAGAATTTAGGTATTTTTTTTGAAATTTTACCAAATAAATTTTATAACTATGATTCTGTTTTTGCCTTAAAAAAGTGGGTAGATGAAAATTTAGTAACTTTTTCAGAAAATGAATGCAAAAATTTCCAACAAGATGCCAATAATTTTTTAGAAGTTTTAATAAATAATCAAGATAATCTTGTAGATGATTTTATTGCTAACTTAATACAAACTTTAAATAAATATTGTAAAAAATTATTTTTGTATTTTTTGACATATAATAAATTTTTGAACAAAAGAATAATAACAATATTAATAATATATTTTATTTCACCAAAAGTAGAGTTTCATAATTATGATATAAAATCTAAAGAAAATATTACTTATTTTGCAGATAATTTCAGAAAGGATGATAATAATATCATTAAAATATTTTTAGATGAAATTTTGAATTTATCTATAAAAGAAGATGATATATTTAATACGCTTAAAACCAATCAATATTTTGTTTTTGAATTATTATTAAAAAATAAATCTCAATTTATAATTAATAGAAAAGGAGAGTATCTTGATAAAACGAAAAAATTTTGTGAAGAATTTCTTCAAAAATTAAAAAATTTATATATTTTGTATTTGCAAATTAATATGTTTTTAGTCGATGCATATGAAAAAAAGAAATTATTGCATAAAATAGAATCATTAATATATTTTTTATCCGAAGATAAGGAAAAAACTGAAAGCATAGTAAATGAAAGTGAAATAATATATAATAAAATTGAAGATAATTATAAAAATGCAAAGGAATTAATATCAAATTTAGCAGAAACTTCATCATATTTAGATAAATTTTTTAATGAAAATAAGGATAAAATTAAATTGAAAAAAGAAATAGATAATTTTATTAATGAATTATGGTCAAGAACTTTGGATGAAATCGAAAATAATCAATCAGTTCAAGAAAAAAAAAATAAATATAAAAAATTAATAGAAAAAGCCAAAACTATTATTATAAAAGATAGATTTTCAAATTTATTTAGAAATATTTATGCCAATTTCAAAAAAATAATTGTTGACCAAGTCGAACTTTTAGCCGAAACAGAAAAAAATTATTACTCAGCAATTAAATTAATAAAAGATAATCCTGAAAAAATCCAAAAAAATTATTATTTTAATTATTATTATGAAATTGGTTATCAAAATGAAGAAAATTTGAAAAATGAAATAAATTGGATAATTAAAAATGAAAAAATAATAATCAATGATGAACAAAAAAATAAACTATTTGCTTCTTTTAAAACATTAATTAATAAACATAATATTATTAATATTATAAATGGAATTTTAACTTTGAAAGAACTTTATGAAGGGAATATCAAGCCAAATAATGAAGAAGAAAAATATTTTAGAACATTAAAAGAAAAGCTGAAATTATTAAATCAAAAAATATCATCAAAAGATATAAATATTATCATAAATATAGTGAAACAAAAATTCAAAGAAATATCTTTCGATGAGAACGATAAAAATTATAAAAATTTTATTTTACCTTTTTTCAATAGTTTTAATATAAATAAAACAGCTTTTATTTATTTTAAAGAACTGAAAAGTGATAATTCTTTGCTATTAAAAGACTTTTTATTAGATAGTGATGAAAGAGAATTGAATTTATATGATATTGATCAATTTAATCAAGTAATTGATTTTTTAAATAATGATATACTTTCAATAACATCTGCTTTTACTTTGGTGAATACTTTCATTTCAGGAATTTTAAATCCGAAAAAATTTGGCCCTTATCTAATTGTGGTAAATAATTATTATAAATTTAAGAATCTTTTTGATAAATATCTTCTTAAAGAATATGGAGTTTTTAGTAAAGTTCGTGATATAATGAATGATTCCTTTTTTGAAATTAAATTTTTAAAAGATAAAAAAGTATATGAAATTACCGGAGAATATACTAAAATTTTAGTTGTTTCAATTATAAATAAAAAAGAAAAAGAAAAAATCACTTTTAAAGAATTAGATGATCTTTATGAAAGAGTTTTTATATCAATAAGCGAAGATAAGAAGAAAGATTATGTTCCTAAATTTATTGAATATTTTAAATATATGGATACTCTCCAAAAATATATTAATATATTATATAATTCGCATGGATATCCAGAAGAAATCAAAATTGGATTTAAGATATCTGCTGCCAATATTCAATGTTTCTATAGATCTGGAGAATATAGTCCATGTAGTCCCAATAAACTAATAATATTTTTTAGAATAATTACTGATAAAATAAATAAACTATTATTCACCTTTTTAACTACAGCTCCTGAACTCAGATTTTTTTATGGAAGACAATTATATTTATTGAATCAACATTTAAAAGAAAAAGAAACTGATAAAGTTAAAGATTTAATAAGTTGTCAAACTAATGGGTTAATTAAGGAATTTAATAAAGATTTTAATTTTTATAGAGATGATAGTGGTAATAATAATGAAGAGCAAATATATTTAATGATGCTTAATAATATAAAAAATTATATCAAAGAACAAATACAATATAATAAAAAAGAAATAAAAAATATATATTTAAAGAATTCTATTAAGGAATCTAATGATGAGAATAATAAATTCCTTTCTGGATTTTTCTTTTATCCGACTAATATAGAGGAATATGACATATTAAATATATTTAATGTTTTAACAAAATCAATTCCTATGAATAGTAATTTATTATTTTGTAACAAAAACACACCTGATCAAGAAATTTTTACTTTTGTTATAAAAGCAATATATTGTGAAATTGCATCATTATTTCTTATATTTATTCCTAAGTATATTAATAATTCGCAAAAAATATTCTTATTAAAATTATTAAAAATTAACGCTGAGAAAATATCACAAATGATGAAAAGTTGTCTTATTATTATGTTTAATTTTAGTGATTCGGAATTTCATAGCTCAATCATGAGCATAAAAAATATAGAATTAATGAAATTAAAAAGTGAACTAAAAATGGAAGAACTCAAATTAGATAATTATCATATTGTTTCTTCAAACGTATGCGGATTAGGAAAATCAACTTATATTAGGTCTAAAAAGGAGAATAAAGAAATGATTTATTTTCCTATTGGGGGAGAACTAACCAATGAAGATTTAAATGAAAGAATAAAAACATTAATTGGAGAAAGGACGAATAATCGACAAAAAAATTATATTTTACATATAGATTTTACTCAGACAAATAACACTGAAATAGTAAAAGATTTTTTATTCAAATTATTAATACTTAAAAAAATTGAAATTGAAGATAATGTTATATATATTTCTCCTAATATAGAAATATATATTGAAATATCAAATGATTTCTATTCTTATGCTAATTCATATAAAATATTAAATTTTGATCCAAAGCCAATAATTTTAGATTCAATTGGTCCCTTTATATTTGAGAATGATGATAAAAAATTCAAGATAGTTGCTACAATGCTACATTTTTATAAAAATAATAGAATTAGTAATGAAACTCCAAATTTTGAAAAAGATTGTCTTAAAAATGCAAATGATATGAAAAAATTAATTTTAGAATATTTGGATATAAAAAATCCTAACTATTATCAAATTAAAACCTTTATAAGAATTTTAGCTTTTGAATTTGAGAAATTTAATGAATGTTATGGATTTTCTCCAAATTTATTAAAACATAATATGAAAGCAGATACAGCAGAAGAGATAAGAAAATTAATAATAAAATATTTCATTAATATAACAAAGCATTTTACCAGTGGGCCTTTCGAAGAATTAATAAAAATTCAAGATAAAACAAAATTAGATTTAGATCCAAAAAATAAAAACAAAGAATTACTCAAAAAATTAGAAAATAAAATTGAAGGAATAACTTATAAAGATATAAAACCAAGTTTAGTCGTATTTAATTTAGATGGAGGGACTGTTTCAATTTTAACAACACTTTCTGAAGATGATAGAGAGTTTAAAGATTTAAAGAAATTATATAATTCTCAAAATATTGAACGTTATAAAAAAGATAAAAAAGATATTTCTCAATTGAAAAATTTATCTTCTATGAACACTCATGATATTTTATCTGTTTTAAATAATTTTTTGAATTTAAATATTTCCGAAGATAAAATTAGAGACATAGTTGGAAATTATGTTTATACTGCAGATAATTTAATTAAAGTGATATTGATTATTATGAGAATAAAAGCAAAAGTTCCAGCAATAATGATGGGAGAAACAGGCTGTGGGAAAACGAGATTAATTGAAATGGCTTTTAAATTAATAAATAAAAATAAAAATATTTCATTAAGAAAATTAAATATTCATGCTGGAATAAATGATAATGATATTATAGATTTCATCGAAAAAACAATTGATGAAGTTAAACAAGAAGACGAAGCTTTAATATATCAGGAAATTAGCAAAGAAGAGAATATTGTAATTGATAATAAACAAATATCATTAATAAAAGAAAGAATATATAATAGAGAAATTTGGGTCTTTTTTGATGAGATAAATACATGTAATTCAATGGGGTTACTTTCTGAAATTTTATGCAATAATTCTTATAGAGGTAAATCAATACCTGAGCGTTTTATTTTTTTAGCGGCATGTAATCCATATAGAACATTTACTGGAATAAGAAAAATAGATGAAATTTTATTCCATAAAAAAGAAAATAAAAATATGTTAGTATACTCTGTTAATCCTTTGCCCCATTCTCTTCTTAATTATGTATTATATTTCGGAACATTGAAAGACGAAGATGAAAAAGAATATATCAAAAGCATGGTAAAGGTTTCTATGCTTCCATATAAAGAAGAATTTAAAAATCAGCAAGAATATAATGAATTAATCAAAATTCAAACTGAATGTATAAGTATAGCCCAAAATTTTCTTAAAAAGGAAAAAGATATTTCAATAGTAAGTCTCAGAGAAGTAAATAGATATTTAATATTTTTTAAATTTTTCGAAAAATTTATTCAAGAAAGGAATAAAAACGATCCTTTATTTTTGAACAATGAATTCAGAATAATCTTTGAAGAAAAAGATGAAATAGCCAATTTTTATAAAGATAGCTCAAAATTTTTTTTGCATAAAGCGGCTATTAATTTAAGTCTTTTTATTTGTTATTATTTGCGTCTTCCTGATAAAGAAAGGAGAAAACAATTGGAAAAAAAATTTAGTGAAACAAATTATTTTGAAGGTTCATTTTTAAAAATACCAAATTTAGAAATGGATTATGTTATAAATAATTTTATAGTTCCAGTTGGAATAGCAAAAAATCGAGCATTAAAAGAAAATTTATTCTGCGCTTTATATTGCATTGCTAATAAAATTCCATTAATAATTTGTGGAAAACCCGGACGAAGTAAAACATTATGTGTACAAATATTAGAAAATTCTATGAGAGGGAAAATTAGTTCTAAATCTTATTTATGCAGATATTTTCCTGAATTAATAATTCACAAAATTCAAGGAGCTTTAAATACTAAATCTGAAGACGTCTTAAATATTTTCCAAAAAGCAAGAGAAGAGCAAAAGCAATCAAATATAAGAAAAGAAGAAAGAGAAAAACTTCATTTAGTTTTCATGGATGAATTAGGTCTTGCAGAATTGAGCATAAATAATCCATTAAAAGTAACTCATTATGAATTCGAGAAAGAAGATGATGAAAAAGTTCCTTTTGTCGGAATAACAAATTGGGCTTTAGATGCTTCTAAAATGAATCGTGTGATATATATTGTTATTCAAGATCCTGATGTTAATGATCTAATTCAAACAGCTAAAGAAATAGTGAAATCGTTAGATACTGGGAACCAAAGTTATTATGGGAAATACCCTGATATTTTTAAGAATTTAGCAAAAGCTTATCATAAGTTTATTACTGATATAGAAAAAAAAAATAATCAAATTGATAAATATTTTTATGGTTCAAGAGACTTTTATAGTTTAATTAAAAATGTTATTTCTGATATTATTAAAAATAAAGAAAAATTAGAAAATAAATCGAAAGAAGATGAATATAATATTTTATTTGATATATGCAGTAAAAATATAGATAGAAACTTTGGAGGACTTGAAAATTCTTCAGTGGAAATGAAATCCAATTTTATTGAACTATTTAATCATGATATAAGTAGATTTAATATAGGAGTTGATTATGACTTGCTTGGAGCTCTTAAAGAAAGTTTATATGATTTAGATGGCAGATATTTATTATTGATATCAGATAGTTCCATTAGTGAAAATATTCTTAAATATATGATAGAGGAAATAAATACTCAAATAATGAATAAAGCAAAAAACCAAGATGGATTAAATACTAAATTCAGGACAAAAAAAGTAGTAACCTTTTTAGGTAGTAAATTTAAATCAGATGAAAAAAGTGCTTATTACTGTGATGAAATATTAAATAAAATTAAATATCAAATGGAGACAGAAAATATTCTTATTTTGAAAGATTTAGAAATTGTTTATCCATCTTTATATCAATTATTTAATAGAAGTTTTTTTAATTTTCAAAATATTAAATTTGCTTATTTAGGTAAATCTAAATCTCTTTCTTTAGTAAATGATAAATTTAAAGTTATTGTTTTAGTTGATAAAGAACATATACCAAAGGAAGATCCTCCTTTCCTTAATAGATTTGAAAAGCATTTTATTTCTTTTAAAAATATTTTAAATGATGAATTAATGAATATTGCTGATGAAATTGATCTTATAATTAAAGATATATTTAAGTCGTTTTCAGAAATTAAAAAAATTCAAAAAAAAAATATATATTCATTAAATACAGAAATTAAATTTATTAATATTGAGGAAATAAGAGGATTTGTTTATATTGCTTCCAAAAAAGGAATTCATGATAAAAATGAAATAATTAATTTCATTTTTCATAAAATCGTGCCTACTTTTACTGAAGATATGATGCTGATTCTCCAGAAGTCGAGTTTCAATGCTAAATATTCATCTTATTATGAAAATATTTTAGAAATTTATAAAAATAATTATAGTTATAATTTAGATGATTTTATTAGTAAATGTGAAAGCAATATATCAATCATATACACATTTTCCATTATATCTGATTTTTTATTAGGAAAAGGTGACAAAAAGATAGTAAATAAACATTTTAATCAAGAAATTTATGAAAGCACTACAAAGGAAATACTTATATCAGAAATAAATTCATATAAAAATATGGAAAAAACAATAATTAATTATATGACTGAAGATAATACAAATCTATGCATTATAAAATTTAGAGAAAGCGATTTAATCAAATTGAAAGATGTATTTAATTTAGTTAATGAATATATAAAAAAAGATAGTTTTTCTGATATAGAAAATACCAAAAAAATGTTTATAATTTTAATTTATTTATCAAGAACAGTTGAAAATATTAATAAAAAAGAAAAAATTGAAAATGATTTCTCAGAAATAAATAATAATATAAATAAATATAGTATAACATTTTTAGACGAAAAACCTCAGTATTTTATAGATAATCTTAATAATAAAGAAAATATTTTTATTAATATATTATTAGATTCTCCTGAAAAAACCTTAACAAATTTAATAGTTGAAAATAATCTTATTACAAAGCAAATAAATAATGCTCTTTTTTATATGGACTTTTCTTTTCATAACATTACAAAAATATACAAAGGTAATATTCAAAATTTGAAAAATAATATAATAGAGAAAAATTATGATATAAAAGAAGAAGGGATAAATGAGGAAGTAAAAAAAACCCTTTTAAAAAATTATAAAGAAATACTTATTCTTTTTGTGGTTATGAAGAAAGAATTGAATCAATTAATTATAAAATCAGTGATAAATTTATTAAAAAGTGGAAATGATATTTATAAAAGATTATATACTGATTATATAACGAATAAAGATAGTATTGATTTCATTCAAGAATTTAAAAATTTTTTTGAAGAAGAAGTTAAATTTTCTTTAGTTAAAATATTATATTTATTCGATAATAATCAAATTTTAGTATCTTTTTTATGTAATAAAGATAATATAAAATATGATATAATATATCAAAAATTGATTAATTTTACTGATAATATTAATGCCAGAGATGTCCATTTTAATAATATCGATTTAAATAATAAAGTTAATTGCAAAATTTTATATGGAATTAAAATTCCTTTTCTGCAAAATACTATTCAAAAAATTATTTTCAATTTTATCAAAAATGAAATTTCTAATCAATATATTCAAAAAGAATTTATTTTAATAAAAAAAATACCTCAAGAAAAAATAGATTCAGAAATTCAAAAATATATGAATGATATGAAAGATATGAATAATAAATTTAAAAACGAATTAATAAATTACCAATTGATATATTATATTCTAAACAGTGGAAAAGAAGAATTAATTAAAGATTTATTTAATGATTGTTTCATCATTTTTCTTATGAAAAGTAATATTTTCAATAATGATTATGATTATTTAATCGAATTACTGGATTTAATAATTCAAATAAGGTTTAAACCTCGACTAAAAAACGACCTAGAAATAGATAATTATACTAAAGAATATCTTGAAGATAAAATATATTTCTCCAAATCATTTTTTGATTTATTTAAAGAAAATAATGTTCTTAATATTAATAATAATATAAATGAAATTATCGAAGAAAAAGATAATACAAGTTATATTCAAATATTTGCTGATGTTTTACTTTTTATTGAAAGCTATTCAAAAGAAATTTATTATATATTAAATATTTTTCAAATTTTAAATGAAATAACAGGACAAAATAATATAAAAAAAATTAGAGAAAATATAAGTGAAAAAAAAATAGATATAAATGAAAATGATTATCAAATTCAAATTAATACAATGTGCTTTTATTTAATAATGGAAAGCATATTAATAGAAATTATATCATTTTTAGAGCATAAAGATTTCTTTGAAATTAAATCTTATATAAAAAAGATGAAAATTAATATAATGAATTTAATAAAAATTGAAAAAACATTTTCTCTTTTTAGTAAAGAATTATTCACTTTTGAACAATTAATAAAAATTTATGATTACTATGAAAAGCAAGAACAAAAAAAGGCTCAAGAAATAAATAAAGGTGAATATGAATTAGTTATTAAATTAATAATAGAAGGTGATCAATTACTTTTAAATAAAAAATATGATGAATTAGATGATAATTTAAATCAAATTAATAAAAGTTTGAAAAAAATTTTTGATGAATACTCAAATGAATATACTGAATTAATGATATCACTAGCATTGAATAGATATAAATCTAATAAAATAGATAAAAATAGAGAAAATTTATTAAAATTATTAATACCTGATAATATAAGTCTTATTAATAAAAAATTATTAGAAAAATCATATTCTTTAATAAGTCTGGTTTTAGGAAAATCTGAACCTGAAGTAAATATAGGAGGTAAAAATTCAGATGAATATAAGGAGAAATTTTTAAAATTTGTAAGAAATAAAGAAAATAAAGATTTTATTTTCAAAAAAATATTAAACAAAGATTATCCAGCATTAAACGAAGTAATAATTTATTTCTATGAAAATAGTTGTCAAAAATATTTCAAAAAAATAATAGATAAAACAACCAACAACACAAAAGAAAGAATCCAGAATTTATGTGGTAAAACATCCAAAATATATTTACAAGAAGCAATTAATAATATAAAAATATTTGAAGAAAAGATAAACGATGACCAAAATTGTTTAAATGTTTTAGGAAAGCATTATTGCTTGGCTTATATTAAACGTTATTTGGAGTATTATATTAAAATATTAAAAAGCGAAGAAGAGCAATATTTAGAAAAAAAAGAAGAAATAAATAAAATTCTTTTTTCAGGAAAAGAAAAAATTATAAAAGAAATTAAATATTATACTTTGAAATTATGTTATAAATCGGATAAAAAAAATGAAAATTTTGATGAATTTATTCGCTTTTTAAAAGAAGATATTAATATAGGGTTTAATACTTATTTCAAAGATATAAATCTTTTCGATGATAAAATATTTTTTTATTCAATGATACCTTATATAACAAGAGATAATTCAAGTATCTTGGATAAAATAGGCTCAATAATATTATTTAATCAAAACGAAGAAGATACGACTGATTTCCAGAAATATAAAAAATATTATGAAACTTTAGTTGAAGGAATTAAAAATGGAGAAAATATAAATAATATAGAAGTACCTAGAAAATTCAAAGGGAGAATTGCTGATGTGATATATACGTACGTCTATTTTAATGAATGCAAATATATACTAAACAAAAAAATTAATAATTATGAAGAAAATAACATAAAAGAAAAATTGATTTCTTTATTGAAATTTAATGAAAGAATTAATGATAATGATAATGAGGAAAGAATCTACTTAATATTTTCTGTTGGATTTGATAAATTAAATTTTATCAAATTAATATTCGAAGATTCGTTCATTGAAAAAGTTTTACCTAAATTAAAAATTAAACTAGAGCCAAAATATTTTCCAGATATAGAAATACTATTTTATGCTTTGAGATTTGTTTTTAATATTTTATTCGAAAATTGTTCAAATAATTTTTATTTTTCTTTATTAACAAATAGAGCATTAGAAACAATTAATAATAATATGATCCCAGGAAAATTAGCAAATACAAACAATATTATAAACAATTTTGAAATAATTAAAAAAAGTTTTAATAAAAATAGAGATTATGGTGCTTATTTATGTTCCTGTGGATATCATTATTCAATAGATTATTGCTCTTTTCCTTTATTTGAATTTAAATGTCCTAATTGTAATGAAATAATTGGAGGAAAAAATCATATATTGCATCGTAGGGAAGGACACATGAGAATATTTTTTAATGAGCAATATAAAGATTATTATTTAAATTCGCCATATGCTGATAGAAGTGTCCCTTATATTCTTTTAAATGATTTAGAACAAAAAGTTAATAAAGAAAAAATGAAATTATTTAAAGGACTTAACAAAGAATCCAAAAATTATTTCCTAGAAAGAAGAACAAATGTTAGAGAAATGAGCTATATTACTTTTCGTATTTTAAATTATATTTTACATGGATTTATTTTGTATGCTAATTTACAAAATCATTTATCTGATGAATATTTAAAAGATAACCTTATAGATTCGATGACTTGTTTCGAAATTATGAAAGAAGATTGGAAAATAATCGATAAAGAACTTAAAATAAAACAAATACCTAATGTTCAAACTTTTATGAATATCATTTTTGATAAATTATTTATATTAATGAAAAGTCAGAAATACTTCGAAGAAGAGAAAAAATTATATAAATTCGAAAAGGAGGTTGAAAAAATTGTTGAAACTGAATTAAATAATATTAATTTAATAAATTCATATATTAAAGATAATGAAATCATGACGGACACTGAAGTATCATCAGATAAATTAATAATTTTAGATGAATATATTAATAATGTCAGTATTAATAATGAATATAAAAATCTTAAATATTTCAGAATTTCAAAATTACCAGATTTTAATGACTTTAGTAATCAGTTTAATTCTTTAGAAGAAAATAAAGATGAATATCCTATAATAAATTACATTTTAGAGCCTGATTCAAATATTAAATATCTTAAATATTTACCCATTCTTAATCAAGTATGCAATTATATGATTAATCATTGTTCTTATAAATATACCAGAGATAGTGCTAAAACTATGAAAATAAACGATACGGAAAGATTATTTGATGATAAAATCTTGGATAAGTTTATTAAAATATATGAAAAATTAAGGCCTTTTGTTGAAGCATATGAATGCCATGAATTCATAGATAGAAAAGGTGATTTATATTTTAATGATTTAAATAATAATAAATACTATTCTAATTTTTGTGTGGATATTAACGAATTTAATTATGGAATGGTTTTAACTGCTATTTATTTAAAAATGATTTCTTGGCAAAATCAATTTATTAGTGTAGTACTTAATTCTAATAATGCTTCGGATAAAAATTATTCGGGCCTTTTTGAAAATGAAATTATGATACAAGATTGCAATGAAAATGATATTATTAAATTTCCTGATAAAGAATATATAATGAATGAAATTATCATTAAAAATTCTTATCAAAAAAATTATGGCGTAATAATTTATAATTATCAATTAATAGAGGAAGAATTAGCTTCTAAAATTTTACCGTCTATAAAAAAATTCATATCAAATAATGAAACCTGTTTAAGATATGTCACATATCAATTTGAAGGATTCAAAGGAAATAAAAGTAATATCATTACTAAATTTAATGATAAATACAAACCTATGGATTTATCTCCAAAAGAACTTGCTATTATTTATAATTATAAAATAAAAGTTCATGATAATAATATTTTAATAAAAACTTTATTTTCTTTACAGATTTTGATTGATGTTATATTAGAAAATAATTATAACAAAAATGAATCAATATTAAAAATTATATCAAAGGAAGAAAAAAATGAAAATTTCGAAATTTTAAAAGATTTATTTTATGATGAAAATAAGAATAATAATATTAAAAAAAATAAAGAAAAAAAAGAATCAAAACTATTTAAAGTAGATAGACTTATTAATGTATTTAATATTATCGAGCTGATCTGTTGGGCAAAAATAAAAGATAATATAATTGAAGATTATAATGAAAAAATTACTGAAAGTATCAAAAAAAAGTTTGATTCTTTCTATAAAATCGAAAATACCAGATACATCAAGAAAATGAAATTAGCAACTGCTTTAAGGCGTTTTATGTCCAGATATTTAACTGGAAAAAGCAGTCATAGTGAATTTAATAAAAATAATTCTTTAGAGTTATATTTATCCAAGGAAGAATTATGGGATGAATTTGAATTTACTAAAAGCTTTGAATTCAATAATGAACTATCTGAATTATTTTCGGAGGAAAATAATAATTGTTTAATCTTAGTGGGACATTCAATGGATTTATATAATTATTTAGGCGGAGATGAAACTTTATTAAATAAATACTTTGAGAAAATGGAAGTAAATAAAGATGAACAAAAAAAAGAAATTATTAATAATGATTTAAATAGTGATATGAATGAATTTATAATGAATGAAGAAAATATTGAAAATATTGATGAAGATATTGATATAAACAATGTTCAAATTAAAGGAAAAATTGACGATAATAAAGAGATTAATGAAATTATTTTGAATGAAGAAGATGAAGAGGATGAAGAAGATGATATTAATTATGATAATTTTGATAAAAATAAAGAAAATCTCAAAGATGATAAAATAGTAGAAAATTATCAAAATGAAAAAAAAAATAATATAGAAGAAGAGCAACAAGATATTAATGTTATAAATAAATATGATAATGATAAAAAAGAAATCCAAAATGAAGAAGAGGATGAAGAAGATGAAATAGATTATAATGAATTTGATAAGAATAAAGAAAATCTAAGAGAAGATAAAATTATCGAAAATTATCAGAATGAAGAAAAAGATAATAATAATGAGATAAAAATAGAAGATAAAGAAGATAATATCAATAATAAAGAAATAAATTTAGAAAAAAATAAAGAAGAGGAGGAAGAAGAAGAAGATGATATTAATTATGATAATTTTGATAAAAATAAAGAAAATCTCAAAGATGATAAAATAATAGAAAATTATCAAAACAATGAAAATGAAGAAAAATATAATGATAATATGAATATAGAAAATAATAATATAAATAATAATATAAATGAAGAAAAAGTAAATGAAGAAGAGGATGAAGAAGATGATATTAATTATGATAATTTTGATAAAAATAAAGAAAATCTAAAGGATGATAAAATTATAGAAAATTATCAAAATAATGATGTAAATGAAGAAGAGCAAGATAATGAAAACTAAGAATATAGTTAATTGATAAAGGAAAAATTAAATAGATATTTTAATATTAATTAATTTTATCTCTTTTATAATTCTGCTTAATTATAATAATATATTAAAATTAATTTAAATATTTAATCTAAAAGTAATGGGGATTGGGGATTGGGGATTGGGGATTGGGGATTGGGCCCAATCAC
>JAEEGL012924993.1_pt1 | contig 15795 bp, 11 predicted proteins | sample 9134231 | NCBI WGS metagenome assembly JAEEGL01 (sample SAMN16246548, study PRJNA631951) | gut metagenome | biome: gut microbiome; feature: rumen; material: fiber-attached | host: Bos | place: Iran: Karaj | collected 2018-10
CTGGACTGTCCACACTCAATGACGGGAATGGATGGTCTGTACCAAAAGTTTCCGGGTTGGAAAGATGCGCAATCAGCATGTCTGCACGGTCTGCGTTTGGAAGTTCGGCAAGAAGCGGCCAGAATCCGGCGATAGTTTTTGAGGAAAGACGCTGCTCGTCCTTGTCAAGATCGTGGTAGAACTTGGTCTCTGGATTCCACATCAGCGAGTTGATTCGGGTCTTCAGGCTGAAATACATCTTCTTGTACTTGAAGCCAATGTCCTTGTCGTTGAGTATGTCCCCAAGCGCGGACATGTGTGCTGCGTTGATTGCCATACAGGAGTTGAAATCAACAGGATAATAGGCTCCCTTGCGAGGTGAGTTGAACATATTTGAAAATTCAAATGGAACCGAGTAGAGACCATTTTCCTGCTTGAACGTCCTGTCAATCCACTCCATGTATTTTTCCAGAATCGGCATGACATCCTTTACACGGCGTTTGTTCGCTGACTTGTGGTAAAGGTTGAACTCCGCCCATGCGAATAGAGGAAAACCGATTCCCTCTGGATTTTCCTTGGTCGTTATGGGAGTGTTCGTCTTTGTGTCATACTTCCACCGGATTGCACCGTTTTCTTCCTGCCGCTCGTAAAAGTAGTCTATATTTTTGTTCGCGGGGAAATTTCTGTTCGAGTAGACTAAGAAAAAGGACGAAAATATGGCTTCGGACTGGTCGAGTATGTACTTTCCGTTCATGGGATAAATAAACAGACCATCGGCGGACTGCTCCCCCGAGGACGGATCAATCCAATAGTCGGACAGCCAGTTCCAGGTCTTGTCATATATGTCCACAAAGTCCTGGTCATAAAAATGTATCTTCGGAAAATCGCGCTTATTTAACATACTGCTCCTACTGGATTTTCTCAGAATCCTTTGCATATTCCGGAAAATTTTACCTTTTTCTTTAACCTAGATTATATCACAACTATTGCAAAAACGGTATAATTTTAAAAATTTTTTTCAAATTTTAATGGAAAACCATTGACAATGGGAGACAATATGTTTAAGCCAGTCGTCTATCTTGAAGTAAGGGTACTTTTGTCAGCCGTTCCGGGAGTTTTTTCGGTCAACTCCAATCGCCAGAGGGCAAAGGACATTTTAACGGTCAAGGCCGAGTTCCAGAAAAGAAACAATGCCGCCAAAACCATAGAGTCGGTAGAAATCCAGACCGCCGCCTTGAGAAAGGGAAACTCGCTGATTCGCGCCCTTGGTGGAAAGTCCTACGACTCGATTGAAGTCGAAAAACTCACCGCGGACATACAGATTCCGCCGGACGACAAGGAATTCAATGGATTTTCAATAAAAATAGGCGAGGGCGGTGCGATTGGGATAATGTTCCACCACAAATCAAAAATTATCCCGATTGAGGAGTATAGAATAGAAGAAAACATTGGACATCTTACACGGAGCGGGGGAAAAATCCACACGGACTGGACCTACGCCGGATGTCCTTCTCTCAGAATCAAGACAGCTCCTGTTTTTGAGCTTGGGGAAGAGGCGGAACTCTTTTTGCAGGAACTCTACACCGTAATGGCGTACCTGAAACTTTTGACCGGTGGACTTGGGGAGGCCTCGTTCAGGTGCAACGCATACACTTCCCTTGCCGAATATCCGAACGAACCGGAGTATACAGTAAAACTCCGCAACCTCAATTCTTTCAATTTTGTCAGAAAGGCTGTCAACTCGGAAATCAGCAGGCAGGAAAATCTTTTGGCGGCGGGAACCAAACTGGAAAGCGAAAGTCGGCTGTGGATTGAGGAGACCAGCACAACAAAGTCCCTGCACGAGCGTACGCTTCCAAAAAAGCAGTTTGAAAAGCTGAATCCGACGGTTTTTGTTGATTTGTCGAACTCGGGTGGCGGCACAATAGAAATGGAGCTTCCATCCGCCAGACGCGAGCGTTTCCAGAAGGAGTATGGACTTTCACGGCTGCGCGCACAGTTTCTTTGTTCAGAAAAGGACCGGGCGGATTATTTTGAAACGGCAGTCCGTGATGGCGCGGAACCACTTCTTGCCGCAAGGTGGATGGCCGGTGAGCTTATGGGGCTTTTAAACCAGAGACGCACGCCAATAAAACAGTCCAAAGTCACGGCGGAAAACTTTGCCCAGATTATCAAACTCATGTCTCAGGGAAAAATCCACAGCGGGATTGCAAAAGATTTGCTCGCCAGAGTTTTTAAGACAGGCGAAAATCCTCTTGATGTTGTCCAGCAAAATCAAAAGTGGATTCAACTTTCGTCCGCCGAAGAACTGGAGCCGTTTATTCAAAAAGCAATGGATGAAAATCCACAGAGCGTCGCCGCACTCAAAAATGGACAGATGGCCCCTCTTGAACATTTGACTGGAGCCGTAATGAAGGCAAGCGAAGGACGTGCGGTTCCAAGTATTGTGAAGTCGCTGATTAAGGAAAAACTAAAAATTTCTGTGGTCTATGTTTTGACCATGGGAGGAGCAATTACGGCAAAAAAGTTGCCAGACGGAACAATCGCAGCCGGAAATCCTGATTCAATAAAATCAATTCTTGGCGACAAGGAAATTCAGCCTGTGCAGATTACACCGGTCCGGGCGGTCCTTAGTGAAGAAATGGAGCCTGGTGATTTTGCGAAACTGATTTCCGAAATCAAATGCAGAATGGAAACCGGATTTGCGGATGGAATTGTTGTAACACATGGGACGGACACAATTTCATATACGGCCTCTCTTTTGTTTTGGCTTTTTTCATCAGCGGATGTTCCTGTGATTTTGAGCACGTCGTCAAATCTTCCAAACGAGGGCGACGAAGCAAAGGACAATCTGAAATTCGCAATCCAGATGGCGAGGGAAAAGAAAAACGGAGTCTACATGGCATACAAGTGCCATCTCTATTCGCCATTGAATTTAAAATTTATCAGCGGAAAAGAAACTGAATTTGCAAACTGGAATCTGGACAAAAAACTTTTCAGACTGGAAAACACAATTTCAAATTCATTTATGTCGGTGCAGTCTCCTGACAGTGAAGTGATTGCGCAGCTTTTGAACGAGGCTGCCTCAAAAATGGAGGTCATAAAAATCTATCCGGGGCTGAAGGCAAAAAGATTGAATGCTTTAATCAATTCCGATGACGACATCAAAAACATAATCGTGGAGCTGTATTCGTCTGGAACAGTCAACATGCGTGACAGCGATTATTCATTGAAAGATGTTCTGATTAACGGAAAAAAACATGGCGTACATTTTTATTGCACATCGCAGCAGGAATGTAAAGTTGATTTTTCAAAATATCAAACTTCACTGGAAGTGTGGAGGGGAGGTGCTGTCCCAATGGATATTTTGACCACCGAATCTGTTGTGTCACTTTATTTTGCGGCAAGTATAATCGCCGATGATGATTCCGAAGTGAACCAGCTGATTGAAGAATGTGTCGAAGCTCTGTGAGGATTGAAAATCGATTGGGCAAATTGTATTATTTGAGCATGAAAAAAATGGGGATAAAAAATGAACGTTGGGGATATTAAAAAAAAGGCATCCGAATTTTTTACGGAGTATTTAAATCACACGATTGACATCTCTTGTGTCAGCTCGGACAAAAAGGATGAGGACGATGATTTTTTTCCGCTGGAGATTTCAAAAAACTCTTCCAGACTCAGCGACACACTGAAGGAGTATTCACAGGAAACCCTTGAAGTTTTTTTGCACAGCAAGAACAAAACCGGTGTTGGATATTCGCTGGAAGTTGAGTATGTCAACACAAGAAGCAACGGACGCAAAAGCATAATCAAGAGCGTGTATTTTGAAAATGAAAATGATTATCTTGATTTTATAAATGTAAAAAGTCGGGTGGAGAATTTGAAATTTGCTCTTGCAATTCTTTCGATGGACAAAGTTCTTCCTCCTCCTGAACTTAGAAGCTGGGCAAAAAAGCATGTAAAGGATTTGACCGCAGTATATGAGGATGGCGCGGTGTTCTGGCACAATATAGGTCAGTGCGCTCTCTGGGTGAATAAAAGTGCAAAGGAGCCTCTGCAATACATCCCCGCGGAATTTGTTGCCGCAAATAAAAAATTGATTCAGTCTCTTTTCAAAAATGGCGAAGCCGAAATCCAGATTGTGAGTGCGCAAAAAAATGTGGAGCCACAAAACAAAAATCCTGTCAAAAGAACGCAGGTTGAAACTGAACACGAGGAATCTAAAAATGAAATTGAGTCTGTGGCGACTGAAGATGTGGGGCGGGAATCAAAACCGTTTTTTATCAGGTTCCGTTCTCTTTCCGCAGAAAATCCGTTGAAACTTGGGAGACTTGTTCCAAGGGAAATATCATTGCAGCTTGATGATTTTGTCCACCTGAACCAGACAAATTTTTTAAAAGAAATCACTACCGTTTTGATTGTGAACGATGAAACTGTTTTTCAGACTTTCCCAAAATCGGAGCATGTGCTTTGCATTTATGGTCCCGACTATGCCGTCAACGCATTGAAACTTTGCGAATGGTTTTCACGTTACCAGCTGATTTATTTTGGAGACATAAGCGAACATTGCTTTGATGTTCTTTCCGCATTCAGAAACACGTGGATGAAAACTGAAACAATCTGCATGGATGGAAATACTTGGGAAAAATTTGTTGGAAGCGCGGAACCCGGTTCGCATTTGAAAAACAATGTCGTTCCAAAAAATCTGAATGAGGCGGAGAAAAATACTTTTCTTTCTTTGCGCCTTACAGCTGACAGAAACAAACTTCCGCAGGAAAAAATTCCTATGGATTATGTGCTGCAATTTTTGGATGCGGTAAAAATCTGCGGCCCGGAAGAAAAACAGACCGCAGAAGAAAATCCTGAAACATAGTTTTCAAAAAGTTTTTTGCTTAGGACCAGACAAATTTTGTCCACGAGGTTTTTCCATCTGGAGATGCGTTTGCATAGAGAGCGAGAATTGTTCCCGTGAATCCACATGCGACTTCGCTTGAAAGAAATTTCGTTTGCCCTGTCGATTCTGAGACTTTTCCTTCGGCGGCTGCGGTCAAAAAATAATTGTCCCGGTCGCTCTGGATTTTTAGCTCAACAGTTTTTCCCTCAACAGGAAATTCTTTTCCGGGGACACAGTGACCTCCAATCACAAGTTTTGTTCCGGCAAAAATTTTTCCATTGGACTTTCTGATGTACGACGCATAAAAATCTTTTTCCGTAAGATAGGCTGTTATTCCCGCTTCCTGATTTTCTTCCAGTGAATCAACAAAAACTGTGGCAGCAATTTTTCCGACATGCTCTTCCTGTCTCATGCCAACAAAAGTTGCCTGTCCGCATGTTCCCAAAAAATCAACATGGCCTTTAAGTTCAACCGTTTTTGAGCTGGAATCAATTTTATAATTTTCATAAATCGGAAGGCGAAGATAGACGGCGCGGTTTTTATCCAAAGTCCAATGGTATTCTGGATAGACCGGCTCATCAAGTGTCGTGCATTTTCCATTCTCCAATTTCCACTGGGCGCGACAGGTTCCGTCATCACCAACTTTTATCCATCCGTCATCCGTCCAGAACACTGGTTCCAAAAAAGTTTCGCGCCCCAAATTATGGAATGGCAGATATTGACCAATCTGGCGGAAAGCAAGATGGACCATGAACCATTGTCCGTCGGGTCCTTCAACTAAATCCGCATGGCCCGCTCCCTGAATGTGGTAGCCACCAAGATTTCTGTTTGTCAAAATCGGATTGAACGGACACATTTCATAAGGTCCCCAAATATTTTTGCTGCGGAGCATACATTCCATGTGGCCATATTCGGTTCCACCTTCCGCCGCCATCAAATAGTAATAGTCATTTATGTGGTAGACGTGAGGACCTTCAAGATAACGACCGCCACATCCTTTTGAAATGCACCTTGCCTGTGAAAGAGTTTTTCCTGTCTCAATATCAATTTCGCAAAGTGAGATTCCTTCCTCTCCAAAATCGTCTGTTCCGTTGCTGACAAAATAAGTTTTATCTCCATCAAAAAGCAAAGAAGGGTCGATTCCTCCCCGCTGAACTTTTATCGGCTCCGACCATTCTCCGGAATGAATGTCATCGGTCCAGACATAAAAATTTCCGAAATCATTGCTCACGTTTGTCACGACAACATAAAAACGCCCATTGTTGTAGCGGATTGTCGGCGCGTAAATTCCACCGGATGCTTCTACTCCCCGCACATCCAGCTGGGACTGTCGTGTAAGGCAGTGCCCAATCTGGTTCCAGTGCAACAGGTCGTCGCTCTCAAAAATTGGTAAGCCAGGAAAATATTCAAACGTGCTGTTCACCAAATAAAATTTTCCATTGGCGGCGCACACACTTGGATCGGGATAAAATCCACGGACAACAGGATTTACGCAAATCATTTTTTTCCCCCAGAAACAAAAGTTCCATTTACTTTAGAAAATCTTTTGCGCATTTCCAACATAAAAAAATGCAGAATTTTATTTTAATTTTTTTGGATTCGCTTTTACATTAGCGGCCCGAATATTCTTAGGATGCGTCCTGCAAATCTTTGAATCAGTGGAAGTTTTTTGTAGTCATCCTGCTTCATTTCAACACAGTCGTTTTCAAACATTGAATCAAAATCTTCCTTTATGTCGGCAATTGCGGAACACTCATACAAAAGAGCGCCACACTCAAAATGCGCATAAAAACTTCTGTAGTCCAGATTTATTGAACCAACCGTGGCAATCCGTCCGTCGGCGATAAAACCTTTTGCGTGTGTGAATCCTTTTTTATAAAGAAAAATTCTCACGCCTTCGTCAATTAAATCTTTCAAAAAAGTTTTTCCAACGCAGAACGCTCCAACATGGTCCGGCCGGGATGGAACAACGATACGCACATCAACTCCACGCTTCGCGGCAAAAGTCAGTGAGGAAAGAATCTGGTTGTCCACAATCACATAGGGACTTGTTATGTACAGATATTTTTTTGACGTGTTGATTATATCAAGACAAATATTTTCCGCCAAATCTTCGCCGTTAAAAGCATGGTCGCCATAGGGAATAACAAGTCCGTCGCTTTCAACCGGTGGGTATTCAAGAAAAAGATAGTTCGCGTAGTCGTCCTTGACCTTTTCATTTATGTTCCAGATTTCCAGAAACATTCGCATCAAATCAACAATGGCGCGTCCACGGATTATTACACCTGTATCTTTCCAGTACGGAAATTTGTTTTTTCCGATATTGAAATATTCGTTTGAAAGATTCAGTCCACCGGTAAAACCATATTTTCCATCGACGATAACAATTTTTCGGTGGTCACGGTTATTGATTGGAGTGGAGACAATTGGATAAAGTTTGCTAAAAACTTTTGCCTTTATGCCAAGATTTTTCAAATATTTTTGATAGTCAAGTGCGCTGACCATATAGGTTCCAACTCCATCGCACATCACGCGGACATCGACACCTTCCTTGACTTTTTGCTTCAAAATCTGGAGGATTCTGTCCCAGCTTTCTTCGACACGGATTATAAAAAATTCTATAAAAATAAATTTTTTTGCGCTCATCAGCATTTCCAGAAAGTCTGGATAAAATTTTTCGCCGCATGAGTAATATTTTGCGCTGGTTTCCTGATGTGGAAAAAAATGTCCCTCGTTAAAAATGTATCTTCCAAGATTCTCAAAATCTGGATATTGCTTCAGGATTTTTTCGGCATCCTCTTTTTTTGATAAAAACAAATCCAGGTCGCTGTCGATTTTTGTCACCTGCTTTTTTAGCTTCCGTCCACCCCAATCAGTATGGTAAAGAAAATAACAGGTTATGCCGACGAGCGGAAAAATTACAACCGGAACAATCCATGCAATCTTGTATTCGTTCTTGCACTTGTTGTTCGCAATGTAAATCATAAAGCCGAGCGAAAGAAAAACTGAGCCGCTCAAATAAACTTCAATGCGGTTTGAAAGGTTGATTAGAAAAAACAAAAGCAGTCCCAGCTGGGCCGCCAGAGCAATAAGGGTGATTACAGTTCTGCTGAAAAAAAGTTGGCGCGCAATTTTTTTTGATTTTTCGTTGCGCAAAATTTTTCTATTTAAATCTTCTTTTTCAATGTTTTTTTCTTCTGCTTTTAAAATCTTTTTTACATTCATAAATCACTTCCCCAATTGTGCACTAATTTTTGATTGTGATTTCTTTTTGCTCGTAACCTTTTTTCGTTGGCCGGCGAAGCTGTATGCTTACTTTTTTTGCTGCCTTTGCGTCGTGGAAAATTCCGTACAAATCATCAAGCACAACATCATTTCCAAGTTTCCCCAAATCAAAAATTTCTGTGTCTATAATTATTTTTGATGAAAGATTTTTGTCGGACGAATTAACGAGCAAAATGTCTCCGTCTCTAAAACCATAGATATGGGCCATGGATTTTTTTCCAACGGTGATTTCAAATATCCTAAAATCTTTGTCCATGGTGACAATTCCAGATTTGTTTTCGGCTGTCTTTTTTACAAGCAGATTTTTTCCATTGCCGTCAATCAATTTAAAATCCATTCCAAGCAAATCTAGATACGCTTTTCCAGAAACTGTCTGGGACCTTCGTTTTATTTTTTCTTCCTCAATCCGTATTTCATCTTCTCCGGGAATATAGGAAACAGTGAAATGCCAGTCATATTGATATTCATTTCTTCTGAACCCATTGGCATTTTCGTTTATGTCAGGAATAACTTTGCTTGATTTTCGCTCAACGGTCCACAGCTCTGGATTTGTTTCGCCATCAACAGAGTAGACCGGTGTCAGACCAGATTTTATGCTCGCCTTGTTCAAAACATAATAAGATTCCCAGCGTCCGCTCCTGTAAGTTTTAAATGGCTCGAACTGTGAAAGGCCGTTCGCAAGGTAAAGGGTCTTTGAAGTTTTTAAAGTCCTGTCATCTTTTGTTTCAAGAGAGTATTCCGCATCCACAATCTGCTCAATTATTTTGTCGATTGCGTCATTGCGTTTTTTGTTTTCCGCTTCGAGTCGTTTTTTTTCAGCTTCCAACTGTTCTTCAATTTCATGTGAGTCGGCAATTTCTTTTTCGCTGTCTTCTGTTTCAACGCTTTCATTTTCATCATTTTCAAGTGCCTGCTCAACAGTCGGTTCGGTGCTTGATTCTGCCGTATCAAAATTTTCTGTCACCGCGTCCTGCGAAAACAGAGCGACAATAAAAAAAACATTGCAGGTCAAAATCAAAAGAACTCTTTTCATTTTCATCCCTCCATCTCTCCAGGGGAAAACTCAAACCACAGCTTTCTATTTTTTGATAGAAATTTCTTTGTACATTGTTGATGTCGATGGCGCGACATTTATCTTTGGATTCCGGACCACCTGTATTGAAACATTGCTTGCATCTGCGGCATCTGCAAATGCGGCGTAAAGAATTTCAATTTCGGCGTGTCCACCGTAGCATGACAAATCAACAGTTTTGGAATCAATTTTTATTTTTGTCGTAAACCCTGATGTGGATTTTCCGGCTTTGTTTTTTCCATTTGCAATAACAAAAATGTCGCCCTCCTTGATTCCACTTTTGAGTGCGCGGGATTTTTTTTCGGGAGTGAAAGAATAAATCTTGTAATCGTCAGAGTCTGTTGAAATCACACCCTTGTTGTCGTCCGTAAGTTTTATATTCTGTGTTTTGTTTAGCGTAATAGAAAGACCGATTGAATCAAGATATGCTTTCCCGGCGGCAGTTTTTTTCGCCATGATTTTTGCAGTCTCCAAACTGTCGTAACGGATTATGGCATAGGATGTCGCGGTGTTTTCAATGTTGAGCAATTTTTTGTGGTACGCTTCCGCAATCCTGTATCCGTTTGCGCTGGGAGATTCGTCAATGTTTCTGTAGCGCGCGATGTTCCATTTTTCCGGACGGGTTTCTTCATTCACGGAATAGACTGGTTCAAGACCATGGGCAACGCTTGCTTTGTTAAGAACGTATTTTATGGCTGCGTCTGTTTTAAAAGACGGATTAAGCAGATTGTTGAATTCCTTTGAGTAGATTTCGACCAGCTTTGAGGAAATCAAAAAATCTTTGTTCCTGTAGGTGTCCCAAAAAACTTCGTAGCTTGCGGAATCAATTTTTGAAATGTATTTTTCCAAAAGTTCGGCAAGTCGTTTTTCGCCGGCTGCTTTTTCTGCCGCAAGTTTTTCGTCGAATTTTTTTTGCTCCTCGGCATCAAAATATGTTACCGTGTCGAGAGTGCTGCTGTTTCCGCGTTTTCCGCTCCTTCTATATCCGTTTGCGTTTTCGTCCGCATTGGCGACACCCTCGATACGCATCAATGGCCATTTGTCGGGGTCCGTCTCGTTGTCGATTGAATAGACCGGCTCCAGTCCATCCTCGATGCTTGCTTTGTTCAAAATGTAGCAGGATGAAACTTGTTGATTGTGAAAACTTTTAAATGGTTCGTACTTGTTCAGCTCGGTGTCATAGATAATCACATTTTCGGCAGTCATCGTGTATACCCCATCATGGTTTATACCCTTGTACTGTGCGTTTCGGATGAATTTCATAATCAATCTTATGGCTTCGGTTTTTTCTGAATCATCACGGCTTTCAACGGAAATATCGGAAGCATTTCCTTCTGCGGTGACAAAATTCAATCCGCAAAAAATGAAGGCCAGAGCGAAAAAAATACTTTTCATTAAAACTCCCCTTAAAAAATCCCACAAAATGCAAAAACACTGTCCCCTTAATTTAGATTTTTCTATAAAAAAAATCAACTCTCCCCCGGTTTGGTTACAGTTTCTGAGCTTTTGTTTCGGGTCAGCAGGTAGAAAAACGGGGTGTCCAGAAGTGCCAGGATGAACTTGAAAATGTACTGGCCAATCAGCATGGAAAGAAGCGTCAGGTGCATTTCTTTGTTGAAAAACCATCCGAATCCAAATCCGAATGCTATGCTGATAAACACAATCGTGTCTATAATCTGGCTGGTCATTGTGGATGCGTTGTTCCAAATCCACCTTGCGCGGTTTGAACCTTTTTTTGCAATCACACGGTTACGGATTTTATGGAAAATCCAAACGTCCCACAGCTGTGAACAGATGTAGCCGGCCAGACTTGCGATTACAAAAATCCAGTTCTGTCCCAAAACTTTTTCGTATGCGACCTGCATCTCACTGTCCGCCGCCGGTAAAAACTGGGTCAGCACAATAAGTGTGGTCGCAAAAATCTGTCCGATTAATCCAAGGACAACGGTTTTGTTTGCCTGCTTTTTTCCCCACAGTTCTCCAATCACATCGGTAATCAAAAAAGTAATTGCGTAACAGATTCCTGCGCCTGGCAATGTAACGACGGTTCCCTTGAAAATGCTGATTCCAGTATAAATAAGTTTTCCTGTAACCACGTTTGAAATCACAAGCGCGACAACAAAAATCACATTCAAAATCATCAGATTGTTTTCGTTTTTTTTCATCTTTCTTTCCTAATATTCGAGAGGGTCTTCCGTATTGTTTGCCCTGAAAGCTGCGATACGGTCTCTACAGGTTCCACATTCGCCACAAGGTTTTTCGCCACCCTCGTAGCAGCTCCATGTAAGATGGTATGGAGTTTTAAGTTCGAGCCCCTTTCTAACGACGGCGGCCTTGTTTGATTTGTAGAAGGGGGCCACGACTTTTACTTTGCCGTAAGTTCCCAAAGAGATTGCGGAACCAATTGTGTCCACAAATTCAACGGAACAGTCCGCGTAGGCATTTCCGGCTGCGTCATCGGCGTGGACTCCTATGAAGATTTCAGTGTCGTCGTTTTCAAAAAGACCCTGCGCAAGACTTGCACAGACACTAAGCATGAGACCGTTTCTGAATGGAACGTAGGTGCTCACTTTGCCTTCGCCATTTTTTTTAATCTGCTCGCTGTAGGACTCGTGCTCAATCTGCTGGCTTGAACCTTTAAGGAGCGAACAGTTTGAATACTTCATAATGGAAGACAAATCAAATTCATAATGCGGGATATTGTAAAACTTACTGATTTTTCGGGCGCACTCAAGTTCTTTGCTATGCTTTTGTCCATAGAAGATTGAAACGGAGACAACATTGTCTTCTCCAAATTTTTCCACGGCAAGAGACATGCAGGTTGTGGAATCAATTCCACCAGAGGAGAGAACTATTGCTTTTTTCATCGACATTTCCTATTTCCAGCTGCGTCTGTCAACACTTGCAAAAAGACGGTCCTTCGCCACTGATTCATAATGGGTTCCTGGTTTTCCGTAATTTGCAAAAGGGTAAATAGAAATGCCCCCGCGCGGAGTAAAGATGCCTTCCACCTCTATGTATTTTGGATCAAGCAGTTTGATTAAATCCTTCATAATGATGTTGGCGCAGTCTTCGTGAAAATCGCCATGGTTTCTGAAACTAAAAAGATAGAGCTTTAGGGATTTTGATTCAACAATAAATCTGTCAGGAATGTAGTTGATTCGGATTTCTGCAAAATCTGGCTGCCCTGTCTTGGGGCAAAGCGATGTGAATTCCGGACAGTTGAGCATGACCATGTAATCATTGTCGGGATGTTTGTTCGGGAACCTTTCCAAAAGGTCGGGATTGTAGTCGTAGGTGTACTTGGTGTTCTGGTTTCCAAGCAGACTTACGCCTTCAAGTTCAGCTTCTGAACGACTCATAAAAATACTCCATAGTTTTGATAAAGCGGGATGGTTTCGAACCGCTGTCCTCTTTTCAGAGGGATTCTATAATATATCAAAAAACAATAGTTCGCAAGCCATTTGAAAAAAATCTAAAATCGACAGGGGAGGGAAGCTCTGTTTTTTTATTAATTTTTGATATAGTATTTTAGTGTACGAGGAGATGCTGAAATAATTATGAAGTACGATTTTTTATTTGTCGGTGCGGGGCTGTTTAATGCGACTGTTGCCAACGAAGCAAAGAAGTTTGGAAAAAAATGCCTTGTGATTGAAAAACGCAATCACCTTGCCGGAAACATTTATACAGAAAATATTGAGGGAATCAATTTTCATAAATACGGTGCGCACATATTCCATACGGACAGCAAGGAAGTCTGGGACTATGTAAACCAGTTTGCCGAGTTCAACCGCTACACAAATTCTCCTGTTGCCAACTACAAAAACCAGCTCTACAATCTTCCGTTCAACATGAACACTTTCAATAAAATCTGGCCTGACGTGATTACACCTGAGCAGGCAAAAAAAAGAATTGCAGAGCAGGCTTCGGTCATGGCGGGAAAAACACCGCAGAATCTTGAGGAACAGGCTGTTTCTCTTGTTGGACGTGACATTTACGAACGGCTGATTAAAGGCTACACCGAAAAGCAGTGGGGAAGAAAATGTACGGAGCTTCCCGCCACAATAATCAAGCGGCTCCCGGTGCGTCTGATTTTTGACAACAACTATTTCAACGACAAATACCAGGGCATCCCGATGGGCGGTTACACCCAGATTGTTGAAAAAATGTTCGAGGGCTGCGACATCCAGCTTGAAACTGATTTTTTTGATGACAAGGAGAAGTGGCTTTCGCTTGCGGATAAAGTTGTCTACACCGGAACCATAGACAGGTTTTTTGACTACAGCGAGGGGGAACTTGAATATCGTTCGCTGCGTTTTGAAAGTGAAATCCTTGACTGTGAAAATTTTCAGGGCAACGCGGTTGTAAACTATACGGAGGCTGAAATTCCATACACCAGAATCATCGAGCACAAGCATTTTGAATTCGGGACACAGCCAAAGACAATAATCACGCGCGAATATCCAGCAACATGGAAGCAGGGTGACGAACCGTATTACGCAATCAACGACCAGCGGAACACCGAGCTTTATGCGAAATACAAAAACCTTGCCGCCGCACAGAACAAAGTGGTCTTCGGTGGACGGCTTGGAATGTACAGGTATTTCGACATGGACGACACCGTTGCGGAAGCTCTGGCGTTGAGCAGAAATCTACTCTCCTGACAGTGCGATAACCGGATCCAGTTTGGCGGCACGTGACGCTGGACTGAATCCGAAAAATATTCCGACCAGAACTGAAAACACAAAAGAAATCACACAGGAATTCACGCTGATTACGAACGAAAGCGAACGCACATATTCAACTGCAAAACTGATTCCAATCCCCATGATGATTCCGACTATGCCGCCCATAACCGTTATGCTTGCGGATTCAATCAAAAATTGCTGGCGTATTGTTGCAGGACTTGCGCCCAATGCTTTTCTAATTCCAATCTCCTGCTTGCGCTCGGTAACAGTCACAATCATAATGTTCATAATACCTATACCGCCTACCAGTAAGGAGATTGCGGCAATTGCTGCGAGCATAACGGACATTGTTGAAGTGATTTCGCTCATCTGGCTTATCATGGTCTGCATGGAGCTTACGGAAACAGAGTTTTCCTGTCCCGTCAGATTTGTAAAATATTCTTTTATCGTATCAACCAGAGCTGTGGTCTTGCTTTCTGAAACTGCCTGTACCATCACGGTTGATGCATCCGGATTCGGAGTAATCTGCTTTGCGTAAAATCCCCTTGTAATGTAACATCCGTTGGTGGAATTTTCCATTCCCGCGGACTGCTCCTTCAAAACGCCAATCACAAGAAAATTGAATTTCACGGAATCAATCACAAGGGTCACGTTTTTTCCAACACCGTCACCATTTGGAAAAAGGGAGCTTGCTATTGTGCTTCCCAAAATAATCCGCTGGTTTCCCATAACGTTGTCGGTTATTGAAAAATATTCACCGGCATCCAGCTCCAGTCCGTAAGTCTGTAAATAGTCAGTCTCGACCGCTGTGCATGATACGCTTGCACTTGAATCGCCATAGCTGACCGTTCCATTCAGAGAATTTTTGTACCAGATTTTTTTGATTCCAGAAATTTGTCCGAACATTGTGTCCCTGAACGAATCTGTGAACTGAACGGATGATGACGAATTTCTTCTGGACATAAATCCCGAACTGATGCTGACCATGTCCAGACCGGACGAACCGAATGTATCTTGAATCTGCTTGGTGGAACTTTCGCCCATGCTCATAATGACAATGACCGATGCAACACCAATTATGATTCCCAGAAGAGAAAGAAATGTTCGTGTTTTGTTTCGCCTGAAATTTTGGAGAGCGTTTATAAAATCCTCAAACATTTTTTTCCTCCTGATTTTCCGATGCAGATTTTTCGTTTGTGAATTCCTGTGGCTCCTGGAAAATATCGCTCTGAATCATGCCGTCCAAAATTCTTATGCAACGGTTTGAACTTGCGCCAACCCTTGGGTCGTGTGTGACAATCACAATGGTAGTTCCCGTCCTGTTGATTTCCCAGAACAAATCCATTACCGCACGGCTTGTCTTGCTGTCCAAAGCTCCGGTCGGTTCGTCCGCCAGAATTATTTTTGGTTTTGTCACAGTCGCACGTGCAATGGCGACCCTCTGTTTTTGTCCTCCCGAAAGTTCATGAGGACGGTGGTTCATTCGCTCGGCAAGCCCCACTTTTTGCAAAGCCAGTTCCGCAAGTTCACGTCTGTCACGTTTATCTACACCTGCATAGCGAAGGGGAAGCATTACATTTTCCAGAACAGTCATCGACGGCAAAAGAAAATACTGCTGAAAAACAAAACCGACAGTCTGGTTGCGCAAAACCGCAAGCTCCTTTTCGTTCATCTTTGCGGTTTCTTTTTCATTGATTTTTACAACTCCCTCAGACGGCTGGTCCAGACATCCAATCATATTCATGCAAGTGGATTTTCCCGAACCCGACGGTCCCATGATTGTCACAAATTCTCCCTGCGCAATATCAAACGAGACACCACGGAGAGCGTAGACAGTTGAATCTCCAACAGAGTAAGTTTTTTTTACGTCTTCC
>JAEEGL013880119.1_pt1 | contig 15795 bp, 4 predicted proteins | sample 9134231 | NCBI WGS metagenome assembly JAEEGL01 (sample SAMN16246548, study PRJNA631951) | gut metagenome | biome: gut microbiome; feature: rumen; material: fiber-attached | host: Bos | place: Iran: Karaj | collected 2018-10
TACTCTGCGCCGTTCTCATCTCGCCCTTGAAGTTACCATAGGTGTAGTTGACGTAGTCGGCTCTGGCGAAATAGGGATAACCCGCTTCGTCATATTCGTATTCGACCTCTTCGCCGTCCACGATGTGCGTATCCGGCGCAACGATCGCTTCGAGTGCCGTGCGGATGTTCGACGTACCACCGGAGACGGAGCAGGCTTCGAGCTGCTTCGTGGCGATGTACAGTTCCATCGCGGCAGTCTGGAAATCGTCGTTGGAAACGAAGGTCTGCATCGAGCTGACAAGTCTGGGCGCGTACATGATCGCCGCAGCAGCGTCAACAGCCGCAACGTAACGATCCCACGCATCCGCACCGTTGACGGTCTCGGTCTCGTAGTACGGTTCAAGCGAAGCAAGATAGGCGTTGTAGGCGTTGATGGAAGCCTGCGTCTCCTTGCCTTCCTCGTCGTACTCCTTCGCGGGCGCCTTCGGCAGTTCATCGTTGCGGTTTTCCCACTTGATGTACTTCGCGACGTGGCCGCCGTCCTTCGCGTAGTTCGCTTCCTGACGGTCGGATCTCACGGCGCTGCTCAGCAGCGAGCCAAGGCCGTAGTCGTTGTACACGAACACGTTGTGGTTGAAGAGGATCGTCTCCGCAACGGAGTGGGACGGGGTCGCCTTGAACTGGAACTGGCTGGAGTAGTTGCCTTCGTCGAGCTTCAGGCTCGCGTCAGCCACGTTGTACGGCTTGTATTCCTTCGTGCCGCCCTTGTTGTCGGTGCTGAAGCTGAAGGGCAGATTCGCGGAAACGCCCTTCGCCGCCAGACGGGAGTCGATCGTGACGCTGTCAACGGAGAACGTCGCGTTCTGGTTGTGCGTCGAGGAATCGCCGGACTGGTTTCTCTGCATATCCATCGAATAATCCGCAAGATCGCCAAGCGTGCTGTCCGTGGACATGTAGGTGGTGGGCTTGTAGTAAACGAGGTGCATGTTCTGCGTGCTCGCATCCGCCTTTGCTCTCTCGTCATCCTCTGTGATGTTCTGCGCATCATAGATATAGGTATACGTGGTAGCGGTCAGCGGGTTGGGCGTCATCTTGGTGCCTTTTTCACTGTACACATCGTACGTGACGGTCACCTTGAGAACGCTGTTCATCGCCGCAGAGACGTTGCCGAGGGTGAAGGTCTGCGACGTACCGCCGTTGATGGAAACGTTGCTGGACGGATCGACCGTCACGGAAGGATTGCTGGTCTGTACGGACAGAACCTGGTAACGGTACAGTCTATCCTGCGTTCTGTTGCCGTTCTTGTCGGTCGCTGCGGTGTTGATACCGGCAGAGCCGTTGTACATGTAGAAGGAAGTCAGAAGGCCCGCGCCAGCGGTGTGCTGATCTTCCAGGCTGATGTAGGGATAACCGAAGGACTCGGGGTCGCTCAGGTCAAGCACCGCGCAGACCACGGGAAGCAGGGCATCCAGCAGGCCGTTGGATGCTCTGTCATACAGTGCATCCAGAAGGTTCTTGATGATCTGGCTGAGCAGTTCGGTATCGAGAAGCATCTCGAGGTTGTCATAATCTTCGTCCGGGAACACGTCGGGAAGGATGAAGTTGACGATCTCGGTCAGACGGCCCATGATCACTTCGATGAGCGTGTTGTTGAGCTCGCCGTCTTCATTCTGGTCAAGAAGCTTCAGAACCGTGTCCAGATCAAAGTTCAGGATCGGTTCGACGATGTCATCCAGAAGCAGATCCTTCACGTTGTCTCTTTCACTGCCGTCTTCTCTCGTGGAGAGCCAGTTTGCGGGAATGATGCTGAACAGAACGTAGCTGAGCTTCTCCCATCCGTCGTTGCCTTCGATGGTCTCCAGGAAACCGCCGTAATTCTCCACAAGCCAATCCACGCATGCGTCCGCGAACTCATCCACGTCCTGACCGTATTCCAGGTCCATGTTGGTGATGCCGTTCAGGCCGTAAGCCGCCATATCCAGACCCATCGCGATGATGCCGTCCAGATCGCGGTCGAGATCGGAGTAATCCTGCTTGGGAACGAAGTCCGCTGCAAACTGCTTGACGAGCTCGAACAGAACGCTCAGAACCGTGTCGCAGTCGTTCTCGATGTACACGAAGCTGATGGAAGCGTTCAGGATGGAGCGCAGGACGTACGCAAGGAACTCGTCGTCGTCCATCGCGTCGATCTGTTCAGGCGTGAGCACTTCGATGTAGCTCGCGAAGAGCGCGTCGCCGGTCTCCTTCAGGATCGTCTTCGCAACAGCGATGATGTTGTCCTTCAGAGCTGCGTTGCCGCGGCTGGTGTCCCAGTTGACCGTGACGCTCGGCTTCAGAACCGTGCGGACGATCTGGCCGAGGATGTCGTTCAGGTGATCAAAGATCCAGTCGTTGCCCCAGCTGTCGACCGGGAACTCGCTGAAATGCGCGCCGGTGATTGCGCCGGTGGTCGGATCTTCATTCCAGTTGATGACGTTGGTCATCGCATTGGGCTCGTCCTGGCGCTTGTCGGCTTCGGTACGTACCCAGATGGTGTCGCCGTCCGCATCCTTGCTCTTGGTGTAGTCGTAGCCGCACAGACGGCCGAGCAGGGACAGGATGTGGTTGTTCGCGAACTTGACCGCAACCTTGTTGAGCGCGATCTTCGCACCCTTGTTGACCAGATCGTAAACGGAATCGTTCTGGAAGTCGATCTGCTGGGTGATGCCGGGCAGATAGGTCTTGATCAGGTCGGAGCCCTTCTTGATGGCGCTGATGCCATCCTCAAATTCGACATAGTCGCCGGAAGCAACTTCTTCGATGAAGGTCTTGAGATACTGGTCGAGCGTCTTGGTCGTGTCGAGGCTCGCCTTCGGAGTATCCGGATAAACGAGACCCGCAACCAGCTCCTTCACGAGCTTCGGGACGTTGAGCTTGTCGCCCAGGTCGATGAAGCCGGCCAGGATGCCCAGATCCAGACCGCCGTTCGCAGCGGAGCCCTTCGGCACCTTCGCGATGATGGCGGAGTTGTCCTTCAGGAACTGCAGCAGCGCGATGATGATGTCCGCATCCGTCTTGCCTGCAGTGGATCTGAGGATCTTGGGCTGGTTGTTGCTTTCGTTGACGAGCGCGGAGAAGTTGAGGTTCTGCACGTCGCCGCCGATCGTGGAGAGCATGCTCTTGACGCTGCCGTACAGGTCGGCAACGGACTTGAGCGCCTTATCGACCGAAGTGAAGTCGGCATTGATACCGATGATGCCGCCGACGTCGTACTCGATCTTGAGGTTCGCTTCGCCGAGCATACGGTCGACTTCGTCCATCGCCATCGACGCGTACTGCGCGGGCGTCAGAACCGGTCTGTCGATCGTGTCATACCGGGTGATCGCGTTGTCCTTATAGGCGTTGTATGCCGCTTCAACGCCGATCGACGCCGTCGAGAACAGCAGCACAAGAGCCAGCAGGACGCTGAGAACTTTTGTAAGTTTACTCAATGTTTTTACACCTCCGTAATGTATTGATACAGTTTACAGTATCCGATAATTATGTATGCGCTTTTGTTGGCCGGGCGCGCATTTCCGGCATCCTTTAAAGGATCACTTCCCTTCTGCGGTCTTCCGGGTTGTGGAGCGTTTTCGGCGCCTCACACCCTGACGAAGGGCATAAAATGCCTATATATCCACTCTTACGGTTATCTAAACTATAATCCAAATGCGACGATTTGTCAATGGATTTTGCGTTCAAAAAATCAATTTATACATTTTGCACAAAACGCAGAATCTATTTTCGTAGATATCGGCAAAGGGAAACAGCCGTTATGTTTCCGGTGCAGAATAAATCAAGACGCAGCAGATCAAATGCGCCTGACAATAGACGCGCGCCTATATATAATAAAAATGTATAGCAAAAATGCGCGTTTCCGACGGTTCTCGCTCCGTAATATTCCGAGATAGCAACAAGCGCATTTGTAAAGCATACTTCTTTACAAATGCGCCCGTACCCTGTCGTTCCGTATTACCGCAAAATCACCGTGTGCACGCCGCCGTCAAGCGGGATTGCTTTGATTATTTTTCTGTTTTCGCATAATTCTTTACCGTTTGCCCTGTCGATCCGCACACGGATCTTCGTTTGTTTTATTTGCATTTCCAGCGAAATCGGCAGCATTTTCGCGTCGATTTTCGGTCTGATCTGAAGCGTGCCGTTTACAAGCTGAACGCCGAGGATCTCCTCGACGGCAGCGCGGTACATCCACGCCGCAGATCCGGTGTAAAGCGTCCACCCTGTACAGGCAATCGGTCTGTCTGCTGCCGGAATATCGCCCGCGAGCGCGTACGGTTCCGCGCCGTACCGCGCACAGCGTGCCGCATCGCTGCAGAAATGCGCCGGATCGAGCATGCGGAACAGCTGCAGTCCCTCGTCCACCATCCCGCTTTGCAGCATCGCCATGCACAGCCATACGGCAGCGTGCGTGTACTGACCGCCGTTTTCACGTATCCCGGGCGGATAGGCCGTGATATACCCCACCTGCCTGCCGCTTCCGGTGAACGGCGGATCAAGCAGCTTGACGATCCCCTTCTCCCGGTCGACGAGCTTTTCCGCTGCTGTCCGCAGCGCCGTGCATACACGCTGCGCCGGCAATCCCGCGAACGCCGCAAACGACTGCGCGACACTGTCGATCCGGCACTCTGCGTTCGGCTCCGTTTTTCCGAGCGGCGTCCCGTCGTCGAGATACGCGCGCAGATAGTGATCGCCGTCCCATGCGTCCCAGACAGCGCGCAGCAGCTGTTCGCGCTTCTTTCTGTAACGCTCCGCTGTCCTGTCGTCACAAAACGGCGCGAACCGGTCGAGAACGATGCACAAAAACAGTGTCAGCCAGACGCTCTCTCCTTTTCCGCCGATGCCGACGCGGTTAAAGCCGTCGTTCCAGTCGCCGCCTCCGATCAGGGCAAGGCCGTGCGTACCCGTCTGCAGGACACTGTCGACCGCACGCACGCAATGTGCTTGCAGCGGCTCCCGAAGATCGCTTTGTTCGGGGGCGAAGTATCTCTCTGTTTCCTTATCTGTCAAGGGTTCTCCCGCAAGATACGGCACCGATGCGTCCAACACGGATCGGTCGCCCGTCGCTCGCACGTATTCCGCCGCGAGCCACGGCAGCCAAAGACGGTCGTCGCGATAACGCGTGCGCACACCACGCAATCCGCCGTCCTGCGGCGGCAGGCGGTGCCACCAATGCAGCACGTCGCCCTCGGGAAACTGCACAGCCGCACAGCGCAGCAGGTGTGTCCGCGCCATGTTCGGATCGGTCAGCAGAAATGCGGATGCGTCCTGCAGCTGATCGCGGAATCCCCATGCGCCGCCGCACTGATAAAAGCCCGTCCGCCCCTCAAAGCGGCACTTGCGCGCCTGCCACGGCAGCCACGTGTTGACCATGCGGTCAAACTGCGGATCAGCGGAATGCACGTGCAGATAGTCGGAAAACTCCGGTTCCCTTTGCGGCAATTCCGGCAGCAAAAGCGCCGCCTTTTCCTTTGCAGCAAAGGAAAGAGCGAACGAAACGGCCGCCGTTTCATCCGGAACGAGCCGAACGGTCTTGCCGACGGCCGCCGCAACGCCTGCGTGCGCGTTCTTGGCATCCTCAAACCAGAACGACGCACGGTCTGTTACGGTCACATCCGCGCCGCCCTGCACGCAGAGATAGGCAAAGCCATGCACTGCAGCCGCCGGAGACGACAACAGCAGACCGTCTCCTCGGCGTTCAACGTGCACAAGCGCGTTTTCACCGCCGAGCGTCGGTTCCAGATAGTAAAACAGCCGCACTTCCCGCGCCGCACCGGACGTCAGCTCGACGCGGCAATGCTTGCACGACCCCTTTTCCGGCACAGTCACTTCCACCCGAAAACGGACGCCTGCCGCCGTCCCCTGCCAGATGGCGCGCTGCGGCGTGAAATCCGCCGTCGCACCGCGCAGCAGATCGTAATACTGCCCGTCCATGCACAGGATCAGCAGCTCGCCGCGGTTATCCGAGGACGTATCGTTGTGCCACGGGGTGATTTGGTTTTCATGCGCGTTGACTGCCCACGTAAAGCCCAGAGACTTGTCGGACACCATCGTCCCGAACGAGGCGTTGCAAAGCACCAGACTCCATGGCAGATAAGGCTTTTTTTGATCCTTCGGCATGACGATTCCGGCGTCTGTAAAGCGGTACAGCTTTTCAGAATGCTCCGCCGGCTGTACATCGTGCAGAGTGCGCAAACGTCCGGACGGCGTTTCGCCGGCCGCCGCAGGCAGCTCAAAAACGGAGATCGCCCGCAGAAAGTCCCGATCCTCCTGCGAAAAGCCGTGCAGATCGACCGGCACGATCTCCTCCGCGCCGTTTTCGCCGCACTCTGCGCGGATCACGCGCCGCAGTGCATGCAGGACCGGAGAATCGTATTCGCCGCCCTCGCTGTATCCGAGCGCCAGCGCGCACGGAAAGCCTGCCCGGCACAGTCGGTACACGGCGCGGATATACGGCGCGGCAGACGCGGCGTCCTCCGCGGAGCCGACCTCCTTGAACACGACCGGCCTTTCTCCGGACAGTCCGAACTGCCACAGACGCTGCGGCGGGAACGGATTTTGTGAAAGCCGCCGCGCCGACTGCGCATCCCGATGGCCGAATACGGCGCCCGGCAGCAGCTTTTCCGTCAGCACCGCTTCCATCTTGCCGTCCGAAAACAGCGCGCCCGCGCCTTTGCGCAGCCCGTTTTTCCGGATCTGCAGCAGCTTGTCCAGCGCTTCGCGCCGCGTGGACGCAACGGCAACCAAAAACGTATGCTCTGCGCTACCGCGCGCGGAGAGCCGGATCGGGATCTGCACGCCGATACAGCCGTCGCCGTTTCCGGCTTCATTCTCAAACTGTACGCCGCCGCGAAGCAGCGATGCGATCCCGTAACCGCTGCGCAGTGCCGACGATTTGGAGCGCGTGCAGGTAAAAACCGTATCCTGCAGGAATCCTGCCGCCATGCACACACCCTGACCGCCGTCGCGTTCGCGTCTGCGGAACAGGACGGCACGGTTCTGTTCGTCCCACGCATCCTCTAAAAACAGCTTGGCGAACGCCGGATGCGCCGCCGCTTCCCGCTGCGGCGACAGCGACGGTTCCGCGTAGAGCAGGACGGAGCCGTCGACGCCGCGGCGTGTGCGCACGCTGACCGTGATCTGCAGCACCGACAGCGTCGGATGGATGCGCATCTGTACGCGCAGCTGCACGTCGTCCCTGCTTGCGGCGTACCGCACGTCCGAGCCGGTGAACGTGCAGCGAAAACGTGCGTCACTTCCGTAATCCGCCATGGGCGCAAACGGCATCGAGCCGTTTTTCTCCTGGAACACGACAACCGGTCCTGACGGACGGCGCAGCAGATCGGCGCTGCGGCAGAACAACTGCGCTCCGCGGTAGACGCATGCGCTCGCTCCGACGTCCGCGGCACAGAGCGACAGCTCGCCGTTCGTCCACGCACGGGCATTCGGACAAAGCGGTGACGCGTCCTCGATCTCGCGTTTCTGCTGCTCAACGCGCTCGCGCACCGTCGGCGCGGGCGCCGCCGTCCTGCGTTTATAGATATAGGCATCTGCAGGGATCCCCTCCTGCAGCAGGCTCTGCGCACGACGCATTTCACTGTCACGCAGGAAACGACGGCGCAGGCTTCCATCGTGCAGCACGTTCGCGACAGACAGCAAACTCATGCCCACGTGGTGTGCCATATAGCTGCGTACGATCGCATACGGCTTTCCGCCCGTGTGCGACGGAGTGAAATCCACCGCCTCGTAGAATCCCCATCGTCCGGTCATCTGCATCTGCGCAAGACGGCGCAGATTGCGCATTGCCGCGTGCGGTTCGAGCTGCATCATCAAAAACGACGCGTACGGCGCGACGACGGTTTCCTTGTCCAGCCCGCGCCGCAGCCCCAGCGTCTGCACGCCGTGCGCTTTATACTGATAATTGAAATCGCGGTCAAAGCAGTAAAATCCGCTTTCCGACGCGCCGAACGGTCTGTCCGAACGTGCCGCGCGTTTCTGGCACCACGCGCAGAACTTCAGCGCTTCATAGCCGAGCGTGCCTTCCGGCGCGGGCAGGAACAGATACGGCATAAAATACTCGAACGTCGTTCCCGTCCAGGATAGCGGTCCCGTGTAGCGTCCCGCCTTGCCCATGACGCGCGCGAGCGCCGTCCAATGCTTTTTCGGCACCGTCCGGCGCGCTACGGCATAATAGCCGGTCATGCGCGCTTCGCTCATCAGCAGATCGTAGTACGCGTCGGACGGTTTGTCCGTCAGCGGATCGACGCCGATATAAAACAGCTTCCGCCGCGGGTTGTACAGCACCGACAGATCGGCGCCGTCCAGCATCCTTTGGATGCGTGCGTCAATATCCCGCAGCGCGGGCTCCTGCGGGCAATACTCGCGGATGCCCTGCTGCAGCGTTTTCAGACAGCACAGGAAGTTGCCGCAGTCCACCGTCGAGACGTACTGCGGCTCGAGCGGCTGCAGCGTGCGCGTATCGTACCAGTTCAGAAGGTTGCCGTGATACGTCGGGAGCTGCTCAATGGAGCCGAGCGCACGCGAAAGGAACGCGGCAAGCTGCTCTGAGCCGAGAAAACCGAAGTCCCGCGCCGTCAGCGCACACAGAAGCGCCAGACCGATGTTCGTCGGCGATGTCCGCTGCGCCACACGGTAGACCGGCGTCTCCTGCACGTTATCCGGAGGCAGATAGTTGTTGCGAAAGTCGCAGTTTTCCGCAAAGTACTGCCACATTGCCGCCGCGTATGACGTCAACTGTTCGCGCTGTGCGAACGAAAGCGGCTTTGCCGGACCTGAATGCGCCGTCCCGCCGAACAACGAAAACGGAACGTCCAGAAGAAACAGCAGCGCCGCCAGCTTCAGCAGCGCGTGCGGCGAGACGAACAGCACCGAAAAAACCGCGCCGACCCACAGGCAGTCCGTCCACGTCCGGCGATCCGTTGCGTCGGCAGACTGTGCGAACGTCGTCCAGTCCAGCAGACGTTTATGGCTGACAAAACTGCGCCAGAGCGCCTTGACGATCGCAGACGCGCTGCAGAGCGCTGCGGACGGCAGCATCATAATCTGCGCAAGAGCGCGCAGGAAATGTCCGAGCGCGTCAGGCACCTCGCCGGAGTAGAACAAACGCGACACCGCGGACGGACCGCGAAAAAGCAGCGCGCGGATCGACGCAAAAAAGCTGTCGCCTGCCACGGACAGGATGCACACGCCGCACAGCCACGGCACGATTTCACGCGGCAGGAACACACAGGCGAGCAGAACGCCCAGCGCAGCAACGCTCGTCAGCGAACGGCGCAGATTGTCGAACAGCTTCCACCGCGAGAGCGCACTGAGCGGATTCCTGCCGAATAAAAAGCGCAGATTCTGCCAGTCTCCGCGCAGCCAGCGGTCGAGCCGATCGAGAAAGACGCGCTGATTCTTCGGGAATTCGTCCGTCACCTGCACGTCCGAAACGAAGCCGCACCGCAGATACCCGCCCTCCAGAATATCGTGGCTGAGCACACGCCCCTGCGGCAGCGCTTCGTCGAGCGTCTCGTAGAACGCCTGCACGTCGACAAGTCCCTTCCCCGCGAAAACGCCCTCGCCGAACAAATCCTGATACCGCTCGCCGATCACGTTGTCGTAGGCGGACAATCCCCTGTCGGCGCGCAGGATGCGCTGAAAACGCGTCCCTCCGGAAGCTGCGGTACACACACGCGGAGCGAGCACGCCGTATCCGGCCGTCACGATCCTGCGTTTCGGATCGACGACCGCCTGCTGCAGCGGATGCGCCGCCACCGAAACGAGCTGCGCCGCCGCATCCATCGGAAGAAGCGTGTCCGCGTCGAGCAGAAACAGATAGCGCGTGTCCGAAAGGCCGTCCGTATCACCCGAAAGATGCGCAAAGCCGCCCGGTTTGCCCATGATCTCACGGACGAGCTGCGTGATCGCGCCGCGCTTGCGTTCCCATCCGGAGAAACAGCCTTCGGTCGGCGCGTAGACACGCGGGCGGATCGCCAAAACGAATCCGCCGCCGTGCCGTTCGTTGAGCTCCGCGATGACACGCGCCGCCGCCGCGATATCCGACCCGTCCTCCGGCTTTTCCGGCGTCCCGGACTGACGCAGGTCGGCAAGCAGACAAACCTTTATATATGTCTGTCCGTTGGACAGATACAGCTGTTCGAGATGCGATTCCAAAAGCGGCGCTTTGGCGGCAGGCGGCAGCAGTGTTGAAACCGTCAGAAGCGTCTGCCGCTCCTTCGGCACCGTGTCCATCTCCATGCGCGGCATCCGCACGCTGCGTACGCCGCGCAGAGACAGGCGCATGCAAAAGCCCGCCGTCACCGCCCACATGGGCAGAAACAGCGTGATCGCCGCCCAGGCGCGGTGCAGCCAATAACCGATCGCCGCGCAAAGCAGCAGCGGCAGCAGCACCTCAAGCACGAGAAACAGCGCACCGCGCTTTACGGGAAACGGCGGCAGAATATAGGCGCCGACGTGCCGCGCACGCGGCGTTTTCCCGTTTTGCGCCCTTTCCAGAACAGCGCGCGCATAGGCGTCGGCGTCCGTCCGTTTGCGCGCGGCGGTATGAAGCAGAAGCGTGCGGTACATTTCGCGCGACGACGCTTCCATTTCCGCATACGCGTGCGCAGGGTCCTGCCGCAGGATCCGTTCGACCGGACTGATCGCGCCGCAGAGCTTCTCAAAATCCACGTCGGGCAGCATGCGCAGCGTCCGTACGGCTTTGCCGATCCTTTGCGCGTCGGATACGCCGCCTGCACACGCGCGCAGGATCACGCGCTGCAGCATCGCCGGCAGCGCCTGCGTCTCGGCTTCGGTCAGCCCTTTGTCCGCAAAAAACTGCAGAAGCGTATCGGTCGTCCACACCGGAACGCCGTCAAAGGCCGCGTCACAGACTGCTTCCAGCGCGGCCGGCGTCTTTTCGCCTTTCGGCAGCGGCGGCAGGGCGCGGATCTGCGTGCAGACGTCCTTTGCCGCACGTTCAAACAGATATGCGTTGTCGCAAAGCCATTCCTGCGCCGGCGTTTTCACAGCGGCACGCATCGCGGCCTTGCAGGCACGGCGGAGCTTCACCGCATCCGCGCGCACTTCTCCGAGCCATCTGCCTGCCCGAACCGTTTTTCGCACGTTCATCGTCCTTTCCGTTTCCATAGCTTGGCTGCCGCCGATACGACCGACAGCGCCGCACGCAGCAGCACGAACACGCGCAAAACGCGCAGCGCACGTTCCGCAAAAGCCAGCATGCGCCAGCAGCGCACAAACGCATTCATCGGTTTTCCTCCCCGCTCGTCAGGTATACGGCGTGCGCGATGCCCGGCACGCTCTCGCCCTGCAGAGGCGATACAGCCGACAGCAGCGCGCCCGTCCCGACGAACAGCACGCGCCGCAGACGATTCTCGCGCAGGCGGTGCAGGATATACCCGCAGACCACCGCCGCGCTGCAGCCGCAGCCGGACCCGCCCGCGTGAACGTCCTGCTTCTGCATGTCGTAAAGCATCAATCCGCAGTCGTTGTGCACGCCGTCGATCGACAGTCCGTGCTGTTTTTTCAAAAGCTCCAGCAGAAGACGCGTCCCGACCACGCCCAGATCGCCGGTCAGGATCATATCGTACTGCCTTGGTTCGGTATCCGTGTCGCGCAGGAATGCGGCGATCGTCTCGCAGGCAGCCGGCGCCATCGCCGCGCCCATATTGGCCGAGTCGGTCACGCCGCAGTCCTCGATCCGTCCGAAATGCACCGCTTCGATCCGAGGCCCCGCGCCCTGCGCTCCGATCACGGCAGCGCCCGCGGCCGTCGCGGTCCACTGCGCCGCGGGCGGACGCTGTCCGCCGTATTCGAGCGGCATACGGAACTGCTTCTCCGCCGCGCAGAAATGCGACGAAGTCGACGCGACCGCCGTACGGACTGCGCCGCTGTCCGTCAGCACGGATGCAAGCGCGAGCGTGAGCGCCATCGTGGAGCATGCGCCGTAGACGCCCGCCAGCGGCATGTGCAGCTGCCGCACGCCGAACGTCGTCGCCATGCATTGATTCAAAAGATCACCCGCAAGAAGCAGGTCGATCTGCCGCGGCTGCAGACGCGCTTCCTCAAGCGCATACCGGATCGCCTCCTTGTGCAGCACGCTCTCCGCCTGCTCCCACGTCGCGGCGCCTGCTTTCGCGTCACCGAACGTGAAAGCGAATTCCTGCCCAAGCGATCCCTGCGCTTCCTTTGCCGTGCCGACCGCAGCCGATCCCAGAACGACAGCCGGATGCGTCAGCCGGACGGTGTCTTTCCCGATCCTCTCCGCCATAACGCACCTCTCACCGGAACAGCCAGTAGAAAAAGCCGTACGCCGTCGACAGCGTGCAGCCGTACACGAGCACAGGTCCGGCAATGCGGAACATCTGCGCCGCCGTGCCGAGCACGCGTCCTTCGCTTGCGAACTCCATCGCGGGCGAGACGACGGCATTGGCAAAGCCCGTCACCGGCACGAACGTGCCCGCGCCGGCATGCTTGGCGAGCTTGTCGAATATACCGAGCGCCGTCAGCACAGCAGTCAGTACGATCAGCGTCACCGTGACGAGGAGTTTTGCATTCTCCTCTCCTGCGCCGAGCATGCGAAACAGTGCGCCCAGCGCCTCTCCTGCGGCACAGATCATGCCGCCGATGAGAAACGCCTTGACTGCGTTGAGTCCTCTGTGCGACGGCGGAGACGCCTGCTTGACCATCTCTTTATATTCTTTATTTGAAATATTCATCCGATCTGCTCCTTGTTTTCTTTCTGATACAGTTTTACCGCCGCACGCAGAATTATTCTCTTTTTTCTTGTGCCGGAAAATCAGAAGGGATATTTAACAAATTTTCATAAAAATATAGACTTTTTCTATTGTTTATGTTACACTGTGGGTTGTAAAAGATTATTCTTTTTCAAATTTCAAAGGAAAAGAGGAAAAGCAAATGAAAACTGCAAAACGAACCTTGGCTGTCCTGCTTGCATGCTTGATGGTGTTCGGCTCGTTCGGCATGGTCAGCTCGGCCAAGCATAACGCTGAGGCGACCATCGAGCCCGTCGGGGGCACTGCCGCAACGTCCGCGCACGGCACCGTCACATACGGTCTGGACGTCTACAAGGTCACAGATGACGGCCTTACGGCGCTGAATGACAGCGATCTGCTGTCTCCCGGCGACGTGATCGAAGTCCAGGTTGCTTTCGGCACGGACTTCTATCTCGGCCTGCTCTCCACCCCGATCTGGTATGACAGCACGTACTTTGAACCGTACGCGGACGGCGCCGCCTTCACGGCTATGCCGGGCAACGCGTTCGCTCCGGATGCGACTGCGGACGGAACCGACGTTCTGTTCATCAAGAATCTCGAAGAGAACGCCGAATCGGTGCAGACGGCAAACGGCATCTCGGCGACGCTGTTTGACACGATCGCTCCGCCCGACAAGCAGGGCTACACGGGTCACGTCAACAAGGACAACAACGATACCACGGTGAGACAGTGGACACCCCTGTCCTGGCGTGAGACCGTCAACGGCAGACAGGCTGCCGGCAACGCGGTCATGCAAGAGTACAAGAAGTATCACCTGGTCGGCATCGCTCTGACCATGAATGCAGACGGCAACACCGGCGGCTGGGATATCATGGTCCCCTATGCGCCGTACTTCAGCTTCCAGCTGCGCGTCAAGGATGGCGCTGACACGAACGGCGCAGCCGACGCTTCCATCTTCATCGCGTTGGAATCCGCGAAACGTGCGGCTGCACAGACCTGCAACCGTCTGTACGCGACCGAGTGTCCGACCGGCGAATACAAGACCACGAAGGTTCCCACGTTCGGCCAGGGCTATGACCTGACGAATGCGGACCGTGAGTTTGTCATCGGCACACCGCAGTGCGAGCACGAATACGGCATTCCCACGTGGAATTGGGAGAACGATTACAGCAAGGCGACGGCAACGTTCACCTGCTCGAAGTGTCAAGACGTCAAGAACGTAGAAGCCACCATCGTCCCGAGCGAGACTCCTGCGACCTGCACGTCCAACAAGTTCATGACCTACACCGCGACCGCAAACTTCGGCGGCCTGAATTACACTGACATCAAGGCAGACGTCGAGATCCCCAACACCATGGGCAAGCATAAGACCGAGGGCGATCCCGTCTGGACTTGGGCACCGGATTACATGAGCGCGACCGCGACGTTCCACTGCACGATCTGCAACACCGATCTGGTCGTGGACGCTGACGTCGAAAAGGAGGTCGTCTCCGAAGCATCCTGCACCGCGAACAAGGTCATGACCTATTCCGCGAGCGCGGATTTCGAGGGCAATACCTACACGGACACGAAAGAAAACATCCAGATCCAGGATACCATGCTCGCGCACGTCTGGGGCAGCAGCGTCGAGTTCATCGACAAGGATACCCACGGCATTCTCTGCTCCGTCTGTAACACTGTAAAGGAAGGCAGTGTCCAGGCGCATACCTACATCGTCGATCCCGATATTCCGGAAGTTCCGGCAACTGAGGACGCACCCGGCGTCCGCTATCTGCTGTGTCCTGCCTGCGGCAACCAGAAGACGGAAGAGATCCCGAAGCTTCCGCATACCCACGTGTACGGCGAACCCACTTGGACGTGGAACGCGGACTACAGCGAAGCGACCGCAACGTTCCAGTGCACGAAGTGCGAAGACACGCAGGTCTTTACCACAACGGTCATCGATATCGAATACGTCGACGAGCCGGTTTGCGGCGTCGACCGTACAGTGCAGTATAAAGCCACGCTCAGCTTCAACGGCGTAGAGTACGAAGGCATCTCCGATCAAGTCACATTGGCCGGCAGCGCTCCGGCGCACGAATACGGCCAGCAGCCCACTTGGACCTGGGCTGCGGATTACAGCACCGCGACCGCAACGTTTACCTGCGCCAACTGCAACGGCACGCAGAACGTCGAAGCGACCGTCACCCCGACGACCGTTTCCGAGCTCAGCTGCACGACCGACAAAGTCGTGACCTACAACGCAGTCGCGAACTTCAACGGCACGGATTATAACGACACCAAAGAAAACATCACCGTTGAGACCGCGACCGGTCATACGTACTCGTCTGTCTGGAATTGGGCTCCGGATTACAAGAGTGCAACCGTGACCCTCTCCTGCGACAACTGCGACTTTGAAGATACCTTCAGCGCTGAGAGTATCGACGAAACTGTCGTGACCGTACAGGGCTGTGAGACCGACGAAGTTGTCAACTACACCGCCACGCTCACCTATAACGGCACGCCTTTCACCGACACGAAGAATGGCATCGTAACCAAGACCAGAACCGGCCATGCGTACGCTGCAAGCGCTGAAAGCTGGGATTGGGCAGTGGATTACAAGAGCGCAACTGTGACGCTTATCTGTGCAAACTGCCAGGATGAACAGACCCTGACCGACAACGAGACCACAGAAACCGTCCAGACGCCCGCGGGCTGCCTTACGGATAAGGAAGTCTATTACACCGCGTCCGTTGAATTCGACGGCAATACCTTCTCGGCAGATTCTACGATCGTCACCATCGAGAACTCCGCACTCGGCCATGACTGGCCCGCGACCTGGACGTATGCCGACGAAAACGTCCATCAGCACAAGTGCACCCGCTGCGAAGCGACGGAAACCGCAAATCATAACTACGTCAAGAACGACGCGGAATCCACGCCCGCAACGACCACTTCTGTCGGCGAAGACGTGTTCTACTGCGACGGCTGCGGCCACAGAAAGACCGTGGAAGTTCCGATGCTCGACCATGAGCACGAGTTCA
>JAEEGL014388534.1_pt1 | contig 15795 bp, 9 predicted proteins | sample 9134231 | NCBI WGS metagenome assembly JAEEGL01 (sample SAMN16246548, study PRJNA631951) | gut metagenome | biome: gut microbiome; feature: rumen; material: fiber-attached | host: Bos | place: Iran: Karaj | collected 2018-10
CGAACCCTCGATCTCCAGAACCACAATCTGGCGCGCTAACCAACTACGCCATACCCACCATATACGTGCCTGAAGGGATTCGAACCCCCGACCCACGGCTTAGAAGGCCGTTGCTCTATCCAGCTGAGCTACAGACACATATCCGTATCCTTATCTCCGAACACGCTTAAATAAATTATCACAGATAGAGGCACAAGTCAAGTAAAAAACCACAATCATCTGCCTCTGAAAGTGAGCCGGGCATCGGTTTTACCCGATGCCCGAAAATGTGAGATGTGAGGAGTTTTTAATCTAGTCAAAATCCCGGATGTAATATACCTGCAGCGGATGGCAAATAAATTGCCTACAGGCCTTCTCACATTACTAACATATCAAACAGGGAGTAGCAAATCCGTATCATTGGTACGTACGAGGGCCTACATCCCGTCAAGTTCGGCACAGATCTCATCCGCCCACGAATACTGTGACATGAATTCACCGTGATACATGCTGCCCTCATCGGTTTCCCCGGACAGATATCTGTAATAATCGCATTCGATCAGTTTGGTATCTACGGAATATGAATCACGGTTGTGGATCAGCACTTCACCGGCTCCGCACCTGTCGAGAGACTCTCTGAGCGACTGGACATACTGGCGCAGGTAGGTCTTCTGACGCCCTATATCCGAATTATCTTCCCACAGCACACCGCACAGTTCTCCGCTGCTCACCCCGGCACCTCTGGCTGCGACCAGATACGCAAGAACTTCCTTGGCCCGGCTCCTTTTATATCTGACAGGCTCTCCGTTTGCAAAAGCCTCGAACTTGCCGAAACACTGTACATCCAATACGGGTTCCGGTCCGGGAGTGATCTTCCTCTTGCTGAACACATCCTGCAGGACCGTAGTGATGTCATCCACACTCGCAGGCTTGAGCAGATATCCGTCCACCCTGAGTTCCCATGCTTTGAGAGCATAATCGTTATACGCGGTCACAAAGATTATTATCACGCCCGGGAGCCTGTTCTTAAGAGTTGAGGCCAGGTTCACTCCGTTCATTCCCGGCATCTCTATATCCAGAAATACTATATCCGGTTTATCCCCTTCCAGATACGCCAGCACATCGGAAGAGTTTGAGAAGCCAACGATCCTGGCCTCTTCATCCAAGGATTTGCTGATATTCAGTTTCAGGCTCTCGACCGCCAGCGGCTCATCATCTACTACGAAAATCGTCATCCTTAAGCATCCTTTTTGATCGGGATCGATATGGTAACCACCGTGCCTTCTCCCGGGGTAGAGTCGATCTTTAACTGCCCCTGACACATCTGTTCAACCCTGACCGACACATTTCTTAATGCGATACGGTTATGTTCGGAATCCGGCTTCAGATCTCCGAGTATGGATGTGTCAAATCCGGCTCCGTCATCCTTCACCTCCACGACACATGCATCATCGGTTCTGTATGAGCGGATCGTCACCGTACCTCTTCCGCTCTTTTCCCTGATACCGTGCCTGACCGCATTCTCGGCTATGGGCTGGAGAGAAAGGGGCGGCAGTTCAAAATCATTTTCTTCTATATCATACTCAACATTCAGAGCATCTCCGAAGCGCATTTTCTCAATGGACAGATAGAAACGTGTATGCTCGAGTTCCTCATCAAAAGATACCGCGTCGGTCTGTTCCATTGACCAGAAATGGTGTCTCAAATATCCCGAAAAATCATGTATCGCCTGCTTGGCACTCTCGATATTAATGTCACAGAGTGAGTAGATCGTATTCATGGTATTGTAGATAAAATGCGGTTTCATCTGGCTGACCATGATCGCGCCTTTGCGCTCGGCAAGCTCCATTCTCTGCCTGGTCACTTCATCGTTTCTGAGTCTTATCCTTCGCACCATCTCAAAGCCGGCGGCAAGACCGTATACACACACCACATAAAGAGCGATGTTCGCATTCCGCGTGTTGCCGTTCCTGTAATACAGGAAATAGTCCAGGATCACGCTGGCACAGACCAGCAGAAACATGCTGATCCGGTAGTTTTCCGCAGAATACCTGTGCTTCACCCATCTTCCATATACATAATCGATCAATACGACTATGAAAGACAGGAACATGCAGATAAAAACGATATCCGAGTCCTGTCCGAAATCTCTGATCCCCAGGACCTGAAGTAACAGGAGCACAAAAGCGAGCACGGCAAATATCAGACCGATGGAACGGTACAGCATATTATAGGTCTGACGGTTGGATTCGCTTAAGTAAAATGCGGCAGGTATCCATGTAAAGCATATGAGTGATATGTATGTGATCATCCGACTGTGATCATTAAACAGAAGTGTGATGACCGGCATATCAGCCACGCGGTAGAGTCCGAAAAGGGCGAGGAAAATACCGACGAAATCCGCACGTCGTCTGGATTCTTCGCCCAGTTGCATGATATGGGCAAGCGCAGCATATACTGCCCCCAGCACGATACAGAACATGCCGACTACGATCGCAGGCCACTCCGAACTTGCACAGTGTGAGATCAGGTTACCCGCCGCGGACACGATCATGACCGGGGTATTATATAACATCGAGTTGTAAGTCTCGCGTACCTCAACTCTGACCTCCTTACCCAGATCCTCCGGCAGCAGGGGAACAATAGCCCAGTATTGCCCGGGTGATTTTGATAAGCGTCCATGATCATTGTTCACCGAGTCAAAAACCAGTTCGTTATCGACATATATTCTGGCATCCGCGTGGATCATCCATACAAACAGCGCTTCACCGGATCTGGGAGGGTCTTTTACAGTAAAAGAATATATCTTGACATCCGGATGTTCTTCCGGGGTCTTTTCGAAAAAACCGGAGTATTCGTCGTCGATATAGGAAATGTATCTGCTGACTCTCCCGCTGTATGGAGTGAGCGTACCGAAAGAAACGGCGAGCACCGTGATGATACCCGCCGCTATCAACAGCATCAAAATAATATTCAGAATCTTACTGAATCTACGCATATCGCCGGCTCAACCTCCGCCCATGGATGCATAGTACTCGGCCCACAGCGCCTCGATATCCTCCTGTGACATATCCGGAAACTGCGCTGCGGGATCCGGAGTTGCCTCAACCGGCTGTTCTGCCGGAGTTTCAACCGGAGTTTCTGCCGGGATCTCTTCAGAGATATCAGCAGGAGTATCGGTAACGGTTTCCGCCGGTGTCTCAACCACCGGTTCGGGATCCTTGGTGACCCATCTGTAGAAGAAGGCATGATTGCCTATCATCGTATACTCCGATATGCGGTAATAATCGGCGTACTTCTTGGTCATGAAGAAAAGATAATCGCCCACACGGGCTCCGTTCAGTACTTCATTCGCTGCCTGGATACATGTGGAATTGGGTCCGTTGGCTATGATGAGTTCGACCTTACCGGACCTGTATGATGCAAACTGCATGTTCTGAGTTATGACTCCGATAACGGAATTGGGGAAGGCGGAACTCTTAACACGGTTCATTATGACCGAACCTACAGCCAGTTTGCCCGTATATGACTCTCCGTCCGCCTCGGCCTGTATGGTTGCTGCCAGCCACTCAAGTTCCGTTGCGGTAGCCGTGTAGGAACCAGATGTATCCTCTCTTGTGAGAGCCAGGCGCTCTGCGATCTGCTGAGCCAGTGCAGCATTGGCGGCAGCGGTCTGTGCCTCCAGTGATTTCATTTTGGCATCGAGATCTGACAACTGCTGATTATATGATGCGATCTTTCCTTTTTCCGATGAAATGGTGCTGTTGGTGGAATCCAGCCTGCCTCTGACCACATCGGTCAAATCTGCGATCTCCTCATGCTTTTCATCCAAAGTATCCTGATAGGCATCAAGCTCCGCCTGCTTGGCTTCAACAAGTTCGGTCTTCGCCTGAATATCGGCCTCCAGTGCCTGATATTCGGCGATCTTTCTCTGGTCATAGCTGACTATGGCGCTGACATACTCTGTCTTGGTCAGAAACTCCTGGATCGATCCGCAGGTAAAGAGCATCATCAGTATGCTTCCCGTTCCGCCTCTTTCATAGGTTGCGCGAAGCTGGTTCTTCAAGAGTTCATACTGTTTGCGTTCTTCCTCACGCGCTTCGTTTAATTCGGTGTTAAGCTGAACGATCTGGCCTGATACCTCCGCAAGCGCCGCTTCCGCCTCGCTGATCTCATCATCGAGCACATTTAACTGGCTGGAATAGCCGTCTATCGTATTCTGAAGGGCTGCGCTCTGACTCTGGAGATTACTTACGTTCGCTTCCGTCTCTGCCTTCTGGCCCTGCAGCGAAGTGATCGCATCACGCGTCTCCTTGGTCGCTTTTTCGAGATTGGAGATCGTAGCCTGAGTCTCGGCCTCCTGTTGCTGCATTTGAGCTATGGTATCCTCAAGTGCTCCGGCATTACTGTTTAAAGGCTGCGACAGGAACAGAATGTCAGCAGCCAAATATATGACCGATATAGTCAACAATATGAATTTCTTCATTGGTCTAAAGTTATGTCTACCCATTACGATTTATAATAACATGAGAAAGGCACCTGCGCAATCTGCAGATGCCTTTAGTCTGTTCCTACCATGTTTTATCTGTCCTTTTCGTTTATTAACTTTCCGAAGCCACCCCGCTTTTTATTCCGGAAAACCATGTAATCCGCTATCAACAAGACAGCCTGTACTTGTTTGATATATATATCGGATAACCCTTATGAAAGTTAACTCCGAAAGGACATATTATTCAATTTATCATCGGGCTTTTCAGTTCTGACCGAGAGCCTTCAGATATCTGTCGTACTGTGTCTGTCTGATCTCGACTACTTCATCTATATGCATGTCCTCAAGATCGGATATATATGTATCAAAGTCGGAATCCAGATCCAGTTCTCCGGTGATGAAGCCTGTTGCGCTCTCATCGACTTTGGTCTGGATATCGGGCAGATAGAGATCCACGGTATCACTCTCTTTACTCGTTGCATAGATCTCAGGCCAGGGATCCTTGATATACTGTCTGAGTTCCGCGTTGATCTTGGCATGCCAGTCGGCAACCAGGATATCGGTAGCTTCTACAGACTGTGCAGCGGGAAGTACGAATGCGGGATTGATACCGAAAGCCTGGAGCCAGTCGTTGTCTTTGCCCTTTTCCGTATACTCTCTGGAGCCGTCGGAATTGACTACATAGCTCTCGCCCTCAATACCCCACTGGTAGTAATCCTGGCAGTGATCCGACATTGCGTAGTCAAGGAACTTAACAGCCAGCTCTATCTGATCGGAATTGGTGCTCACGCCGAACATACCGGACAGAGCGTTTCTTCCTACATAAAATCCCTTGGTATCGCCTGAGAGAGGAGCCACACCTACGAATGCGGTCTTGGCAGTCTCATCATAATAAGGAAGGACATTCGAATACATCATCGACATCGCCCAGCTGAAGTCAAAAGCAACACCGGTCTTATCCTCGGATATGTAATCTATGACCTTATCTCTGTCCCAAGATGCATAATCAGGATCTAAGAGCCCTTCTTCATAAAGGCCGTTAAGAAACTCAAGATATTTCTTATAATTCTCGGCATCAGCATAAGCGTACTCTACATTGCCGTTGTCATCAGCCTGGAATCCGCTGACAAGGTCCAGTCCGAAAGCGGGACCGAACATATAAGGGAAGAATTCCTTCGTAACACACATCGGGATCTCATCATCGGGATCGCCGTTGTCATTCATGTCATTTTCCTTAAAATATCTTAAAAGCTCTACGAAATCGTCAAGCGTTTCCGGTGCCTTGACGCCTGCTTTATCAAGCCATACCTGGTTATACATCAGACAGGGCTGATAATCATCGCCTACATTGAGACCGGGAACATAATAGATATGTCCGTCCTCAGCGGTAAGCTCGGCCTTCTCTACAGGGTTGGCCGAAAGCCACTTGGTGTAGTTGGGCATGTAATCAAAGAATTCATCAAGAGGAACGAAAAGACCCGACTTGATATATACCTGGTTGGGATCATTATCGGGGATCTTAATGATGTCGGCATCGGTATCACCTGAGCTGATGATCGGGCCGGCCTCTTTTTCAAAATCGTCATAATCATAAAGCTGCCATTCAGGCTCAACTCCGGCTTCTTCAAATACCTTGAGTACTATGGGAGCCTTTGATATATCTACGTTGGTATAGTTGGATTCCTGCGCCAGGATCTTGATCGTACCGCCATCCTGGGTTATAGGAGCTTCACCTGTATAGAGATATCCGCTCGAATCCTCGACTGCCGAAGCATTCTCTATTGCGTTATCAACCTTGGCGGTATCGGCAAGCGCATTATCCGCCGTATCACCGGCGCCGGTATCTGTGCCTGTCTGTCCGCATCCTGCAAGTAATGCGATGCACAGTGTTACTGCGGTTATTGAAGATACAATTCTCTTTCTCATGTCAGTACCTCTCTGATCCGGTCGGAGATGCTCATGCATTCTTCCGTATCCATATCTCCTATGGATTTGATTAGCGATCCGATAAGTCCGCGAAGATCTTCTTCATAATTATACTCCTTTAATCTTAAACTGACATCCTCCATTCCGTCCATATCAAGATTGTCGCAATATTCAGCCAGATCATCCAGTATTGCGGTTAGAGTATCCTTATCTATCATGGGCTTATCGGCGTCATCCACCTCATCGGCCCCGTAAAATCCCGCAAGTTCACCGAGCACTGCTTCATACTCGGTAAGAGCTTCATCCGTATCGGACCTGATCTTATCTATATCGCCGGCCTTACCCGCCTTTTCCAGAGCTTCAGCCAGATCGCCCAGATGCAGCGCTCCTATCTGTCTGGAGCTGCTCTTTAATGCATGGACCTTGATCGTATAATCGGTCCAGTCCTCGTTCGCAAAAGCGCCCCGGATCTCAGCCATCCTGTCCGCGCCGGTCGTGTAATACTCCTCCGCTATCTTATCATACAGCGCGGCGGAACCGAGCGCTGCCACAGCGTCTTCGGTATCGAATCTGTCGCTCTTTACCTTTACCTCATTACCGGCAGCGGCCTGAGCGATCTCGGCAGCATCTTTTTCTATTATCTTATCCGGCGGCAGCCAGCGCTTGATGCGTGTCATCAGATCCCTGACATCTATAGGCTTGGCCACGAAGTCACGCATCCCGGCTTCCTTAAAAATCCTGCGGGCTTCTTCCATCGCATTCGCGGATAAAGCGATGATGATGGGCCTCCCGGAATCGCCTTTTGACTCAAGGATCTGACGGGTGGCATCCACTCCGTCGATGCCGGGCATCATATGATCCATGAGGACTATGTCATAATCGTTGGCGGCCACCATATCTATGGCTTCCTGTCCGCCGTTTGCCTTGTCCAGCTGAACCTTCAGGGGAGCAAGCAGGCCTTCTGTTATGGTCAGATTGATCGCATTGTCATCCACGACCAGAAGTCTGGCATCGGGTGCGGTGAAATCGATCATGAACGTACTGTTATCATCCGCCTCGCCGGCTACCGCGAAACGGTCATTTAAGGTATTCACCATGGCCATCGTGGATTCGGGTCTGCGCATGATGTGAAGATTAGGCAGATCGGATTCGAATTCCGATGTCATGGCAGCAAGTATGACTCCGTTGACATCCGGATGAGATTTAAGGAACATCTCAAGTTCATCATCCAGTCTGCTCTCAACAAAGAACATATAGTCTTTGGTGCCGCCCGGTACGTATTCATCGAGAGACTTAAGAACTTCGGCGCTCAATCCCAGACGATCCATCTCCTCTTTAAACAGTCCGATGACCGTATCGTCCGTGCAGAGCATATACGCCTTCTTGCCTGATGCGTTTTCAACGGTCAGATCGTTCGTATGATCAGTAACGGTCTGCGGGATCGTAAAGTAGAATTCCGAGCCCTCGCCGTATACGCTTTTGACTCCGATCGTACCGTTCATCGCTTCTACAAGTCTCTGGGATATGGCAAGCCCCAGCCCGGTTCCTTCAACCGAACGGTTGCGTTTCGAATCCACCTGCTGGAAGCTGACGAAAAGCTTATCGAGGTCCTCCTCTTTGATTCCTATACCGGTATCGATGACCCTGAAGTTCATATTGACGGTATCGTCCGACACCGGTTCGCAATTGATATGTATGCGGACCATTCCCTCGTGAGTAAACTTGATCGCATTATTGGCCAGGTTTATGAGCACCTGACGGATGCGCATGGCATCTCCACGCAGAACATGCGGGAGTTCGGATTCTATGAGAACGAACAGTTCCAGATCTTTGGTGCCGATATTGGCTCCGAGGATCCCGGTTATTTCCAGATATTCCTCAAATGGCTCGTAATCGTCCTCGAGGATCTCCATTTTGCCGGATTCGATCTTCGAATAATCGAGGATGTCATTGATGATATTCAAAAGATTACGTCCCGAGCCCTGTATCTGCTGAAGATACTCCCGGGTCGGAGCGGGATTGTCCTCCCTGAGAGCGATCTCCGCCATGCCGAGTACCGCATTCATGGGAGTACGGATCTCATGGCTCATGTTTGCGAGGAAGTCGGATTTCATGCGGTTGGCCCGTTCGAGCTCCTCATTGGCTTCCTGCATAGCCTTGATCCTGCTTATCGAATCGGTGGTATCGTGAAGGATGTACAGCGTACCGATGGAGGATCTGCCGTCACCTAAGTTTCGCTCATTGACCTTGATGTAATAATCCCTGTCCCTGCCCGAATAAAGCAGCACGCTGCCGGTGTTTTCATCCTCCTGCATCGAATCTTTTATCCAGGCTTCAAGTTTCGAGCGGTCCTTAAACCCTTCAACCAGTTCTTCATCCAGGTTGTTCCTGATCATATCGTTTATATGGATCAGATCGTCATGCTTATCGTACAGGATCAGGCCGTCACTCATGTCATTTGCGAAGCTGTCCAGCGACCATTCCCTCAATGCGTTGTTGGGATAATCACCGGTCAGGTACAGGCAAAGGAGAGGGATCATGCTGTATCCTATGCAGGGTATCCACACCGGGAATGTAAAATGAACCGTCAGGCTTTCCAATACGCTGAACAGAAGGACCATCACTATGAGTGAGATGTATCCGGTCCTGAATACCTTATTCGAATGCCAGATACATATCCCCGCCACGATCAGAAGGATCAGCATGTTCACATAGATCATGATCCTGTAGGAGCGAAAACTCATGAAAAATCCGGTATTCTTGGTATCCGTTGCGACCCACCAGGCCTTACGGAAATATACTCTCTTCTGGAAAGAAAAGATGCGCTCGCCCCTGTATTGAGCGATCACGAGATATGTCTGATACAGGCAAACACCTGCTGATATGATGAGAGCGACGAGGAACTGTCTGTATCTGTCGATCAGGATGATCATGATCAGCATTGCAAACAGAAACCAGGCATGAAGCACATAGTAGGGAAGAAGAACGCTCCCCGCCTGCTTGGCATTATTTGCTCCTACCAGAAAAGCGCAAAGAAGATCACTGACTGCGATTATCCCGGCAGTCAGAAGAAATCCGATATTCCTGCGCTTTTGCTTTGCCCCTGCAACGATGCATGCTACGGAAGTCAAAGCAAGCACTATATAAAGAGCCCGTAAAACATACATATTATAATTATATAGGTAAAGGGGGGCTTTTTCAATTAATCGAAGGGAAATAAAAAGAGCGGGTGATGGGGTGCCAGGCTCCGGTGGAGCCTGTTTGGCACCGACCGGAGCGGAGCGGAGACCGAGCCCACGGGAGCGAGGTCTCCCCCGCTTACAAAAACCCCTCAGGATATTCCTGAGGGGTTTTGTAAGCGGGTGATGGGAATCGAACCCACGTGTCCAGCTTGGAAGGCTGGTGTTCTACCATTGAACTACACCCGCATAAAAGATTATTTCGTTGTCACTTTGCCTATTTTATAGATGATCCCTTAGTTTGTCAAGAGATTTATCTCTTACTCCCTGCGAGATCCGATCTTCTTCATCAATACCCGGGTCAGAAGATACATGACAAGAGCCGTCCCGAAGATCGCAAACTCCGAGATACGGTATATCTCATACCACTCTCTGGTCTGATAGAGACCGTAGGCTATCAGCACCGTAAACACAGCCCACTGGTACAGAAATACTTCATACGTAAAGTCAAATCTGCTGAACAGTCCGAACATGCCGGCCATGCCTTGATCCCCTATCTTCTCGGGTGACCACGAGCCGATACCGACGGCGGCAAGAGATGTGAGCACGCCTCTTACGATGCCCGTATAATATCCGTAATCGGGAAGTCCGAGTTTATGATATATCAGCAGGAATATGCACGCCGCAAGACCTGCCAGATGCAGTCCGTTTCCCAGCTCCCTGCGGTACAGATACGTAGCCATCCCCAGAAAGAAAAAGACGGCAAACGGGATAAACGTCCTCTCAAGAAGTCTGGCAGCAACACCGCCGCGCTGATCCAGGATTTCGGATCCCACATTGGCCAGAGCGAGCAGAGGAAGGATGATAAACCACATCCGGGCCGAGATCTTCTTAATGTACTTCCACAGCAGCCCGGACAGAACATACAATTCTATGAGGACCGTGATCGTCCACAGAACGCCGTTGGCAGATCCTGTAGCAAAATCAGCCAGACAGGAGGGCGTATAAGCGATGCCGACCAGACTGGTCAACAGCCATAAAACGATCGAACCGTCCATCCGGTCATGCGCGATGATCAGGTACATTACCAGATACACGATCGTGCTGATCCACAGAGGGATGTATATTCTTTTGATCCTTTTGGAAAAGAAATCTCTGACAGAGCTGCTCCTGTCCAGGGAGCCGGCGATCAGGTAACCGCTGATCGCTAAAAAGATAATGACCGGCGGAAAAAAAGTAACCTTTTCATAATGCCACTCAACAGGGAGACAAAACCCCCTGTATGTACGCCAGAATCCTCCGTAATGCAGCATGAATACGGAGAACGCTGCCCAGTATTTTAATATTCCGAATAGATTATTCTTAGTGTCGTGTTCGTTTGGCATCTTTTAAATATGTATCTCGATGACGACCGGTGGCCGGTCTTCAGGAGCAGGTTCAGTCGGAGTCCCGCCTGTCGGAGCAGGAGTTTCTTCTGCCGGGTCACTCTCAAGATCACGGTATTTGGTACCGTTGCACGGTGGAAGATATACCGACAGGTCCCTGCGGATATGAGTCGTTCCGTAATCGTCGTCCGTCTTGTTAAACCACTGATAATTATACGCAGAAGATGAGTCCGTGTCATCCCATGTCACATCCACATTATAGAAATCGCCGTCCAGGCAGATTATGTTCCATGCATGATTCTCTCCCGCATACCCGGAACAGTAATAGCACGGTATACCCGCCAGCTGACAGGCATACTGAAATGCCCTTGAATAACCCGCGCATACCGTCGAACCGTTCACGAGTGCACTGTATCCGCTCTGGTTGAAAGGCGCACCGAGTGAATAAATGTTATTGTTCGCAAGAGCCTGATGGATCGCTTTTTCGGTTTCATAGGGTGATCCGCCCGCGGAGCTTATGCCTGCTGCCGCCGCCTCGAACTGCGCCTTGGTGGTATCGATATCGTTTGCCAGAGAATTAAAGTACAGTTTCAGTTCCAGACAGTCACCGTTTCCGCGGTATCTCGCGCTGAACTTCGTATCCAGCCAAAAGAGTTCCGGATGATCATTGAACACCGCCATAAATGCGTTGTTCAACTGTCCCCTGGTCACATCGCTCTCAACTGCTCTGAAGTCATCATTCAGAGCGCAGGCATTGGCATAGATCTGACGGTAGAGATGTTTGGACTTTTCATCGAGCATGGAATAATAGGGATACATCAGCGGGTCAAAATCAAGCCCGTCTCCGGTCTCTCCGTAGCCCAGTTCCTGTTCGATCCTGTCGGCCTCTTCATCGGGTACGACGCTCACGTCCAGTGTCAGCGGTTCGAATCCGCCGATCCTGGTCAGAAGTTCGTTCGGGATCATTATCTGACTTATGTCAGGCGCCACATAATCCGTATCAACATCACCCGCCAGATATTTCGTGATGTCATCATCCATATATGCCGGAACGCCTGTGCCGTCATTCGTTACCGGCTCTGAATACGATTGTTCCGGAAGAGATACTTCCCCATAGTTTCCGGTATCCGCTCCGGAAGATGCGGCCGCGCCGGGCTCAGTACCGTACTCTCCTTCAGTCGCCACAGACGGAGCATGCGTAACTTTGATCTTCGGGACATGTGAATTGACCCACTCCTTGAAATCGGGATCGGCTATATATATTCCGGTCAGTATGATTATCAGCGTCAGTAATAACAGCAGTATTACCGCGATCCAGTTTAATACTTTTTTCATGATGAAAAAACTCTACTCCGTATATCCCCAGTCCCCGGTCCCGGTATCTACCCAGACCAGTTCTTCGTTGCCTATCTTCATCCCTGTGCTTGCAGTCGAAAATACGTCCACGGTAAGTACATTTCCCTGCAAAAGCACTTCCCTTACCGGCGTATGTCCGACAACCTGAAAAAGCCCGTGATCATACATTCCTTTTGCCAGGGTCCCGTACTGCGGGCGGACCCATATCGGGGAGTTATCCTCCCAGAGTTCCTCCACGCCGTAACCGTTGATGATATCGATCATGCAATCTATATCATCCATCATATCAGAAAGCCCGGATTCCACAAACTCATTTGAGAGCCCCGCATGAGAAAACAGTGTGTTGTCAATCCTGTGAATGATCCCAATCTGCTCAGGTGACCCCAGACTGTCGCTCAGTTCCTCAAACATATCGACTACCATGTCCGCAGCAGACAGAGAATACCCCGGATGATCATACTGATCCCAGAGATAGGACAGGTCATGGTTACCCCAGCACCAGACGGTCTCGGGAAACTTCCTCACAAAATCGATCGCCCTCTGAAGCGTTTCCTCATAGAGTTTAGTGTTTTTTTCGCAATTCCAGTCATCGACCAGGTCGCCTATGAAAACCGCAAACTCGCAATCGGTGTTGATCAGTGCCTCTTCCGCCTGATCGAAGATCCACGGTTTCAGATGTATATCGGGTATCACAAGAACCTTACTCATAAATGATCTCCTTAAAAATCCTCCATATCATAAGTGAACGGGTTACACCTATAATATGGAGGAATGTATCTTTAAGTTCCTGAAGATGTATCGTATGACTTACATGCTGGCTCTGTAGATCGCAAGCATTGCCTCTTCGTTAAGGACCTTGGCGGATCCCATCTCACCGCCTACACCGATCGCGCATTTTTGGGCCATGAGAACGAGGTCTTCATCGGTCGCCTCAACGCCGAGTTCACGAAGATTGGTAGGCATGTTGATGCTCCTGTAGAAATCCTCCATAGCCTCTATTCCGCGGAGTGCGATCTCTTCATCGCTTCCGCTGTCTTCTACTCCCATGACGTTTATCGCAAACTTCTTAAAGCGGGGGAGACAGTCATTATATACATATCTTGCCCAGCTGCCCCAGATCGCAGCAAGACCTGCACCGTGTGCCACATCATACAATCCGCCGAGCTCATGCTCCAGCTTATGAGTCATCCAGTCGCCGCCGTCATTACCGCATCCGGTAAGTCCGTTGTGAGCAAGGCTTCCTGCCCACATGACCTCCGCACGGGCATCATAGTTCTTCGGATCCCTGCAGAGGATCAGAGCGTTATCCTTAACGGTACGAAGGAGCCCTTCAGCCAGGGCGTCCGTGATGTCCATGTTCCCGCCGTTGGTAAAGTATCTCTCCATCGTATGCATCATGATATCGGTGCAGCCGCATGCCGTCTGATAATCGGGAAGAGTCATGGTGAGCTCGGGATTCATGATGGCGAATTTCGGACGGCAGTAATCACTGCTGTATCCGCGCTTTACCAGTCCCTCTTCCTTGGTGATAACGGAAGAATCGCTCATCTCACTTCCCGTTGCGGCGATCGTAAGGATGACGCCGATCGGAAGACAGCCCGTTGCTTTACGCTTATAGTCATAGAAGTCCCATACATCACCTTCATTAGCCACGCCGTATCCGATAGCCTTGGCGGAATCGATGGCGCTTCCTCCGCCCACGCCCAGAAGAAAGTCAACGCCTTCCTTCTTACAAAGCTCGATGCCTTCGTAAACAAGTCCGAGGTGCGGATTCGGAACGGCACCGCCGAGTGTTACATATGCAAGACCTGCGGCATCCAGAGAATCGGTCACGCGCTTAAGAAGTCCCGAACGTACAACGCTTCCTCCGCCGTAATGTATCAGTATCTTCGTTCCGCCGAATTCCCTGATAAGCTCCGCTACACGGCTTTCGGTGTTTTTTCCGAAAACCACTTTGGTCGGGGTAAAATACTGAAAATCAAACATGCAAAAATACTCCTTTCTTAAAATCGATCTCTCACATTTTGCTCTTTATCCTTTCCCGTCAAGCATCCTGTACAGATGCTCGGACAGGTCATCAAACTGTACTGGCTTGGGCAGGAATCCGTCCATTCCCGCTTCCATGAATTCTTCTTCAACGCCCTTGATGACATTGGCTGTGCATGCTGATATCCTGACTTTCTTAGCCCAGGGCACATCCAGCTTTCTTATGATACCCGTCGCTTCAACGCCGTCCATTCCGGGCATCATATGGTCCATAAGTATCAGATCGTATTCCTTATATCTCACCGCTTCAACCGCTTCTTCTCCGGAGGAGGCGATATCCGCGCTTATATCGAATTTCTTCAGATATGCGCTGAGCACCTTGAGATTGACCTTGTTATCGTCAACGACCAATACTCTTGCATCGGGGTATTTCTTTTCACCCGCCTTCTGCTGCTTGGCAATGAGTGTCCTGGTCTCGGCCGACTCACGCTTACCGTATATGTGGAATGTCAGGTATTTGGCAGCTGTATATTCCCTCCGTTCCTTATCACCGGCAAAAGGTTCCGGATCAACGATATCTTCATAAACATCAAAGGAGAAAGTACTGCCTTCGCCGTAGGTACTCTTCACGCTGTAGGATCCGCCCATCAGATCTATAAGTTTGGCGGCTATATTAAGACCCAGTCCGGTTCCGGTGATCCCCCTGTTTTTGAGGGTATCAACCTGAGAGAAAGGCTTGAACAGCTGGTCGATATCCGCTTCCTTGATCCCTCGCCCGGTATCCTCGACCGACACGGTCAATCTGAGGCGTTTGCCCTCAACATGCCCGTCGACGGTGAGTTTGATATGCCCGTTATCCGTATATTTCTCGGCATTTCCCAGGAAGTTCATGAACACCTGTCTCAGGCGCACATCATCACCGTACAGCCTTCTCGGGATGGTGGGATCGATATCGATCAGAAACTCGACAGGCTTGTCCCCGATACGCATGTTCGTGATATTGATCACTGAATTGAAGAATTCGACCACATCATATTCCGTCATGGTCAGATCGAGCTTACCGGACTCCGCCTTGGAGATGTCGAGAACGTTCGATACTATATCGACCAGAACTTTACCTGCCGCCTTGATCTGGGCAACGTAATCGTGCACAACCTCGGGTGAATCTTCTTTTTCGGAAAGCTCGCTCATGCCGATTATAGCATTCAGAGGTGTTCGTATCTCATGACTCATATTGGCCAGGAACCGGCTCTTTGCGTCATTCGCCGCATCAGCCGCTTCCTTGAGTCTTCTCATCTCCTCAACGCGCTCACGGATCTCCGATACGTCGTTTACGGAGATGATGTAACCGATATTGTTGCCGGCTTCGAACAGTCTTACACAGGTACTCACGTACATTTTTCCTTCGAGTTCGAAATAGTGTTCACCGAGTCCCTGAAAAAGGGGAAGATCCGGAAGATTCAGTTCCGTTCCGGGCACCAGTTCCTTAAGTGCG
>JAEEGL016616186.1_pt1 | contig 15795 bp, 14 predicted proteins | sample 9134231 | NCBI WGS metagenome assembly JAEEGL01 (sample SAMN16246548, study PRJNA631951) | gut metagenome | biome: gut microbiome; feature: rumen; material: fiber-attached | host: Bos | place: Iran: Karaj | collected 2018-10
TTACCGCGAACTTCATGAATAGCGTGAATTTTGTCGCAATAAAAAAGAATACGTTCTGACAGGGTTGTTTTTCCCGAGTCAATGTGGGCGCTGATACCGATATTCCTCATTTTGGAAATATCCATATTCCTAGTACCTCTCAATTATATTTTATGCAGTTAATACCGCAAAATTTTGCTTATTTATAGTGATTTAATCACAATAATTCCAGTTTTGAGTGTACAAAAAATACACAAACTTTTCAATACTTTTATAACGGTAATTTACGTTTTTTTGCGGTTTGTTGTATAATTTTTATAGAATATGCAAAACAGTGGTATTCTAAACAAATGTTTATCTTGAGAACGCTTCGTTCAGCTCGGATACTTTGCAGTCAAAAATGTTTACATCAGGAAGAGTTTCAAGCATTGTTACCTTACCATCAAACACTACTCCGTCGTCTATCTTGAGGCGTGCTGTCTTGATGTTTCCGGTTATAACACTACCCTGTCGCAACTCCACCTTATCCTGTGCTTCCATATTGCCTGTGACCGTTCCGCTTATGATGATTGAACCCGCGGTAATTGTATCTGCAGAACACTCAGCATTCTTTGCGATTACAAGATTACCTTCAGATTCTATAGTTCCTTCAAATTTTCCGGTAATTTCAAGATTGTCCGTAAAACGGAGATTACCGACAAATTCTGTTTCTTTTCCGAATACTGTTGTATTTTTTTCTTCAATCTTATCTGACATTTTCATCTCCGTTATTCTTTATTCTTTTAATTACAGTTTTTGTCAATCCGACTAAAAACAATCCCAATCCAGCAATCGCAAATGCTATGCCCACAACATCACCGTATTTGGTGTATATTGATTCCTTATAGTTTTTAATCACCGGCAAATCAACTGTGATATAAGTCTGCTTAAAAGGTTCAGCCATCTTAAGTATTTTTCCGTTAGAATCGACAAGCACTGTCTGTCCGGATGCAGTAGCCCTCACGGCAGGTACACGGTTTTCTACACAGCGGAAAACGGCCATCGAAAGATGCTGGTACTGACAGGCTGCGCTTTTTGACCATGCATCATTAGAAATATTTACAAAGGCTCTTGCACCGTTCAGTACAAATTTTCTTCCTGTATCTCCGAAAGTATCTTCAAAACATATAGGCGTACCAAACCTCAGGTCACCGACCTTAAAAACCACAGGATCCTTTCCCGGTTCCCACATATGGGTATCACCATTCAGGAGTATTTCATAAAGCTTTGGAAACAGAGTCTCAAACGGGAAATACTCTGTAAACGGTACAAGATGCATCTTAAAATATTTTTCTGGATTTGGCGGTATACAGTTTTTGCCGGGAACAAAAAGTAATGCGCTGTTATAATCCAAGATGTCGCTTTGACCGGCTTTGTTGTATCCTGCAACTCCGTGATCATTTCCTATTATGAACGGAACTTCTTTTGAATCGATATAATTCAGAAGTATTTCAACAAGTTCATATTTTGCTCTTTCCTGTCTGTATCTATAATGCCATTCAATTCTAGGGACAAAAGCCGTCTCCGGCCATACAACCATTTTTATTTCCTTATCCTCTGCAAGCGCATTGTCAGTAAGCCGGATCAAGTCTTCAAGATTTTTTGAGTATTCGCTTAAACCGCCGAGCCACGGATCATTGTTTGGTTGGACAAGAGTTACCTTCATTGTATCTTCCGTAGAATAATCAACTGGTGATACAATGCCGTATATCACAGCTGCCAGCATAAAGCACACCCAGACAATAACAGATGTTATGTGCTTTTTTAGCTTGCATGCAATCTGTATTTTAAAACAATTTTTATCAAGCTTCGAAAAGATTTCTGCCAAAAAGCAGGAAGGAAAAGTTATCAAAGCCGACAAGCCCCATATTCCAACTATATCCGTACACTGACGCAAAATCGGATTTTGCCACTGGGAATAACCTGTAACACCATAATGAAAACCTGAAAAACCCGTAGTCTTTATATATTCGTATGCGCACCAGGCTATCCACTGCACAAGCCATCCATACTTCGGAAAAAATTGATAAACAGCTTTAAAAATTGGGAATGCAATCATAAGATAGATTCCATACATTGAAGCTATAACCGATATACCGGCGGGATGAAATGTTGCAAGCCAGTATGTATAAAGACAGTAACAACCGAAGCCATACAAAAATCCGTAAAGCCACACAGTTTTCCAAGAAACTCTGCGAACCAGGATAAAAACAGGAATAAGTGAAAAATAGATTAAAAAAGGGAAACCGTTTACTGTCAGAAAATTAGGCTGAGGTAAAGTAAAAAGTATAATACCTGACAGCAGTAATAATATGTTATATACAAACTGGGTCAGCTGAAAACCGGCAGACACCGCTTTTTTCTGTGTTTGCATAATCAACAAAACCTTTTTGCAATAATATTAATTTTTTTTCTTATCAGTAAGACCCCAGACGGCCGAGCGCAAGTCTTTTCCTCCACGGAAAGCGACAACTGCATGCGATTCTACAGAAACACGTTCGCCTGTTCTTGGGTTGCGTGCCTTTTCGCGACCTTTACGAACTCTTAATTCAAATGTTCCAAAACCGCGCAATTCGATATCTGAACCGTTTTTTAAAGCATCTTTAATTTTGACAAGCAAAGAATCTACAACTTCCTGAATTGCTTTTTTTTCAACTTTGGTATCAAGATATACTGCTTCCACCAAATCAATCTTTGTAACTTTATTCTGAGCCATAAATCCTCATAAATCAATGACAGCCCTATATATCCGGTATCCGTCTGCTTAACATACATAAACTTCTACAGAAAAGGAAAGTTTAATTTTCTGATAAGAAAGTATCCGACAACTGATATGTAAGTAAATGGATGTCTAAAATAGATCGGCTATTTAGACAATTCCATACTTACACAAATACGATATACGTATCAATTATTTTGCAGCTGCAAATGAAGCGTTGAATAACTTCATCATGCGAGACTTTTTGCGGGAAGCTGCGTTTTTAGTAATAATGCCTTTGCCTGCAGCTGTATCAAGTTCCTTAACAAGAAGCTTAAGCTTTTCAGAAGCTTCAGCCTCATTCTTTGCCTGTACTGCTGTAACAAATTTTTTTGCGCTGGTTCTTACAGAACTTTTTACGGCCTTATTTCTTAAACGGCGGACTTCACTTTGCTTATGTCTTTTTTCTGCAGATGATTTTTTTACTGCCAAAGGAAAACCCCCAAACAAAAACTATGGAGTATGTTACCAAACGTTTAGTTCTTAGTCAAGTATAAAAACAATGCCTTATAGGAACATCATTCAGCTTGATTTTAGTTCTTTAATGGAGTAATATTTAATTGTGGTATTTTCGTCTAAAAAGTTTTTTTGTATTTCATTATTCTTGTTCTCCACTATACTTGTTTTTTCACAATCAGCAAGCAAAAAATTCCAGATAACAGAAATAACATATGATATTACCGGAATGACCAGGGAAAAGGCTCTCAACGATGAACTTGACATCGATAAAACAAAAGTCTTTAAATCGCAAAAAGAACTCGATACTTATGTTGCAGAAATACGAATGAAACTTAACAACAACCGCATTTTCAAAGAATCTGAGGTAAAAGTTTCTTACGACACCAGGAATTCTTCCGGCATTACACCCGTAAAACTGCATATCAGAACCGCTGATACCATAAATACTATAGTTGTTCCCTACCCCACATATAATTCAGATGATGGTTTGTCGCTTAAAATAAAATTCAGGAATTACAACTTTATGGGAACTCTTAAAATGTTTGACTTGAATTTTACTTATCAATATAAAACAGACAACAAAGGAACAAAAGATGAAAAGAAAAGACATTTTGTGGGTCTTCAAACTGATTTTACTGTTCCCATAAAAATTGGTAAAAAAGAACTGCTATGGAACCATAATATAGACTTGAACACCAATTTCGGCAAAGAAAAATACAAGCCATACGCATATTATGGAACAGGTATCGGATACTCATTCCCAATGGGACCGGGTACATTCGGCTGGAGTACCGACGGATGGATTAAGCACGAAACAAACGGACTTTGGTACGGATATTATCATGCAGGTGTCAATTACTCATTACCGATTGTAAAAGACGTAGTTTCACTCAGCATGGCTGCAAACCAGGCATATACATATGATCCTACCTCGTACATACCTAACAAGCATTATATGACAAGCAGTTTTTCAGTTGCCACTCCGTTCAACGTCGGAACAATTGACGGGTGGGGATCTATCGCATGGACACCTTCAATCGCCCTGTCATGGAACTGGAATCCTGAATCTTTGAAAGGTGGCTCAAATCCGTTTAAAGATGATAAAATACAAAATGAATCCATCAAAGGACCGTCTATCACATTCTCTCATTCCATAGGTTCATCCAAAATCTACTGGGACGGCAACTTTAGACGCGGTTTTTCAATCTCATTGTCACAAAGCTGGGCATATAACCTGCATACAAAGGCAATGCCGATGCCCTCTTACAGTCTTTCTACACAAATGCACCTTGTTATGCCGAACGAAAGAGTTGCAATTTATAACCGTAACTGGTGGTATTTTAATATGGATGGAAGTCTCTCTGAATTTGCAGACAGGATGAGGGGTATTCGTTCAGCAGGAGGTATCGCTTCGGACAATGTCATAGTCATGAACTTTGATTTTCCTCACAGTTTGCTGACAACCGACTGGGTTGCATGGGGCTTCCCTGACTTCATGAGAAAAATCAATATGGAAGTTCAGGTTTCACCGTTTATAGATGTGGCACTTGGTCATAATATAATTACAAATACGAATTATCTCATTAAAGATGGATACTATTCAGGCGGTATTGAAGTTCTGGTATTCCCCAAAACAATGCGCAGTATCATCGGAAGATTCAGTATCGGTGTAGACCTTGCAAGAACAATCCTCCCGGCAAGAATCGTTGGTGACAAATCATGGCGTCCTGACACTTCAAGATTTGAAGGATTCTTCGGTATTGGTATATTCTATTAACGCTTATTGTTAAATCTTAGATAGAAGTTCACGAAATGCCATACTTCTCCAATAATCTTCAGGACAATACTGTGAAAGCGCAGATAAAAGTTCTTTACCCATTTCTTCTTTTCCGCATTCAATCAACAGCTGCGAATATTTGAAATAACCTTTCCAGATACCGTTTTTGGAGCCCCATTCTGATATGTCATAGTATTTTCCGATTTTTTCCAAATATGATAGAAAATCAGTATACTTATAATCCATATCCCGTTCTTTTACAGCATCATAAAGACGTGTAAATGCAGTCAGATTGGCAATCGTTGCCATTTTTACAGCTTTTTCTTTTTCATTACGCTCAAGATAAAAATCTGCAAGTTTGTAATAAGCATCCAGTGAATCATAAGAGTGGCTTCGATACAGCATAAATAGTTTGTCGATGGTCATTTCTTTTCTTTCCATGGACTGCTTTACTGCTCTCAACAAAGAACCGTCTGCACCTGTAGTAGTAATATAACCATCATCAGCTATTATAAGCTGTAGTGTTTTTTCATATTTGTCATAGTCTTTCTGCAGATTTGCAAGATAAGACATTTTGTACAAGATCTCGTATTTTTGATTAGGTATATCAAGAATTTCACAATTTTCCCAGGCGGCATCCAAGTATTTTTCGGCCTGCACATATTCACCTTCCAGTATGTACAAATTGCCCAGCATATAGTCGGCCTCAGGATAGGCGTAGTATTTACGGGCTGTTTCCAAAAACTTTGACATTGAATTGGAAAAATATTCTTTTGAATATTTTGAATAAAACGAATCGAGAATTATGAGGGCATTTTCAGAATTACGCTTTTTCAAAAGCTTTGTTATTTCTTCAATATTGTCACCGGCTTTTTGAACTTCGGGAGATTTTAGCGCCTGATTCATTGCAAAAAGGACCCAGTCAATTTCGTTTTTTCTTTTTTGCTTTGCAATGTCAGCGTTTTTAACAGCATTACCATATCTGCCATATTCATAATCAATCTGTGCTTCGAGCATATAACGCCATGATAAAACAGAATCATCCGGTTTTTGAGGATTCTGGGCAAAAATACCATAAGCAGAAAAAATGATGATAATGAATACAACAAATAGCTTTTTCACAATGAATTCAACTCCTCTCTGAATGCTGTATCTGCTTCTTCCGGGGTAACTGTTCTCACGGTAATACCATGCTTGAATATTATCACCGAATTACCTGCACCCGTTATGCCGATATCAGCATTTTTACCCTCGCCGGGTCCGTTTACGACACAACCCATTACTGCTACAGTTATGTCCTTATTAAGAGACTGCAGTTCGTTCTGCCATCGGTTTATGAAAGAATGTACGTCAAAGCCGTTCCTTCCGCATCGCGGACAGGAAACAATCTTTACGCCTCCCGAATACAGACCGCATTCCCGCAGAATTTCCTTTGCCGTAATAACTTCGTTTTCGCTTTCGGAAGAAAGACTTACACGTATCGTTGAACCGACACCTTCTTTCAGCAAATGACTGAACGCAAGCGTACTTTTTACAACACCGCCTATTATTGGTCCGGCTTCTGTTACGCCTATGTGCAAAGGTACATTATACTTTTCGGCAAATTTTTCGTTTGACTCAATAGTTTCTGCAACGGAAGACGCCTTCATCGAAACAACAAAGTCCTTAAAATTGAGTTTATCAAAATCTTCCATTTCGCGTTCAGCGGCTTTTACAAGACCTTCTGCACGGGTAATCTTACCCTCAACTACAAGGTTCTCCAAATCTTTAGGCAAGCTGCCCGTATTTATACCAACACGAATTGCCGTGCCTTTGTCGCGGGCTTTGTCGACAACTGCTTTTGTTCTTTCAAAACTTCCTATGTTTCCAGGGTTTATTCGGATCTTTGCAATGTTTCCGTCAAGGCATGAAAGCGCAAGTTTGTAATCAAAATGGATATCCGCAACAAGCGGGATAGATACATCCTCAGCTATATTTTTCAGTACTTCTGCGCTTTCCATGTCAGGTACCGCAAAACGCAGAATATCGCAACCAAGCATCTGCACCTGCTCTATTTTTTTTAATAAGTCCGTATATTCCTGACTGTTTTTTCTTATTCCGACAATAGGTTCTTTCCACATTGTCTGGATTGCAATAGGATTGTCGCCACCCAGGCAGATTTTTTTTGTCTTACCTTTTCCACCGATAGTAATAACATAAGGTTTTTTGAACATGCTCATACCTTTAAAACAAATAAGCTGCCAAAAAGGTTATACTTTCCGGCAGCTTACAAACAGTTATAAAAACGATTTTACAGAACGCTGATCAAACTGAAAACCATTACGAACAAAGCAACGGTTTCACAAAGACCAACTACCGTAATGTACTGTGAAAAACCTTTTCCTGTTTCTGCAAGTGCATCACTACCTGCTGCACCGGCTTTTCCCTGAGCAATAGCAGAAAAACACATACCAAGACCAGCAAAAATACCGAGACCCATCAAATACCACGGATCTTTTTCAGACCGCATCATAAACATCATAACCAGATATCCATAGATGGTTTGTGTAAGCGGAGCACCTGCGAATACTGTAAGAATGAATGGAGCCGGCTTGTTGTTCAAATAACAGCGTTTCCATGCACCAATTGTTGCAGAACCGGAAAGTCCGATTCCGATTGCAGAACCGATAGCCGCAATACCAAGAGCAGCACCTGCACCTAACATACCAAAGTTCATAATTAACTCCTAATTTATATATTCAGTTTTGTAACTTGCAATGCAAATCACTATTCTTTAAAGGGTTCATATTTACAACCGGCCCATGACATTCCGACGTGGCTTGTAAATTCCAGCGTATTAAGACGTACTCCGTGTACTATAACGGAAAGAACGTTCAGCACCATATTAAGTCCGTGTCCAAAGACAAGCAGGATAATTCCTAAGAAAATAAGGAAATTGCCCAGCATAGGACCCGCCATTGTGTTTACGGTTTCGGCAATAGCACCGCCTGCAAGCGCAACAGCCCAAAGGCGGATATAGGAAACAATATCCGAGAAGTAGTTTATAACTCCCAGTAAAACAGAAATTATGTTTTTTAAACTTTCCAGAATACTCTTTCCAACGCTGCCTTCGTAATTTGAAAAACAGAAATTCAGAATAAAACCTACCGCAATCATAATGATTACAACCGGTTTTACAGGGAATCGTTCGCTTGAAACTATAAGACACAGTACAACAAAGAACATTCCCCACAACATTCCGAGTGCGCCGATATCAGCAAGCAGTTTCAGCGATTTCTGCTTCAAATTGCGCATAAACGCCAGTACGTGACCGATGGACATCTGAATCAGAGCAAGAATAAAGCAGAAAATCTGCAAATTCATGTTCTTTTCCGGATTTTCAGGAGAAAATGCAGGAAGAGCAAGCTTCTGCAAGAATACAGGAAGTTTTGCATATTCAATGCCAAACCAGCTGCAGTTCAGGATTCCCCAAACGGCGGTCGCTCCTGCCCAAAGCAGAAGCAGCGTTATAACCGGCGGTATATTCTTTTCTTTGTCAACAAATTTTGATTTGAAAGCCAGTGCACCGCCAATGATAAGCATAAGCATTCCATAACCCGCATCACCAAAAATCATTGCGAAGAAAATCGTTAAGAACAAAAGGAACCAGGCGCTTATGTCAAATTCATAATAGCCGGGGACCGTTCCCAAAAAGTCAAGAACAGGATACAGAATCTGAACGGCCTTTGAGTTTTTAAGCTTTGTAGGAACAGGATCTTCTTCCGTAGGATCTTCGATCAAAAGTCCCCAGTTGTTCTCTGCGGCTGTATTCTTTAGACCAGAAATTTCCGGTTCAGGAACAAAGCCTCTGAGCCAAGCCAGTGAAGAAGTTGTTTCTTCGCCGTCTGTTTCCATACCGGAACATACAGTTTCAAACTCAACTTCCTTTTCAAGCTTCTGTGCGGCTTTTTTTAGCGAATCCAAATACAGCAGAGATTCCTGAATCTTTTCGCCGTAGGATTCGTTCTTTTTGCGTTCTTCTTCGTTACAAGCTCTCAAAGAAACAGTTGAAGCCTCCGGTAACGAAACAGGAAGTGCTTCTTCCGGCAGGTTTTTGGCTGCATCCTCATTTTCGTTAATGAGAAGAAAACGGCATGAATTTTTGTCCTTGTTTACAAGAATGGTTTTTACTTCATCGGGAATCTTGTAGTATCCCTGACTTGAAATTGCATATAAAGAAAGGAAAATACCCTTTTCTTTAAGATATGCAATGTCAGTGGGATCAATGTTTCCCCATTTTTCGAACCGTTCAAGTTCTCTCTCATTCTTTGCAATAAGTTCTTCAGACTCTTTGCGCAAAGAAAAATAGCTGTTTATCTCTTCAGCTTTTTTAACAGCATCATCGTACGACAAATCAACAGGATGCTTCTTTGCAGCCTTGTCCGGTTTTAATGTTGAAAGCACGGATACAGCAGACTCAACCTTTGCAAAAGCAGCTTTTTTTGCAGTAAAATCAGTTCCTTTTCCCTGCAAAGTCTCCACATGCATAACACCGGCTTTCCGCAAAACCTTCATTGCGTCTTTTTTATCTCTGTTCAACAGTATCAGTGAGACTTTTTTCATTGGAACAATCATTTTTCAGTCTCCTTTTCCGCAGCGGTTTTCTCAAGGCTTTTCTTTGAAATTTTACCGCGGACAACTGCCGCAACCTGCTGATCACCGAGATAAACGGTAATTTTCTTTATATTAGCTTTTGTTTCAGGAATTTTTACCTTTTCAAAAAGATTTACACGCTGTGTTGTTACGCGTAGTTCCTTTGCCAAAAGCTCAACCTGTTTTTCCAAAACTTCGGCTTCCAAATCAAGTGAAAGAGCCTGTTCCATTTTAACAGCAGCAAGATCTATCCACAGAGGTGTAGAATACAAATCGTAGTCACCGCGTCCAAAGTCCGCGCCCTCATAAATCGGAATTATTACACCGGCAATATTGCTGTAGCTTTTTTTTATATTTTTTACAGTTACCATTTCCGGTTTGAAGGCTTCTTTTTCACCGAAGACAGCTATCCATTTCTGAAATTCCTTGTCCAAATCAGCCCTCTTTTTGCGTACTTCCTTTGCACGCAGGTCAATGGTGCGGATTTCAGTCTGCAGCTGCTGTTTTTTGAGCAGAAGAGTCGGCAGATAGCGCTGGTACATTTTCAGCGAGTCTTTCTGACTTTTAAGCTCATTTTTCGTCAACTTTATTGTTGCCATAAAACGCCTTTATTTTTTCCAGTACTGCTGAATCAAATCGGATTTAATACCTGTTTCATCACTTTCAAAGCATTCTGAAAGGATTTCCCAGCCCTTATCAAGTGCCTGTTCCAGAGAGATGTTTACTGACAAGTCCATCATTTCTTTTTCAAACATAGCACCGTATTTCAAAAGCTTTTCGTCCCATTCGGACATCATAAATCCCATGGACTTCTTTTCAAGTGTATCCTTGTAAGAAGAATACAGACGAATCATACCATCCATAAGAGCGCGGTGGTCGTTTCTTGTCTTGCCGTTTACATTCTGCTTAAGACGCGAAAGACTTCCGAACGGTTCAATGCGTCCACCCTTAAGATAGAACTGACCTTCAGTAATGTATCCGGTGTTATCCGGTACAGGGTGTGTAACGTCATCACCAGGCATTGTTGTAACTGCAAGAATCGTTACAGAACCTGCGTCATCAAAGTCAACAGCCTTTTCGTAACGAGAAGCAAGCTGTGAATACAAATCTCCAGGATAACCACGGTTAGAAGGAACCTGTTCCTGTGTAATCGCGATTTCTTTCATGGAGTCGGCAAAGTTTGTCATATCTGTAAGAAGAACGAGAACATCCTTTCCTTGAAGGGCAAACTGTTCTGCAACAGCAAGTGACATATCAGGAACCATAAGACATTCTACTGTAGGATCAGCAGCGGTATGAACAAACATAACCGTGCGGCTCAATGCACCGCCCTCTTCCAGTGTTGACTTAAAGTACAGATAGTCATCGTATTTGAGACCCATACCACCGAGAACAATAACGTCAACTTCAGCCTGCATGGCAATACGGGCAAGCAGCTGGTTGTATGGCTCACCTGAAATTGAAAAGATAGGCAGTTTTTGAGAAACAACCAGAGTATTGAACATATCAATCATCGGAATACCGGTACGAATCATACGTTTTGCAACAATACGCTTTGATGGGTTTACAGATGGACCGCCGATTGCAACAAGGTTGTCTTTAAGAGCAGGACCTTTGTCTCTCGGATTGCCGGAACCGTTAAAAATACGTCCGAGCAGGTTTTCCGAAAAGCTAACCTGCATTTCATGACCGAGGAAGCGTACCTGATCGCCGGTTGAAATACCGCGTCCGCCGGCAAAAACTTGCAGCGAAACAAGGTTTCCGTTTACACGGTTTACTTCGGCAAGGGATGTGCCGAATGAGGTTTCAATTTCTGCAAGTTCTCCGTATTTTACATCATCAGCACGGACAGTAATAACGCTTCCGTTGATTGATTCAATTTTACTATAAACCTTATTCATTATTCACCGTCCTTAAGAAGCTTGTCTGCATCCGCTTCCAATGCACCTGATTTTGAAGCATAAATTGATTCAAGTTCTTTCTCATACTTCTTAAAATCATCCGAATTCCATACTGAATAGTTCCAGTCGATGAATTTTTGACGAAGCTGGTTAAAGAATACACGGGCATCTGTTTTATCTTCAAGTTTAAAGCTTGAACCGAGGATTTTTAGCAGATGTTTGAAAACGTATGTCTGACGCTCAACGCTTACAGCACCGTCAACTTCATCAAAAGAGTTCTGCTGGAAATAAACCGCATCAAGGAAATCTGACTTAAGATACATGATAAAGTCTTCAAGTGAAGTACCTTCTTCACCTACAACCTTCATCATCTGATCAACTTCAGTACCTTTTTTCAGTATGTTTCTTGCATAGTTAACCCAATCTGTCCGGATAACACTCTTGTACTTTGACCATGATTCAAGCGGGTCAATCGCAGGATATTTACGTGCGTCTGAACGTTCTCGACTCAACCCGTGGAAAGCGCCGACAACCTTAAGTGTTGCCTGTGTAACAGGTTCTTCAAAGTTACCACCGGCTGGAGAAACCGTACCACCGATTGTAACAGAACCGATTTCACCGGAAGCAAGACGGACAATACCGGCTCTTTCATAGAACGCGGCGATATATGATTCCAAATATGCAGGGAATGCTTCTTCTCCAGGAATCTCTTCCAAACGGCCGGACATTTCGCGCAAAGCCTGTGCCCAACGGCTGGTTGAATCAGCAAGAAGAAGAACGTGGAGTCCCATCTGTCTGTAGTATTCGGCAAGTGTTACCGCGGTATATACTGAAGCTTCACGGGCTGCAACAGGCATTGAAGATGTGTTACAGATAATAACGGTTCGTTCCATAAGAGAACGGCCTGTGCGCGGGTCAGTAAGTTCAGGGAACTCCTTAAGGATCTCAACAACCTCACCAGCACGCTCTCCGCACGCTGCAACGATTACGATATCAACGTCCGCATTACGGCTTGTTGTGTGCTGCAAAACGGTTTTTCCGGCGCCGAAAGGTCCCGGAACGCAGTATGTACCGCCTTTTGCAACAGGGAAGAATGTGTCAACAAGACGTATCTGGCAAACCATTGTATCTTCCGGTTTAAGACGTTCTGCGTAGCAGTCTACGGCACGTTTTACAGGCCACTGGAATGACATTGCTACAGGATATTCCTTACCTTTTGCATCGGCAAGAACAGCAACCGGCTCGGTAATGGTATAAGCACCTACCGCATTGATTGATTTAACTGTATAAGTTCCATAAAAATTAAACGGAACCATGATTTTGTGTTTAAAATTACCTTCGGGAACTTCACCCAAATATTCTCCGCGACGGACTGTATCCCCGACTTTTGCAATCGGAGTAAAGTTCCATTTTTTCTTTTTATCAAGAGCATCAAGGTATACACCGCGTTCCAGAAAGTAACCTGCCTGTTCTGCAAGCTGAGGCAGCGGGTTCTGCAAACCGTCAAAAACCTGTCCCAAAAGTCCGGGACCAAGCGTAACAGAAAGCATGTTACCGGTAAATTCAACTTCGTCACCGGTTTTTATACCTTTTGTAATTTCAAAAACCTGTAACTGCGCCTGATTTCCCCTGATACGTATTACTTCACTTTTAAGCCGTTTGTCTCCGACTTTAACATATCCAACTTCATTCAAAGAAACATTTCCGTCAAATTCAACATTTATCATATTGCCGTTGACAGCTGCAACCTTTCCTTTTGTCTCCGTCATTTTGATTCTCCAAGTATCTGGTCATATATAATGCGGTATGAACTCATTCCGGCATCTTTGTCAAATTTTACTACACGGTTTGCCATCTGAAGCTTTAAACCGTAAGCAAAAACGCTGTCTGCGCAAAAAATATCGGTAGGTGTAAGTTCATCTATCTTCTTCAAGCGTTCACCATTAAGATATTTTTCCGCATCCAAAGGACTCTCAAAATTACAGGCATTGCGTGCTATCTGCTGAATATCCTGTGTTACAGAAGCCAGCCTCGAATCAGAGAATTCTTTTTTCATTTTTCCGGCGCGAAACTGCGCCATAGACAATCTTAGTCCACGTTCCCAGCTGTACCAGCCGTCCAAAAAACAGGAACCTGTTTTTTCAGAATTCTTAGGCGGTTCCAAAGAAAGTTTTTCGACCTTTGAAAGCACATCACCTTCCAGAAAACGATGGCACAAATCCTGAAAATATTCATATGTCAGCGGTGGTTTCACAGGATTTTCCACTGAAATGGAAATCGCAGGAAGCTGTGATACTAGATAATAGAAGTTTGCCACTTATTTTATTCCTCCGGCAGCATCTTTCATAATCTGAGCTGTTTTTGGATTTAAGTAAGCAGAGAACAAACCTGCAACAGATTCCGCTGAAAAGTCGTAATAGGCAGAACCGTCTTTTGAAGCAATACGGAAACCGGCTTCAAGATTTTCATCAGCTTTAATTTCAAGTCCTTTTGAAAGTTCAGCTTTTAATGCGGTATTAAAACCTGTTGAAAGCTTTTTAAGGTCTTTTTCAGGGAGAAGAACTGCTACGGAATCAGCCGAAACATTTGAAACCCATGCTTTTACAACATCGGGAATCAGTGTTTTAAGCATATCGGCATTATATGCTTTTTCCGTTTCGGCGGAAACAATCGCGGAAAGTTCCGCATTTATGCCGTCGCGGAAAGAAATAATAAGGTTTCTTCCTGCCTGCTGGATTGCAGCAACACTGGCTTTTTCAAGACGCTCAGTTTCAAGTTTTGCCTGTTTGCCAATATCATCCGCTCTTTTTTCTGCTTCGGCAATAATAGCTTCAGCGCGTTTTTCGGCATCTTTAATTATAGATGCTGCAGCAGTCTCGGCCGCTCCAACACCGTCCTTTTTAATTTTATCAATCAGCTCCTGTAATTGAACGTCCATAAAACCCCTCATGTAATTGATATTAAGTAGAGAAACGAAAAACCTGTCCGCATTTGAAGTGAACAAATAATTCTGATTTCATCAGTTTATATCCAAGTTTTAAAAAAATCAATCTGTTTATTTTATGGATTTTATTTATTTTCTCTTGAGCATCTCATCAATGTAGTATCCGGTGTAGGATTTTTTACATCGCGCAACCTGTTCCGGTGTTCCCTTCGTTATAACGGTTCCGCCGTTTGTACCACCCTCAGGCCCAAGATCGATTATATAATCAGCCTGAAGAATAACGTCAAGATTGTGTTCAATCATTACAACAGTATTGCCCTGATCAACAAGACGCTGAATAACTTCCATGAGCTGCTTTACATCGGCAAAATGAAGTCCGGTCGTGGGTTCATCAAGGATGTAAAAAGTATTTCCTGTTGAACGGCGCGCCAACTCGTTTGAAAGCTTTACACGCTGCGCCTCGCCGCCCGAAAGTGTGAGAGCCGACTGACCGAGCTGAATATAACCGAGACCGACTGATTTCATTGTTTCAAGCTTTCGCGCAATGTGCGGTATTGTTGCAAAAAAGTCGCAGGCTTCCTCAATCGTCATATTGAGAACGTCGTCTATGCTCTTTCCCTTGTAGCGTATATCGAGCGTTTCTTTGTTAAAGCGCTTTCCTCCGCACACATCACACACAACGTATACATCGGGTAGAAAATTCATTTCGATTGTAATAGTTCCGGCACCAAGACAGTTTTCGCATCTTCCGCCTTTCACGTTAAAGCTGAAACGTCCGGGTTTGAATCCTCGCGCCTTTGAATCAGGAAGACTTGCGTACAAATCCCTTATGGAGTTAAAAACACCTATGTATGTTGCCGGGTTCGAGCGCGGCGTTCTTCCTATAGGGCTCTGGTCAATATTTATAACCTTGTCAATAAATTCGGTTCCGCTTATACTGCCGTATTTGCCTACAGGAAGATTAGAGCGCATTATACTGTTGGAAAGCGCAGGCCACAGCACATCGCTGAGCAGCGTAGACTTGCCCGAACCGGAAACTCCGGTTATACATGTGAACGCGCCGAGCGGAATATCTATTGAAACACCTTTCAGATTATGTTCCGTAACGTTCTTTATGGAAAGAAAATGACCGTTTCCTTTGCGGCGCTCTGCAGGAATATCCATCTTAAGCGTTCCCGCAAGATACTGACCGGTAAGGCTATTCTTTACTTTCATTACATCTTCGGGAGTACCTGACGCAACGACATTACCACCGTGAACACCAGCTCCCGGTCCCAAATCCACAATCCAGTCCGCGGTTCTTAAA
>JAEEGL011110739.1_pt1 | contig 15794 bp, 13 predicted proteins | sample 9134231 | NCBI WGS metagenome assembly JAEEGL01 (sample SAMN16246548, study PRJNA631951) | gut metagenome | biome: gut microbiome; feature: rumen; material: fiber-attached | host: Bos | place: Iran: Karaj | collected 2018-10
CATATATTCTGTATTCTTTTGAAACGTTCTCAAGTTTGATCGCTATATTATCATCCATGGGCGCACCTCTATATGATATCCGGTAAACTCTTCCTGAGTTTCTTATAAAGCCATACGGCAACAATGAGCATTACCAAAAGCACAAGCATGAAGAGTCCGAAGGACTCCATGTCTTCCCACAGCCACTGGTGATAACAGAAAGCGTTTCTGTATCCTTCAACGATATATGTTATCGGATTCAGCTGGAAGAACAGGCTGCTGACTACATCCTGCCCTCTCGAATTGAACAGTATCCCCGAGAGCCAGAAGAATGCCGGATTGATCGCTTTCAGCAGATCGTTGAAATCGCCGCTTATGACTGACAGCAGACCTGTGCCCAGGCACCAGACTATGCCCACCAGCACCATGAGAAGAGTGTATATCGGGATCTGCAGCCAGTAAATGCTCGGAGCCACTCCAAAGCAGAAGCATAGCACGATACATATGCCTATCATTGCCAGATGTATATACAGGAACGATAAAGCTACCGCCGTAGGAAATACAGATACGGGATATCTGCTCCTGACTATCAGGAACTTGAATTTTCTGAAGCATCCGGCGCCGCTGAGGATCATCGCGCCCATATAAAACCAGGGCACCATACCCGCCGTAAGCCATATGAAATACGGCGTCAGTATGCCGTCCACGTCTTTTGCGCTCTTGAAACCAATTGAAATCGCGAAATAGAAAATGCAAAGATACAGCAACGGTTTTACAAAAGCCCAGAACCAGCCCAGATCGGACGTCTTATACATCCGCTTCTGATTGATAGCCGCAAGATCAAGACTGCTGTAAAAATATTTCACGTTTTCTCTTATTATCTCTTTGAATGCCTTTATCAAATCAATCTCCTGTTCCTGTTCACATACTTATGTTGATTATACCACATTATATAGTGCATAGCAAACCGCCCGCCCACATATTAGCGGGCAGGCAGCATGTTTCTGCGCTGTATGATCGATCTCAAAAATTAAAAAATCCCGTAAAGCGATATGATCCCCTGTTTATTAACTGCCGGTCACGGAATAAGGTTTTCCCCTGTTTCCTTATCGAACAGATGCATCCATCTGGGATTCAGATCAAATGAAACTTCCGATCTGCTTCTGAATTCTTCTTCTCCGGCATTGTCTGTGGAGACTATGGCCACTACGTCAACACCTTCGGTGTTCATGTGAATGTGGACCTCGCTGCCCATCATCTCAGATACTTCCACGACTGCCGGTATGCAATTGCCGCTATCCGGACCTCTTCTCACGCTGATGTTGACCGGCCTTATTCCTACTGTGACTTTTCCGGCTGCGGCGCCGTTTTCCGCGAGAGCAGCGCACTGGGCGTCTGTAAGATCGTAGGTCTTCCCCTGCACATCAACAGAATAGATTCCGTCTTTTTCCGTCAGATCGCAGTCCCTGAAGAAGTTCATCTGCGGTACCCCTATGAATCCGGCAACAAACTCGTTGTACGGGTGGTTAAACACCTCCTGGGGAGTTCCGATCTGCTGGATGAAGCCGTCTTTCATGATGACTATCCTGTCTCCCAGTGTCATGGCCTCCACCTGATCGTGGGTTACATAAATAAATGTTGTGTCTATCTTATCTCTCAGCTTGATTATCTCCGCGCGCATCTGGTTTCTCAGCTTCGCGTCCAGATTACTGAGGGGCTCATCCATCAGGAATACCTTCGGATTCCTTACAAACGCGCGTCCGATGGCCACACGCTGGCGCTGGCCGCCTGAGAGCGCTTTGGGTTTGCGGTCAAGAAGCGGGGTTATATCCAGTATGTCCGCAGCTTCTCTTACTATCCTGTCTATATCCTCCTTCGGTACTTTTCTGGTTTTCAGCGAAAAAGCCATATTGTCGTATACGCTCATATGAGGATAAAGCGCATAGTTCTGGAATACCATGGCTATGTCCCTGTCTTTGGGCTCTATATCATTTACCAGTTTCCCGTCGATGTAGATGCTTCCGTCAGTTATTTCCTCCAGCCCCGCTATCATTCTCAGAGTTGTTGATTTACCGCAGCCCGAAGGTCCTACCAGTACCACGAACTCTCTGTCTTTTATCTCAAGGCTGAAATCCTGGACAGCGACTACTTTGTCGCCTACTATTTCCAGATTGTTCTTTTTCTCAGGTGTTTTTTCCCTGCGTTTCTTTTTCTTGTCGGAATTGTCAAATGGATATTCTTTTCTTACATTTTCAAGAACTACCGTTGCCATTACGCCACCTCTTTTCGGGTCCGCCGTGATCGCGGCTACTTCCCGTTTACTTCCTTTTCGTAGATCTCCACGTATTTATCTTCCGGCACGAACGCCGATCCCGCGCCGTCTATGAGTGATTTGAATCCGTCCAGAGCTTTGTCCCTGCCGAATATTACTGTCTGTTTCTTCATCGCTTTTTCAGGGAAAAGTACTTCCGGATCAAGACCGTAAAAGTCTACGGCGTCCTCAAGCTTTACACCCTCTTCAAGGCACCATGTATTTTCCCCGAATACATTAACCATGTCTTTCTGCCTGCAGTCGGAATTGAACTCGACAGCCGAATCCCCGCCTGCGAAGAGATTGTCATATATCTGGTTTCCCTTGCTTCTCTGAACGCCTATTTGCGTCCCGTTGTCAACGAATGTATTGCTGTAGAACTCGCTTTCCTCTGTGAATCCCAGGTCTTTGTCGTAGCCTCCGAAACAGAGACCGCACCAGCCGGTGCATGCTGCGATCACGTTATCATGGACCTTGATGCGTGATACCCTGAACAGGCTGTTGTCGTCAGGGCTGTGTTCCGTGGCGACCTCTATCCCTATATCACAGTTGAATACGAAATTCTCATATATCTCAATGTCCTGTCCGCCGTCTACATAGATGCCGTCTGCGCACAGGTCGTACTCCCCGTCTTCCAGATAAGCTTCATTTCCCCGGGCGCTGATGTTGTAAACTACGTTCCCGCGGCAGACTCCGTTCCTCGCGCAGTCTTTTTCCGGAACGTCTGCCGTTCCTTCGAAGCCTATCATATCGATACCGATATTGTTGTTGTCATGTATCACATTGCCGCTTATGGTGAATCCGTCAATGTTTCCGTTGAATACCGTGGACTCGCTGCTTCCGCATCTGCAGTCATAGACATGACAACCTTCCATAGTCAGGTTCTTTACAGGCGCCAGGCTGTTACGGGCATACACGCATATTCCATGAGTCCCCCGGATACCGTGCACCGTGCAGTTTGAGATGGTCACGTTCTCAAGAGGATCTTTCCCCTGCTTCTCAGTGCTTTCGTAATAGATGCCGTGGGTGCCCCCTTCTATTTCAAAACCGTCAATGGTAATGTTGTCCGCATTGACCATATGGATGCCGTATCCGCTGCTTTTTATAACGGCTTTTTCCCCGTCTGCCGCTTTTATGACCATAGGATTCTCTCTGGTCCCGGAAGCGTTTTTCTTCAGGACAATGCTGTCATAAGTCCCCCCATGGACTATGACCTCATCCCCATCTGCCGCTTTTGAAACCGCTGCGGAAACTGTAGCGTACGGGTTTCCGGAGCTTCCGTCCCCTGTTTTGTCATTTCCATCCGGCGAAACGTGTATCATACCGTCATTTCCTCCACAAGCTGCGCACATGAAACATATGAATACTGCCATCAATCCTGTCAGAATCAGTTTTTTCATGATAGGCCTCCGTATCATTTTTCTGTCAGCCCGCAGGCATACCAGTAATCATCCAGGACCTCACACACGTGATCTGTGATCATCTTCTCCGGGTCTGCCGCGAGCCGGCCTTCTTTTATCTTCCTGTACTGCGCCGGCATATACTGGCTGATCAGGCTCATGGGCATCTCTTCTTCACGGAGATTGGCTATAAGCCGGTTCAGGCTCTCCTTTACCGCAGGCGCAGACATATAGTATCTGCTTCTGTCGCTGTAACTGTATTTCCTCAGGAAAGAACTCTCCGGCTCTTCAGATGTGTAGTGGTCTTTCCAGTTTCCCGGCTCCTCTGTCATGGCCTTGTCCAGCAAAGCGATGAAATCAGATCTCTCCGCCGTGTCTGTCACGCCTGTCCGTACCAGTTCATCTTCAATATATGAAAGAGCGAATATAGCTTCTCTTGCTGCAAAAGTCAGCGCAGGTCCAACCTTCAGGACAGCTATTCCGTCCTCTACCATCTCCCTGAGGCTTTCCCTCTTCTGATAATCTGTTGAGTGGCCTTCCAGAACTATTCCGGGAAGGTTCCGAGCTGTTTCAGTCAGCTTTTCCGCATCCGCCCTTATATAGTCATGTATGCTGTGGTTGCCGAATTCCACGCCCGGCTGCACAACTGCGGCAATCACTCTGTCCCATACCGCAAGGCCCGCGTCTCTGAATTTTTCAGAAAAACAGTCTATCATCCCCGTCAGATCTTCCGGTCCGGTTACAGACATATCTTCCTCTTCCCCGCTTCCGCCGGGAGTAGGTACCTCGCTTCCTATGACGTATACCGGTGGCCTGGCGCCCGGATTTCCTTCCGCGTATTCGCTGTAACCTTTTTCCGCCGCCAGGCAGAGTCTTACTGTCCTGTCAGCTATCTCAGCAGTACTCAGAGTCACTTCCTCCCCCAGAGGCATGCTGGCGTCAAGATGTATCTTCCGGTATCCCGCTCTGCTGAATTCATAAACCAGCGTCTCAGCCAGATCCATGGCTTCTCCGCTGTCCATATTCTTCCACGCTACGGGTCCCAGATGATCCCCTCCAAGGATGACTTTCTCCCTCGGAAGGCCCAGCTTATCCGCTCTGTCAAGGACCATATCCCTGAAACCGGCAGGCTTCATTCCTGTATATCCGCCCATCTGGTTGACCTGGTTAGCCGTAGCCTCGATGAGGACAAAACTGTCTGTCCTGACAGCCTGTTCGATGGCCGCGTCTATGACATACGGGCTGCTGCTGCAAACCGAACAGATCCCGCGTGCGACGCCTTCTTTCTGGAGTTTTACAATTCTTTCAAGTTCGTTCATCTACAGTACCGGTACTTCGCTTTCTTTTTCCTTCATGGGATATATGGTCACGCCTTTGACCACCCTGTTCACTTCCCCGGTCGGGCACGGGTCATCCGGCGTTATCCCCAGTTCTATTGAATACATCAGGGCGATAATCTGGGCAGCCAATATGTAAAGAAGCGCAAGCTGGGCGTTTTCCAGCCTGCATCCGGCGTCCATGCATACCGCAAGATCGCACAGTTTCCCGGCTTCTTCATCATGGCCGTTCATAACAGCTATGATGCTGCTCCCCTTCTTATCCCTGTAAAGTTCCGCGAGAAGATCCATCTCGTATCTGCGGGCTCTGGGCTCGTCCGAGAGATAAACGACACATACAGTATCGTCATTCACTACTGATTTAGGCCCGTGTCTGAAGCCCATAGGCGTATCATGGAGAGCGACCATTTTTCCCGCTGTAAGCTCCAGGACCTTAAGCGCCGATTCCTGCGCGATCCCCTTGAGCACATCTGTGCCCAGATAAACGATCCTGGAAAAACTGTTTTTATCGGTGAATCCTTTTATTTTTTTATATCCTTCTTCAAGGAATGCTTCAGCCGCGGCAAAAACGCCGTCCCACTTAAGCAGTCCTTCCGGAGCGAACGCCAGCAGAGCCGCCAGATACATATTGCTGAAACTGCTGGTCATTGCAAATCCCCTGTCGTGGGTCTCAGGCGTAAGAACGATGGAGTAAACATCGTCCCTTCCTTTGGCTTTTTCCGCCAGAGCGCCCTTCTCATTGCAGGTTATGAACAGATGGGCGATACTGCCGCAGACAGCGTCCGCAGCCTCTACCGCCCCCACCGACTCCGGGCTGTTTCCGGAACGGGCGAAGGAGACCATCAGAGTAGGTCTGTCCTTGGAAAGATATACATGGGGCGAAGCGACTATGTCGGTAGTTCCTGCCGATCTTACATGACCTTTGAGCAAACCTGCCAGCACCGGGCACAGGGCGTTCCCCACGTACTCGCTGGTGCCTGCGCCTGTAAGCAGCACGTCAAAATCAGGCATGGAAACAGTCTTCTTTATGAATGCCTTTATCCCGCCGGACATGGCTTCCAACTGTCTGCGCGTCTTTTTCCACGTTGCAGGCTGCTGGGCTATTTCTTCCGCCGTGTATTCTGCTTTAAGCGTCTTAAGTTTTGCATCCTCAAAACCAAGCATTTTTCTTCTCCTTTATATCTCAATGCCCTGCGCAGGGAGTCTGTCCCGGCAGGGCCGTTGTATGCTATTTCATTCCTGTCATCGATATGCCTTTGATGAACTGTTTCTGGAAAATGATGAACACTATCGCCGCAGGAATCATGATCAGAGCCGCGGCTGCCATGGTGGCCGCCAGGTCTGCCGAATGCTGGGTCGAGAAATAACTCAGTGCCAGCGGCAGAGTCATACGGTCTGTACTCGACAGATAAATGAGCGGATTCAGGTAGTCGTTCCAGTATTCCAGGAAAGTGAATATGGCCAGAGCCCCGATGACCGGTCTTATCTGCGGTATCACTATCTTCCAGTAGATCTTGAAATCCCCCGCGCCGTCGATCTTGGCGCTTTCTATCAGTTCTCTGGGGATCTCATCACAGGATTGTTTGCACAGGTATATGCCGAAGACATTTACGAAACTGGGTATTATCAGCGCCAGTATGGAATCGTAAAGGCCTATGCCGTCGATTATAATGAATGTTGTTATCATGGTGACCTGCGCCGGCACCATCATAGTGAACAGGAGCATGGCAAAAATGAACGCCTTGCCCTTGAATCTGAATCTTGAGAAAATGTATCCCACCAGTGTGCTCGTAAAGAGTATCACCACGGTGTTCACACATGTGACGATCAGAGAGTTGGCCAGCCAGCTGAAGAACGGTGACTGGGTCAGCACTTTATCATATCCGTAGATCGTCGGGTTCTTCGGCAGCAGATGTCCCGGGTCTACCAGGGTCTCGACCTGCGGTTTGAATGAGTTGGATAACATCCAGATATACGGTATCACAACTATCACCGAGGCAGCGAGCAGTACGAGAAAGATTATGACGCGGCGGCTCATGCCGCTTTTTTTCCGCAGTTCATTTCCCATATCAGTACTCCCATTCGACCTTGCCGAGTTTCCGCTGCACGAGTGAAACTATGAGTATCATAAGGAACAGTATGACGGATATGGCTGCCGCATATCCCATGTCCTTATTGACAAAGGCAGTCTTGTAAATATAACTTGTCAGGACGAGTCCCGAGTTCTGGGGACCGTCTTTATAGAGAAGCACGCTGAACTGGGCGAACATCTGGAAATATGAAATGAGGGTCATCAGCACCACAAATGTCGTCGTTCTCCCCAGAAGCGGAAGCGTGACGCTGAAGAACTTCCTGACGGGGCCTGCCCCGTCAATGGCGGCGGCCTCGTAGACTTCCCCGGGTATACCGTCGATACCCGCGGAGAAAAGGATGATGTTGTATCCCAGGTCTGCCCAGAGTGTGAATATGATCACGGAGATCATAACGTAGTCCGGATCGCCTGTCCAGGCAACGCCTGTTCCGCCCATATCTCTTACTACCTCATTGATCAGCCCCACCTTGGTGTTCAGGATACTTCTGCCCCATACGACTGCCGAGGCTACCATGGGAGCCATGCACGGCATGAAGAACATCATCCTGAAGAAACTTCTTGTCTTGTTGCTCCTCAGCTGGCTTATCATGGTCGCGGCGGAAAGGGAGATTACTATATTGATCGCTACCGCAAAAATGGTAAATACAAGAGTATTCCTCAGAGCGATGATGAAATTCTCATCCTCGAGGAGCTTCCTGTAATTATCCCATCCTGCAAATGAGTTTGTATGTCCCAGCGGGTTATAATCCATGAACGATATCCCCATGGTCCCCAGTATAGGGATTATGAGGAAAATAAGCGTCTCTGCGAATATAGGGATCAAAACCAGCAAAAGGAATTTCTTATTGCTTCTGATCATTTTCCGCTCCCGGCATTTCCATCAGTTTTTCCGGGGAAGGCTTCCGTGAACGGAAGCCCTCCCTATGTACAGTATCTGTTATAGCCTCTATTTTTTCTCTGTCATCTTGTTGCACTTCTTTTCGAGTTTCTTCAGCGCTGCGTCCACACTGCTGTATTTGCCGCTTATATAAGCGCTGAATACGTCATTCACGTTCTCCTTGAACACGTCTGTGTTGAAGAATCCTATGAACTGTGCTCCGTCAAGTATGCCTACCAGCGGCTTGGCATACGGGAATTCCTTCACGTAATCTTCGCTCTGCGCCACTTTCTTCTTTGCAGGGATCTGTCCGCAGGCAAGGTTGTGGCTCATGATCACATCGTCCGAGAAGAAATAGTTGAGGAAATCAAATGCCAGTTCCTGCTGCTCTTCTGAAATGCTTGAGCTTACGCCCATTGACCAGCCTGTCTCTGCCGCAAATGCTTTCTTGTCGCTGTAGAACGGCATCTTCTCATATGAGAAGTCTTTTCCGTATTCAAGTTCGAAATCATTGATTCCTTCAGCGATGACCCATGGTCCGCGCGGTACCATTGCAGCCTGTCCGGCATACAGTTCCTGATATCCTTCGATATCGCTTCCATCGTCAAGTCCGGCCATGTTGGTGACCTTCTTGACCTGAACCAGATCAGCAAGCTCCTTGAAAGCTGTCTTGGCTTCTTTGGATGTGAAGTTGAATGTACCGTCATCGTTCAGGTACTGTCCGCCCTGCGAAAGGATCATAGATGTGAACAGATACATAACGCCGTCCCAGTTTACAAAGTCAAAACCTTTTACAGTCATTTCCTTGCCTTCTGTCCTGGTCAGTTTCTGAGCCGCGTCGACCAGCTCGTCCCATGTCTTCGGAACAGAAACCCCGGCTTCGTTCAGAATGTTCTTGTTCACTACCAGTCCGCCGCATTCTATATTGAATTCAAGCGGTATGCCGTAGAGTTTTCCATCGTTTTCAAGAGCTCCGTATGTACATTCATACGCTTCGTCACGGATCTCTTTCTCCATGTCTTCCGGAACCTGGGCGAGAGCGCCTGACGGTGCAAAGTCAACGCCCCAGCCTCCCCAGAGTTCGTATACGTCAGCGCCGCCTTCATCGGACATAAGCGCAGTCTGTATCTTTGTCTCATACTCGTCATAAGGGAATGACTCGAAGTTGATCTTTACGCCTTCGTTCTCCTTCATGTAGTTATCGGCAATAGACTCATATGACTTGGTCCAGCTGTCCTCATCATTATGGATCCAGACTGTCAGAGTCTTGTCGCCGTCGCCGCCGGAGCTTTCTTTGTCACCACACGCAGTCATGGTAAAGCAAAGAGTCGCTACCATCGTCAGTGCGATCAGCACTGAAAGGATTTTTCTTTTCATTTCAACAACCTCCACTTATCATACCTTCAATGTTTTGAAATAACTGAGATATTCAGCATTTTTATCAAGCATCTCGCAGACCATGTCATGGATCTCCTCCATGCTGCACACGCTTGATGTAAGCGGGTCCTGCAAGATAGCCTGGAAAACCAGTTCAGGGTCGCCGTCTATTGCGGCGCGGACAGCCATTTCCTCCAGCTTGGCCGAATGGCCCACAAAGGCTGAAAGATGCGCCGGAAGCGTATGCACACCGGTCACATGTATACCGTCCTTATCTGCTATTACGGGAACTTCAACGCATGCTCCCTCGTCTATATTGGTCACATATCCTTTATTCCTCAGATTGGCATTGAACGGGAACGGGGTATTGTCTCCGAATATGGCGTTGAATATATTTGACGCATACTCCTCGCCTCTCTCAAGGTCCACTTCCCCGTTCTCAAGCCAGCCGGAGTATTCCTTTTCCCAGGTGTCTTCACGTTCCATGTATTCTTTGAGTATGTAGGCGTATTCTCCCGGGTTCCAGCCGGTGCCGTGCATACAGTACTTCTCGATGAGATCGGGTCTCTTGCGGAACCACGGATTGTATTCCGAATTGTGTCCTGAAGATTCCGAAGGGAAATACCTGAGATATTTGAACATCTCGATCCTGACAGGCTCCTCCTCTGCTACTTCCGGTCTCTTTATGGCTTCCCGGAGCACCGGATACATGTCTTTTCCTTCGTGCTCCAGTTCAAGATAGAAAGCCTGATGGTTGATGCCCACACATCTGTAGTCAAGTTCTTCCGGCTTTATACCCATCCAGCCGGCAAGCATCTCAGCAGTGCCCTGCACGCTGTGGCAGAGGCCTGTTACGCTGACGTCTGTCTGGGACTGCAGATAACTGACAAGCATGGCCATCGGGTTGGTATAGTTGAGCACTATGGCATCCGGGCAGAGCTTCTCTACATCCCTTATAATAGACAAAAGTACGGGCGCGGTCCTGAGAAAACGGAATATGCCCGACGGGCCTCTCGTATCTCCTACACAAATATCCACTCCGTACTTTTTAGGTATTTCTATATCATGACGCCATACTTCCACACCGCCCTGAAGAACAGTTATCAGGACGCCGTCAGCGTCTTTGAGCGCCTCCTGCCTGTCAAGTGTCGATTTCACAACAGCAGGATAGCCGCCTTCTTCCATGATGCGTTCCACTCCGCGTTTAGCGTATTCGAGCCTCTTCGCATCCACGTCCATGAGCATGATCTCACTATCCCTGAATGCCGGGAAAGTCATCAGATCCCTTACCAGATCCCTTGTGAATTCCAGGGATCCCGCGCCGATAAAAGTAAACTTCTTCATATCTTGTCTTTCCTCATTCTATGAATACCGGTTGCTTTTCTTCTGTTTTGACCGTTTTGTTTACTAAACAAAACCGGCCACTCAGCTCTGTATATGTTTATTATAATGCCAATTTTGCCGTTTGTAAATTGAAAAAAGCCGAAATATCTCGTTCATTTTCCTTATAACGGGATCATTTGGTCTTGCGCAGCAGTCGTTTTTGCTATATCATGTTTAGTAAACAAGATGCTATGCAATCAGTAAATGAGGTGCAAACATGGCCAATATGCGACAGGTCGCTGAACTGGCAGGCTGCTCTCCTGCAACTGTATCAAGAGTTTTGTCAGGCGACTCCCGTTTCAAGGTAACAGACGAAACAAGAAAAAAGATATTCGATGCCGTACGCAGTCTGGATTACAGCCTGCCTGCAAGAGAATCATCAAGAGCGCAGATCGGATGTGTTCTTTCGATCACGGCAGAAAAGTATTCAGACCCGTTTTTCACCGACATACTCGGAGCCATAGAGCGGGAATGCGAGACGCAGAATCTTGCAATATCATCCACCAAGACGTACAACGAGCTGCGGAGCCCGAATATATTCCAGGAATTCATCAGCGCCGGTCTCACCGGTGTCATTCTCATGGAGAGGATCCCCGATGACATGCTTGAGCAGATAAGCGCTCATATCCCCAACATCATCTTTATCGACAACGATGAGGATGATTATCATTACAACGGAGTGGGTTTTGACCACAGGCTGGCCAATAAACAGGCTATCGGATGTCTGCTGGCCCATGGTTACAGACGCATCGCCCTTATCAGCGGCAGTTCCCCCAACGAACCGATGTCAGATTCGATCAGACTTTCCACATACAGGGACGCCCTGCGCAAAGCAGGCATAGACTACGATGAATCTCTGATAAAGGACTGCTGGTGGGACCTTGACACCTGCTCAGAGCAGACCCGGGAGCTCATGGATCTGAAGGAGCCTCCTGACGCCATATTCGCAGGTAGTGATTCCCTGGCTTCAGCAGTTCTGAGCACCCTTTACAGTATGGGGAAAAAGTGTCCGGAGGATGTAGGTATAATAGGCTTCAACAACAATGACATGTGCAGTTATATGGTCCCTCCCCTCACTACTGTGGACGTACCCACAGAAAGCATAGGCGAGGTCGCCGTACAGAGAATGAGCGAGATGATCAGAGAGGGAAAAAGCCATGAAGGCGCAACCAGTGTCAGGAAGATCCTTCTTCCAACCAGAGTCATCGAACGCGGATCTCTAAGAAAAGAATCAGTCACACCGGAATAATAAACAAGTAAGGAGCGTCATATGAAATACTATTTGGGTATCGACGGCGGCGGTACAAAGACCCGTTTCCTCATAGGAAATGAGAGCGGAAAAATAGAATCAGAGTACACAGGCGGAAGCAGCCATTATCTGCAGTGCGGGCTGGATGGCCTCACCGGACTCATGCGCACAGGTGCGGACATGGCGTGTGATAAAGCGGGTCTTACCCGCAGTGACATCACCTGCGCTTTTGCCGGCTGCGCCGGATACGGTGATACAGAAGCGGACAGGATCCCCATTGAGAACGCTATCGCTTCCGGTCTGGAAGGAATAAGAGTCAGGGCCGGCAACGACTGTGAGAACGCTCTCGCCGGAGCTCTGCCGGGTCGTCCCGGGATCAATGTGATCGCAGGCACCGGCGCCATCGCTTTCGGTATGAACGAGGGCGGCGATTCTGCAAGAGCTGGCGGATGGCACCACCATCTGGGCGGAGATGAAGGAAGCGCCTACTGGATCGGCTGGAGCATGCTCAAAGAGTTCGAAAGACAAAGCGACGGCAGAAATGACAGGACACTTCTCTATGACGCAGTAAAAAAAGCTCTGGATATCAATACTGACGACGAGATGATTACCAGAGTCGTTGAAGAATGGGATCTTGACAGGACAAGAATAGCGGGTCTGGCCCCGCTGTGCGCAGATCTGTATGACCAGAACGACCCTTACGGGAAGAAAATCACAGAGTCTGCCGCTGCAGAGCTTGCCGATCTTGCCATAGCAGTCAGAAAACACGTGCGTTTTGACGGGACGGTAATGGTCAGCAGTACCGGCGGGATATTCAGCATGGGGGAAAGGATACTGTCCCCGTTCCGCAGTATACTGAAAGCAAACGGGATGGAATACGTCTCTCCTGCCCTTCCGCCGTCATGCGGTTCAGTGATCCTTGCCATGCAGATGGACGGAGTCCGGATAAGCGGCGCCCTTGTAAAAGAGATGAGCAGCTATAAAGAATGATTTCCCGGGTAAAAACTATCATTTCTCTTTTCTGAACAGCCAGAGCATATATCTTGCGTAGGCGTATATTACGAACGCCACAGCTATCCCCGTCTGGATATATGAAAAAACATTCAGCGCCATTATGGCCTGCCCCGTCTCCTCAAACCACAGCGCTGACTGCTGCATTGCCGTCGCGCTTATGACGAAGGGGAAGGTATATGCCGCGATGCTCGGGTAAAAGGGCATCCTCAGATAACCGGTCATTTTTATCAACGCGAATATATAGAGCGCAGCGGAAACTGAAAGCATGATCAGCAGAAACGCGGCGCTTTTATTCTGTACCGAATGGACATACGCCACTATGCAGAGAGCAAGAGGCGCGGTATATATCCCGATCAGCGGCTTCGCCGGTTCGGGCACCGGTAATGCGATGTATCGTCTTGTAACGATAAAGAACATGATCAGGAACATGCACAGGCTGAACCAGAAAGTCACAGCCCCCAGTCTTCCCATGCCGTAGGATGGCGCTGTCGCGCCGCATGTTGCAAGTCCCACAGATATAACGAACCACGAAGGATAGACCAATTCAAGATCAAAGGCAAGTACGAACCGGCATATGAAATAGATCAGCAGGCACGCGTGCCCTATGATAGCCGCCAGCCATATCACCAGAGCCGTTTTATGAAAGAATGGTTCCAGATATGTGCTGAGCATCATGATGCCCATGAAAAAAGTAGCCCCTATGCCTGTGAATACCGGGCTTTGCAGATCGTTGGCTATCATCTTCGGATATCTTATGATCTTTGCAAAAAGCAGAAGCAACAAAAATGCAGCTGCCCATCCGCAGACAGCATGCAGAAATCCGGAATATACCTGTAAAAGGCTGCCGAGCGCTGCTGTTCCCAGCATCGGTCCCGCCAGCGGAATTGGAATCTTTTTAATCATTTATGCTTTCTCTGACAATATTCATGTCTCTATCTTCTGTTTGCCTCACAGTCAGAGCCGTGATCACATATCCTGTCCCATCAGATATGAAAATACCTGGTACGCGGTCTTCAGATCGTCATGGGTTATACTGCCCTTTTCGTCGATGGTAACCATGTCGGCTTCTATTACACGGGCGCCCATCTCTCTTGTCTTCTCAACATCCATTTCGACTATGAGCTTGCGCTCTTTTGTCCGGTAGACATCACTGACTTCAGTACCGATGACGCCGTTATTCGCCGCTACGATATCCACCTTGTGGCTGCCAAGGTATTTGTTCAGAACACTTATATGGTCGCTGAGAGAATACCCGTCGGTTTCCCCGGGCTGGGTAACCACATTGGCTATGTACATTATGGGGGCGTCTGTCTGCTCAAGAGCGTCATGCACCCCCGGCGCGATAAGATGCGGGAGGATGCTGGTATACAGGCTTCCCGGGCTCAGAACTATAAGATCCGCAGCCATTATCTCATCTATGACCTCCTGCCCCACTTCTATAGGGTGGTCATAGGCAAGATAATCTATGTCCCGGACATTTTTGCTTACCGCGACTTCCCCGACTATATCATCACCTTTGCGCCGGCCTATAAGTTCGACCTTGTCCTCAGACAAAGGAAGTACCGTTCCCTTTATATTCAGCAGCCGGCTCATATATTTAGCCGCTTCGGTCAGGCTTCCCTTCAGGTCGATAAGCGCCGCGAGAAGAATGTTGCGGACGGGATGGTTGTGAAGAGTCCCGTCCTTTTCAAAACGGTAACTGAGCAGGTCAATGTCGTCTTCACCTACATTGGCCATGGAAATAAGGACCTTCCCCAGGTCTCCTACCGCAGGTATATTCAGTTCCTCTTTCAGGACTCCCGTACTGCTTCCGTCATCGCTGACGGTGATTATTGCAGTAACATCCACCGGAAAAAGTTTCAATCCGGACAGTATGCGCGAAAGACCTCTGCCTCCGCCTAAAACAGCGATTTTCTTCATTGCCTGCTCCTGTTATTCTTTCACGTGCTCACTTTACTTTTTTTATATTCTTGATAAACTTATAAACTTTCGAGTTGCTTACATCCCCGCATTTCTTTGCCGGAGGGCTTCCCTTCGGATATCTGAAACTCTGGGGCGGCTGTACGGTCGCTACAGTCTGCGACTCGTAGGCTCTCTTCTTCTTCAGATCAAATACCTGTACTTTGTAGGTCTCGGCATATCCCTTGGTGCCTGAAGTGTAAAGCCCTTTGTAGCTGTATACCGGATACGCGTAAATGAACGTCTGGTAATCCCCTGCTCTTCTCGGGGTCTTTACTTTCGTGCCCAGTTCATCCGAATCAAGAATGGAGCCGGTATCCGAATACTTCCTGTGACCGGACCAGTCCTGTGAATCAGGCTCAGCCATGTAAACAAGCGCTCTGCCTCTGATCCGCGGCGTCTTCGAACTTATTCTGAACTTCTTTGCCCTGTAATATGTTCTCTTCACCTGAGGCTTCAGAAAACTCTCAAGTATCCTGGCCTTAAGATATTTGTCTGAATCGAGCATTGATATATCGACATTCTTTATCTTTATGAGATTGTCTTTGTCCAGTTCTTTTTCCGGCTCATTAATGAGAACGTTAGGCCTTACGTTGCTGAGAGCATAGATATATCCTGCCCCGTCGGTAGTCAGTGAATAAGAATTGGCTGTCGGTGCGATAAGGATGTGATCCAGCTTCTGCAGTTTTTTGAGCGGCGTAAAGTAACTGGCGTCCGAGAATGTCGGATCAAAGCTGTATGCCGGCGCTTCTGCGTTGCTGTCTTCTTCTCCGGTATCAGTATCGGTATTTTCGTCTGTCTCAGCGCTTTCCTCGG
>JAEEGL016053502.1_pt1 | contig 15793 bp, 7 predicted proteins | sample 9134231 | NCBI WGS metagenome assembly JAEEGL01 (sample SAMN16246548, study PRJNA631951) | gut metagenome | biome: gut microbiome; feature: rumen; material: fiber-attached | host: Bos | place: Iran: Karaj | collected 2018-10
AAAACCAGAACCCTTGACGTGTATCTGGTAAACACCGAAAAAACCTCTTTTAGCAGCACTTCCGACTGGATCACGGTCACATCAGCAGACTTAGTGTTTAGTGGGAGCTTCACTTTCAATGCAAGCGCATGGAACACCATAACGCTCTCCAGTCCTTTCGACTACACGGGAAATAACCTCGCTGTTGTCGTGGATGACAACACGGGCAACGATGTTTCCGGCCTTTCATGCTATGTGTTCAGCACAACCACCTCACAAAGCCATTATTTCCGGCGTGATAATGCTGATATCGATGCTATGAACCCCGGATCGGGCGGCTCATGCGTCACTTTAAAAAACATCATTAAGATAGACATTAAAATGGCCACTGTAACCTGTGCCAAACCCAAGAATTTCCAAGCTGAAAGCATTACTGCACACACAGCCACTTTGACATGGACAGCAGGGGCCGAAAGTCAAAGCAATTGGGAAGTTTATTTGACCACCACTGCCAACGATGTGCCCGATGAAAACACAACACCCACGTATCAGGTCACCACATGCAGCAAAGCTTTAAGCGACCTCACAGCACAAACCACCTACTACGCCTACGTCCGGGCTAACTGCGGTGATGGAGACAAGAGCAAATGGACGAGCAAAGCCTTCACCACCACCCGCGAAGCCTTGGCCGTGGATGCAAACCACCCTTACGCACAAGACTTCGAGACCAACAATGACTGGGGCTTCACCAACGGCAGTCTCACTAACAACTGGTGCTGGGGCAGTGCCACCAACAACGGCGGAGCAAAAGCCATGTATGTCTCCAATAACGGAGGAACCACTTACGAATATGCCCATGGTAATACGACAATTTATGCCTCTAAATTATTCAACTTTAGCCAAGGAACCTACACCTTTGTTTTCGATTGGCAAGCCAACGGCGAAAGCACCTACGATTTCATGCGTGCAGCCTTGATTCCTGGTGACATGGAGTTTGAAGCAGGAACGACGCTGCCCTCAGGAGTGACAGCCACTGCCCTCCCCAGCAATTGGATTTCCCTTGATGGCGGGAAACTCAACCTGCAAAACAGCTGGCAAACCAGAACCGCTGAGGCGGCTGTTTCCGGCACCTATACCATGGTCTTTTTGTGGCGCAACGACTACAGCGGCGGTGCCCAGCCCCCGGCGGCCATCGACAACATCAGCATCAGCCTCATGGCTTGCCCAAGACCTACTGGGTTGACAGCCAGCAACATCGGAGGACGCACAGCTACCATCGCCTGGACGGAAAACGGAACTGCCACCAACTGGGTACTGCAATACGCCACCAACAATGGTTTCACCGAGAATTTAGTAGAGACCAACGTCAGCGGTACGGCATCAAAAGAATTAACCGGCCTCACCTCTGAAACCCAATACTATGTCCGCGTGAAATCCATCTTGGGGAACGAAGAAAGCTCCTGGAGCGATGTCATCAACTTCACCACCACTGCCACCTGCCAAAAACCCACTTTGAGTTATGTGGCCAACTCCAACACAGCCTATACTGGAACGGTGAACTGGACAGGCAGCGCCGACCATTATGAGCTGATTTATTCCACTGCTTATTCCTTTAACCCTGGCGATGAAGGAGTCACCCAAATCGACCTCGACAACGTCAACACCTATACCTTGCAAAATCTAACGCCTGAAACCACCTATAGAGTCAAGATTAGAGCCTACTGTGGCGAAGAAGACGGTTACAGTGCCTGGAGCAACCAAGTGAGTTTCACCACCACCGCCACCTGCGTGGCACCTTCAGGCTTGTCAGCCACAGCCACAGCCACTACCATCACCCTCAACTGGGCGGCAGGAGCTAATGACCAAAGTGCTTGGGACATCCGTTATAAGACCGGATCCGATGATTACACTTACATCCATCTCGACAATCAAACCACAACCAACTATACCATAACCGGACTCAACCCAGTCACCACCTATAAGGTGAATGTTCGCGCCTATTGCAGCGAGGAAGACCAAAGCAAGTGGGGCTATAGCACCAACCAAAACACTGACCTTTCTGTCAGCACGGAATGTGCAGCACTGCCACTGCCTTATTCCTACGGATTCGAGGACAATCTGAACACCGCCTCACCATACAATTCCTCCTACCCCATGCCTAATTGCTGGAATGCAATCAGATATCAATATGGAAGCTATTCACCCTACACCTATTATCCATACGTATGCAGCACAACCAACAACAGCAACTATGGCCCTCGCACGGGTGGAAAATTCTTGCTTTTATACAAGGCACCTAGCCTTACCAACGAGATTGCCGTCTTGCCTGAACTCGATGCCAACATCAAGAATGTGCAATTAAGATTCTGGGGAAGAAACGGCAACGGCAGCAGCGCCTACCCCGAAGTGCTTGTCGGTGTCATGACCGACCCCTCCAACGCCAGCACCTTCACCCAAGTAAAGAGCGTTTCCGTCAGCACAGCTGATTATCAAGAATACACGGTCGATTTCAGCAGCTATACGGGAGATGGCATTTATATCGCTTTCAAGTTGAACCCTCCCTATAGTTCCTACTCCTATACCTATTTCAGCATCGACGATATCACCATCGAGGAGATCCCTTCCTGCTTGGTTCCTACAGGTTTGGAAGCAAACGTCAACGGTGCCAACGAGGCCACACTGAGCTGGGCAGCCGGAGGTACTGAAATCGCCTGGAACGTACAGTACAAGTCAGCCTCCGACAGCGACTGGAGTGAGCCGATTGCCGTGAACGAGACCTCCTATACATTGACTGGGCTGCAACGTGCCACCACCTACGAGGCAAGAGTACAGGCCAGCTGCGACGCTGAAGACCAAAGCGAATGGAGCAATCCCATCAGCTTTGAAACCGAATGTGGCATCTGGACCATCGACGGTGCAAATTCCTTAATGGAAGACTTCAACAACGAGGCATTCCCACCCACTTGCTGGCAGAAAGTCAACTTCGGTGAGATGGGAGTCACCAACGGCTGGCTCCGAAACACCAACAACTCCATGGACAACCAAGGTGCCGTCACCAGCGATTTCAAATATGAGACCTGGCTCTTCCTGCCTCAGATGCACCTCAACGGTAACGCCACCCTTTCGTTCGACAATCTGTTCACCACCGGCAGCAACTATGTCCCCTGCTCCATCATGCTTTCCACCACACCCCATATCGACGTGGAAGACATCAAAACCGAAGGCTTCATAGCTGCAAACTTCACCCAGATTTGGTTGGCCGATGAAAACAACCTGCCCACCTCAAAAAGAAACGAAGTCGTCTCATTGAATAACTATAATGGCGAAGACGTCTATATTGCCTTTAGATATGAAGGCAACAACAGCAACTCACAAATCGTATGGTGGATCGACAATGTGGTAATTCAGGCCGAAGCGATTCATACAGAAACAGATCAAACCATCAACCTTGTTGAGGGATGGAATTGGTTCTCCACCAGTTTGGACATCACCCTGGATGATCTTAAAGCAGCCCTTGTGGAAGCATTGGGAAACACAAACATCACCATTACTTCAGGAAACGGACAAAGCGCTATTTACAACGGCTCCAGATGGAGAGGATATCTGACCTCGTTAGATCCGACCCAGATGTACAAGATTGAAACAGCTTCCTCAGGTGAGATGACGCTGGCCGGCGAGCCGATTGACCCAACCGAACATCCCATCACCATCACCACTGGCAACAACTGGATTGCCTATCCGTTCAGCGAGTCGATGACCATTACAAATGCTTTCGCGGGATTTGCCATCAATGGAGACATGATCACATCGGGCAACGGCCAATCAACCACCTATAACGGCGCACGATGGAGAGGATATCTCACTGACCTTGAACCAGGACAAGGCTATATTTACAAGTCGAACGACACAGATGACAGAACTTTTGTCTTCCCGACGAGCAACAAATCACTTGCGTCCTCAAAAGCCACTTCCTCAGAGCCCGAATCCCATTGGTCCGACTTTGTCAGCAGTCAATATAAAGACCAGCTGCCAGTAGTTTCCTTCATTCAGCTTGACGGCAACTTTATCACCGCAGAGAGTAACTTGGAAGACTTGGAAATTGCCGCTTTTGTCAATGATGAATGTAGAGGACATGCCTTCATGCACGACGAAACTGAGTTTGGAGATCCCTATCCCCATGTGATGGTCGGTGTCTTTTATAATAATCCCGATGAAGTAGTGACCTTTAAAATGTATGACCATTCAACAGGAATTGAATATGACAACTGCATCAGCAACATGGAGCTACTGTCAGGTCACGAACACGTTGAATTGTATTTTGATTATGATGAAGCGGTAGTGTTGAACTACATCTCACCCGCCACACCCGTATTCACAAAAGACATCATCGGATACGGCGAAGGCAAAGGCAGATACTATCTCATTGCCACCCCGATTGACGACATGAACCCCACCGATGTGGAAGGCATGATCGCAGAGGTCGAAGATGACTATGACCTCTATTGGTTCGACCAGACGCAAGACCTGGAATGGCGCAACTACAAACAAGGCGAAGGATTCAACCTCGTCAGTGGCATGGGTTATCTTTATGCTAACAAGGTGGATACCACCCTTGTCTTCAGCGGGAACCCATACGAAGGCGAAGGCATCGTTTCGTTAGTCTATGACGCAGACGCCCATCTCCCTGGCTGGAATCTCGTGGGCAACCCCTTCACTGATACCGCCTTTATCAACCGCCCGTTCTACAGGATGAACGCATTAGGCACCGAGATTAATAGCGAGCCCGAGACAGGTGGCATTGCGCCCATGGAAGGTGTCTTTGTCATCACCGAAACCGATGGCGAAGAACTGGTGTTCAGCACCACCGACCCCAACGCCAAGAATGCTATGGTCGCACTCAACCTGAGCAAGAATTACAGTGTCATCGACCGTGCCATCATCCGTTTTGATGAAGGCCGCATGCTACCTAAGCTCCAACTGAACCCCAACCACAGCAAGATTTACATCCCACAAGATGGCAAAGACTACGCAGTGGTCAACGCAGGAAGAGACGATGCAAACACCATCTCTACCATGGACATCAATTTCAAGGCAGAGGAGAACGGCACCTACATCCTCTCAGTCTCAGAAACGCTCAACGCTCAACTCTCAATTCTCCACTTAATTGACCGTCTGACTGGCAACGAAATCGACCTGCTCCAAACCCCAAGCTACAGTTTTGAAGCCAACACGACAGATTACGCCAACCGCTTTAAGTTAGTCTATGCCGCGAATAACGCAGAAGGTAATGATGATTTCGCCTATATCAATAACGGCAAGCTCATCATCAACGGCACAGGAACCCTTCAGGTGATTGACGTTATGGGACGCATCATGATGAATGTAGAGACGTCACCGAATGCAGAGACGTCATATTATGGTGTCTCTACAACCAGAATGGCCACCGGTGTATATACATTACGTTTGATTCATGGAAATGAAATCAAAACCCAGAAAATCATTATCAAGTAAAAAATAAACAGTTTTTCACTTAGTCATATTGCGTTTGTAAGAGAGCGGACTCATTTTGGAGTTCGCTCTCTCTTATTTGAGAAGGATTTTTGAGGATGATTTTTCTGTTGCGCGAATGACGATAGCAGGCTATCGGTGCTTTCCACTCTCCACTCCCCCGGTCGCAAATCGCCCAATGAGAGGTTCCCTATCTGCACCCGGATGAGCCGCAAGGTGGGGAAACCTACGGCCGCCGTCGCATGACGCACCTGTCGGTTCTTGCCTTCAATCAAGGTGAGGCGAATCCAACTAGTCGGGATGTTGGCACGATACCGTATCGGTGGCACTCGCTCCCATAAGTCTTCAGGAGGAGCTGCCATCTCAGCCTTGCATGGCTTGGTGCGATATCCTTTGATTACCACACCTTTAGCCAGTTGACGCAACGCTTCAGGGGTAATCTGCCCATCCACCTGAACCAAATAGGTGCGAGGATGTTCATATTTGGGATCCAGCAGCTTCTTGATCAACTTCCCATCATCGGTCAGCAACAAAGCACCTTCACTGTCATGATCCAACCGTCCCGCCGCATACACACCAGGGGGAAAGCCGAACTCATCCAAGGCTCGGTGCCCCGCCTCAGGAGTGAACTGGCTTAAAACGCCATACGGTTTATTGAACAAAATAACCATAAACTAATCCATGATGTTAAAACCCTCGGTACTATAAGTCTCCAAATCGCCCTGCTCGTTCACGAAGATATAGTAGGCTTCCACACCTTCCAAGCCTTCTATGATAGGCAACGAGCGTTCCAAACCCATCACCATGCAAATGGAAGCCAGTGCATCCGCCCAAGCGGAAGTCTCGGCAATCACGGTAGCACTCAAAAGACTATGATCTACTGGGCAACCCGTAATCGGGTCGATGCAATGCGAATAACGCTTGCCGTCACGCTCAACATATTTACGGTAACTGCCAGAGGTGACGATGCCTTTGTCACGCAACGCCACACGCTGCTGCACCACCCTTTCGGAGTCCCATTTGGCTGAGGGTTTCTCGATGCCCACCACCCAAGGAGAGCCGTCGGGTTTACCCCCTCGAGCCATGATCTCGCCTCCTGTGTCAACAAGATAATTGAAGATGCCTTGCGACTCCAAAAAAGAGCCAATCAAATCAGAGGTGTAGCCTTGTGCTATGGCATTGAAGTCGAGCTGCATAGCAGGATTGTCCTTCATCACCTTGCCGTCTTCAATACATATCTTCCGATAATCCACTAAAACCTTTAGGCTATCAATAAGCTGAGGGGTGATGCTGTCACCACTCTTGGCACTGAAGCCCCATGCAGCCACCAAAGGCGAAATCGTCGGGTCGAAATAACCATCGGAAAGCGCGGCAGCCTTTTGGGCGAGGTTGAAATTATCTACGAAGATTTGGTCAAGGACAACGGGTTCATTACGGTTCACTTTGCAGATCACGGCACTGTCCACCCAAAGGTTCACCGACCTATCCACTGCATGGAAAATGGAGTCCACCTCGTGCTGGAAGTCACGCTGCTCCACATCATAATAGGTGATGGCATAATAGGAGCCCTGTGCAAAGCCTTGCAGTGTCATCTTCTTGGGCTGTCGCCCACAAGCCACCGACAACATCAATGCCCCAAAAAGCATCGAAATAAAACCCATTCGGAAATAGCTTCTGTTTTTTCTCATTTTTTCACCGAGATTAACCCCCTACGGAATAACCCTCTAAATTCTTAATTATAAATTAATTGTGATACTATATTTAAAAGCAAAATTATCAAAAACTTTCGGATGAGCATAAGCGCCATAACGATAAAAAACACCCAGACCCATATTCGCCAAAGGGGTATTCAGCAGTCCTTTAAGCACGATACCACTCTCAAAAAAGCCCTTTGACAACGAAGGCGTTCCCCAACCCAAGGCAGTGGACAAAACTAGTTGAGGGTTGAACCAAGTCGAGTTAAGACTCCACAAAGAGCCTTGGAAGTCATGACTCAGGAACAAGGCGGCAAAACGGTTGCAAAAAAATTCACCTTCGCTCATGGTGGCAAAACTCCCTGGGGAGTAAAGGCCAAAACGCTCATACGAGCCCAGTAAGTTAAAGGTCTCCATCACCGGACAACCCTCCGAGGCATAACCCGCCTGCATCAGGACAGAAAGACGGCCATAGTATCTCGTTTGGAAGTCCTTCTCCACCTGAAACTTGACACGGTTGAAGGCACGCTCACCGCCCAAGATTCCTTTAAAGAAATGCTGATAAGCCATCCATAAAATAGGATAATCGGTACCTAATGATTGTATGCCATCTGTACTACTCAGGAACTTCTCCTGATAAGCAAAACGCAATTTCAGCTCCGCCTTGACAAGACGCAATGCACTGGTGGTATCGACATGATTGATGGCATACGCTGGACGATAGTTTTTGTCATAGACGCCAGCCGTCACAAAAGCCTTGAAATGGCGAGCAAAGCGGGTGTTGAAGAAAACCTCAGTGCGCTCGCCGCGTTCCATGATGTTCTCGTAGAACGTGTATCGGTATTCCTTTTCCGACAACAAGTTCTCGCCCTCGCCAAAACCGTTGAACTCGCCCATGGCATCAGAACGATGGGCAAAACGCATTCCCAACTCCATCTGGCGTTGTCGTTGGATGAGCCATTTCCCTTCCAGGCCATAGTCGAAATCACGCAGCCGAGTCCAGAACCCATTGAAACCGCTGAATCTGAGATGCCTCGAAAGACGGTCATTCGTGGACAGATGAAGGCCGATATACAAACCCCGAAGTGCGGAGAGACGTAACATGCTACCCAGCTGCAAATCAACTGGTCCGAGACTCACAGCCGACTCCTGCATCAGTTTGTTGGTGGCATTAAGCATTCGGTCCAAGATGTTGTTACCCTCGGTCAGGGAGTCCATTAGATGGTAAGTATTCAGGATGCGTTCCGTCAAAGAGTCGATGCGATGCTGGGTCCAGAACTCATCATCGCGATAGGCGGCATCCTCATGCACCATCACCTCGACCTCCGAAAAAGCTCTGTCGTCAAACACGGGATGCAACTCGACATTCGATACATAGCTCTTCCCGACCGCAATCATGGGGAAGGATACGCCATCCACTTTCGCCTGAATGGCAGGAAACACCAAGTTGGTGTTCAGTTGTTTTGGGAACCACTGACCATCCATTTTCTGATACAACTGCTGGATGCTGACGGTGTAGAGGCCTCCTTCCTCGACTGGTGTCGCTTTCACGTTCTGCAAGGCCCATCCGTCGGAATGTATGGTCATGACACCTTGCAATCCATCGAAGGTGCTGCCTCGCAAGGGATGAAATGAGATGGTATATAGGGAATCACCCTGAGCGGCGGGAGTCACCGACTCCAAAGTAAAGAAATACCGTTTCTTGCTGTTCTTACTGATAGGGTTCACGTAATCGGTTCCGGCGATACTCACAGTCTCGTCATAAAAGCTGGTGCTTTGCATCTTACTGACGAGATAGACCAGCTGGTTATCCTTTGATCCCGACATCTTTGTACCAAGCACGTTTTGGCGAAGATGGTTGGGCGACTGATACAGCACTTCGGAAAACGTCTCCATAATCATCAGGTCGTTTTTCTTCAGCACGCTGTCGAGCCAGGTGGTCATATCCGATGGCTTCACGGTGTCGAGCATTTTTCCGAATTCACTGCTGTCGATGGTAATCACCATCTGGTCATAAATCTGGTAACGGTAGGAATCCAATGAATTAGGATGGTTTTCTTTTCGGTGAGCCATCACGCTGTCGATGATACGGTGCGCTGGGTTTTCGCCCGCCTCGATGGTCACCTCGCCAAGTTGGAAAGTCATGGGCTGAAGCGCGACATCCAATCGTTGCTGGTCGGGCTTCACGGTCACGGACACCGACTCATAGCCAAGACAAGAAAACCTCATGGTATGCACAGGTTCCTGGCAGCTTACCGTATATTTCCCATTGATGTCGCTCATTCCACCGTATTGGCCCTCGTTGACAAGAATATTTACAAAAGCCAATGCCTGCCTGTTCTGTTTGTCGATGACTTTCCCACTCATGGTATATTGCTGTGAGAAAGAAAATTCGGTCAAGAAAAAGACGAACAGCAAAAGGAGCGTGAAGGGAAAAAGAAAGGCTTTAGACGATTTCATTCTTCGTCAGAGATTTTAAAGACCACCTCGTTGTCGCGTTTCATAAAATACTTTTCACGGGCGATCTGTTCCATTCCTTTCTCATCTTCTGTCACCATCACGAGAGAATCCTTATATAAGGAAATACTCTTTTCAAGATGTTCAATCTCAGCCTCTTGAGTCTTCAACTCACGATGCAGTTCAATTTGTTTTCTGAGGTTGAACTGGTCGAAGAAAAGAATCACCAGCAGGAAAGCCACCGTGGCGATGACATAACGGTTACTTAATTTTTTGATAATTTTTCTGAAAGTCATGGTGCAAAAATCATTCGTTTTGCAAAGGTATAAAAATTAGAAAATAAAATGTATTTTTGTCGGCAGAAACACATCAAACAATTTTTATCATGAAAAAAGCGATTGCTACCACCAAGGCCCCGGGTGCCATCGGGCCTTACAGCCAAGCCATTGAGGCCAACGGTTTGTTGTTCATTTCCGGCCAGCTCCCCATCAACCCTGAGACGGGTGTCATGCCCGAGGGCATCACCGCCCAAGCCGAGCAGTGCATGAAAAACCTGGAAGCCATCCTGAATGAAGCGGGATGCACCTTCGACAACGTGGTAAAGTCCACCTGTCTGTTGGCTGACATGTGTTATTTCGGCGACATGAACGCCGTTTATGGAAAATATTTCAGTGGGGCCTGTCCAGCTCGAGCTGCCTTTGCCGTCAAAGAACTTCCCAAGAAGGCATTGGTGGAGATTGAGATGATTGCCGCCCTGTAAAACTCAGGAAATCATTTCTTCAAGGCATTTTCAGCCTCTTTGATGGTGGCGCGTTCGCCGTTGATGAAAGCGACGACGAATGCGTCACTGAAGCCTGCTTTGCGCACTTCAGCCTGCCGTTCGATAGCTTCCTGTTTCGTCCGGAAGTCACCCGAGGTATAGCGATATGCTCCGTTATAATAATACACATCGACTTCCTTGACCTTGGAGAAGGCATGGTCGGTGAGTGGAATCAAAACGTCGCGGGTGGAGATTTGCACTTTAAACGAAACCACAGGCTTGTCTGAGGCGGGTTTGGTGGAAGGTTTCTCCTCAGGCTTGGTCACCGGTTTCTCGGCAGGTTTTGTCACGGGTTTCTCCTCAGGCTTGGTCACCGGTTTCTCGGCCACGGGTTGTGGTTCTGGCTTGGGTTGAGGCTCAGGGGTTACCACGGGTTTAGGAGTTTCGGGAACGGGTTGATTCGTCACAACTTGGTTTTCACCCTCAAAACTCGCTTTGAAGTCACGGAAAGCGCGGTAGATAGCCGATGCCATATAGGCCTGGCCATCCGCTGATACCAGAAACCGTTCTTCGGCGGCGTTGCTGATGAAGCCCAGTTCGATAAGGATGCTGGGCATAGCTGTCTTCCAAAGCACGAGGAATCCAGCCTGCTGCACGCCACGGTCCTTACGACCCACCCGTTTCGTGAACTGCTGTTGCACGTTGGAAGCCAATTGAAGACTTTGATTCAGATACTCTTTTTGAAACAACGAAAGGGCGATATAAGCTTCTGGGCTATCCAGATTGAAATCGCCATATTTTTCATCCGCATGTTCCTCCAAAAGGATAGACGAGTTCTCTTTTTTAGCCACTTCGAGGTTAGCAGCATTTTTATGTTCACCGAGGACGAAGGTCTCCGCGCCTACCGCCGAAGCGCCTTTGCTGTCGGTAGAGTTGCAGTGGATGGAGATGAACACATCCGCATTGTTGCGGTTGGCGATGGCCGCGCGCTCGTCCAAATCCACAAACACGTCACGCTCACGGGTATAGATCACCTTCACATCAGGAAGATTCTTTTTGATATAGTCACCCGTCAACAACGCGACTGTCAAATTCAAGTCCTTTTCCTTGCTGATGGCACCCAGCGCGCCTGTATCCTTTCCACCATGACCTGGGTCAATCACTACGGTGGTAATTTTCTCTCCCCGTTGGGCAATTAGAGCCATTGGAACGAGAAAAGCCAACAAAAGAATACCAAATTTCAAATTGTTTCGTTGAGTCATAGCCATTTTTCTTAATTTTGGCACAAAAATAAGTGTTTTTTACTTGGAACGTCAATCACAACATAATTATTTTCAAGTCATGGCATTTCTGATGCCATTAATAGTGGCTTGCCTGATGTATGCATGCAAGACCCCAAAGGCTGTGGTGACTTCCGAAAACAATGCGCCAGTCCAACCTCAGGTTGATACCTTATGGCTAAGTCCCATTGAAGAAAAACCCTCTGACAGCCTTAACCACCCGGCTGACACGTTCGCCCTTGACCCTGACACTGTAATTCCCTACCATGATACCATCATCGTCCCCCATGACTCCCTCACAACCAATCCTTTGTCAGCGGACTCCCTCAGTGTTGACTCTGTCAGTGTTGACTCTGTCAGAGTTGACTCTTTGCCAAGACCCCGACGCACCATCCGTCCTCCCAGGAAAAAAGACGCTCCTTTCGAGGTCAAGATTGTGCGTACTGCCGTTGATTCGGTGGTTCAGGACATGAAATCAAAAATCCTTTACTACTATGGTAATGCTGTGGTGAAGTATGATGACATCACGCTGGAAGCCAATTATCTGGAATTCGACCTAAACACCAATGTCGTCACTGCCAAAGGGCTTCCCGACACTACAGGGCGGTTGCAAGGCACCCCGCTTTTCACACAAGGAGAGACCAAGTTCGAGGCAGAGGAGATGTCATACAACTTCCAAACCAAGAAAGGCATCATCCGCAAGGTGTGGACTGAAGAGAGTGGAGGATACATCCACGGCGAAAAAATCAAACGAATGGAGGACAACACCATCCACATCAAGTCAGGAGGTTTCACCACTTGCAACCTCAAGGAACACCCGCATTATCAGTTCCGGTTCAACAAGGCTAAGATCATCCCCAACGACATGATTGTCACGGGTCCCGTCTTCGTCACCATCCAAGACGTGCCGCTTCCCATAGGTCTGCCTTTCGCCATCTTCCCCAACTCGAAAGGGCAGAAGTCAGGCATCATCGTCCCGACCTATGGTGAGTCGGCCAACCGTGGTTTTTATCTGGAAAACGGAGGCTATTACTGGGCCATCAATGAGCATTACGACTTACAGTTGCTGGGCGACATCTACACCCGCGGCTCCTGGGCCATCAAACCCACCTTCCGCTATGCGCAACGATACAAACACAACGGCTCACTGGCATTAGGCTTCGCCGTGAACAAAATAGGCACCAAAGGAGCCGCCGACTATGACGAAAGCACCGATTTCAAAGTGAAGTGGACCCATCAACAAGACCCCAAGGCTCACCCGAGGCACAAGTTCTCCGCCGATGTCAACATCATCAGCTCCAACTTCAACAAATACAACGCCACCACCTCCAACGAATACCTCAGCAACACCTTCAAGAGCAGTGTCGCCTATCAGACCAACTTCGCTGGCAAGGTTTACCTCACCCTCAACGCCTCCCATAGCCAAAACACACTCACCAAACAAGTCACCGTGTCATTGCCAGAGCTAACCCTGACAATCAACCGCATCTATCCTTTCCAAAAAGTGGGAAAACCTGGCAAAAAACACTGGTACAAGGACCTGAACATCAACTATACCATGAACGCCAAGAACTACATCAGCGGTATTGACACCCTGCTCTTCCCCGATCAATGGCAACAAGACTTGTCAGGCTGGTTCCAAAACCTCCAGAGATACACCCAAAACGGCATCAAACACACCATACCCATCAACCTCCCCATCAAGCTGTTCAAACACTTTACCTGGACTAACTCGGCCACCATCAACGACTACATGTATTTCAGCCGTGTGGAACGCCAGTGGGACCCCGTGGACAGCTGCTTGAGAGCCGATACCATCCAGGGGTTCCGCAACCTCGTGGATTTCAACCTCACCAGCAATATCACCACCAAAATCTATGGCATGGTGCGGTTCCCCAAAGGCCCCATCCGCGCCATCCGACATGTGTTCACCCCTACCATAGGCTTCACCTACCGCCCCGACTTCAGCGACCCGAAGTGGAAAGTATATAACCAATATGTGGATGCCCAAGGTGAAATCCAAACCTATAACATGTTTATGAACGCCTTGTATGGCACCCCTTCCCAAAACCGGTCGGGACAGATCACTTACAACTTCAACAACACCCTCGACATGAAAGTGCCTTCCAAATCCGACACCATCACCGGCGTGAAGAATGTGGTCCTGCTCGAATCACTCGCTTTATCCGGAAACTACGACCTCACCCAAGACTCGCTCAACTTCTCCTATATGTCGGTAAACGCCCGAACCACCTTATTTAAAAAACTCAAAGTCACCTATTCCAGCGTATGGGATCCATACGTGATAGACTCATTAGGCAAACGCGTCAACCGTTTTGAAATCATCGAGAACCAACGTCTCTTCCACAAGAACAACTCCGCCTGGAACTTCAGCCTGAGCTGGTCGTTCAGCCAAAACGATGTGAAGAAGTGGAAAAACGGAGAAGGGAAAATGGATAACGGAGAACAGACAGAATACAACTTCCAAGATGACATCGCCAAACGAGCCTCGGGTTCGGAGTTCGTCACCCCGGGCGAGCTCGACGACATCTTGGGCAACCCCAACGCCTACGTCGATTGGACCACACCCTGGTCGCTGACACTGAGCTACAACCTACGACATTCCTCAAGCATCACGTACGCCGCTTTCATGGGTATCGCCAACAATCAAGTGGTTCAAACCCTTACTTTAAACGGCGACATCAGCATCACCCCGAAATGGAAAATCACCTTTTCCACCGGATGGGACTTCACCAACCATGGACTTTCCTACACCTCCCTTAACATCTATCGTGACCTCCACTGCTGGGAAATGCGATTTAATTGGATCCCCATCGGTAATTACAAGAGCTGGAATTTCACCATCAACGTGAAAGCCCAAGCCCTGCAAGACTTGAAAATAACAAAGAAGAAAGACTATCGAGACAATTGAGAATTGAGCGTTATAAAACGAAAATCAAATCAACAATTATAATTATACAGATAAACAATTAAACAACTAAACAATTAAACATGAAACGATTACTACTTTTTGCAATCGCGCTAACCATTGGATTTGGTTTAAAAGCGCAAACCAATCTCACTCAAGCTGTTGACTTCACAGCTACTGACGTTCACGGCACCGAAGTACATTTGTTCGACATCCTTGATAGCGGTCAAGCGGTGCTTATCGACTTCTTCTTCACTACCTGTGGTCCTTGCCAACAGGCTTGTCCTAAGCTTGTCCAAGCCTATACGGCCTTGGGCTGCAACATGCACGATGTGTTTTTTATGGAAATTGCCACTGGCGACAGTGATGCGGCTTGTATCAACTGGGTAAACAATTATGGAGTGGAATATCCAACAATCAGCGGTGTTGCTGGGGGAACAGCGATCTGCAACCAATACCACATAACCGCCTTCCCCACCGTCATCCTGATTATGCCTGACCATTCCATCGCCATTCAAGATTTATATCCTATCGCTACTGCCCAAACCATCATCAATGCATTGGGGAATTACGGCATTGAAGAGCACGACTGCAACGAGCCGGAACCTGACACCATGCCCGATTTCACTGGCACCGACATCAATGGCAACGAGATTCACCTGTACGACATCCTCGATAACGGCCAGGCGGCATTCATCAACTTCTTCCTTCTGGATGACCCGTTTAGCATCGACATCATGAATGATGTGACAGAAGCCTACCGGCTTTTTGGCTGCAACGATAACGATGTGTTCTTCATGGAAATCACACCCAATGCTCACGATGAAGAATGCCAGTCATGGGTTGAAACCCAAGGCGTGGAATACCCCACCATCAGCCGCGACGGTGGCGGTAACACAATCGCACAAAGCATCCCTGTGGGTTTCTACCCCACCCTCATGCTCATCCGTCCCGACCACACCATTGCCGTCCGCGACCTTTATCCGCCCACCCTCGACAACATCATCAACGCAATGGAAACTGAGGGATACTCCCAATATCCTTGCTATGAGGAGACGTTGACTTTCGGCACGGACACCTTGTGGATATCCCAGATGCAAGATGCCACGCCGCTCACCATTTACAATAATACCACCGAGCCCGTGATTCATTTAAACAAAATTACCGTGGATGATGATGGGGGCTG
>JAEEGL016402130.1_pt1 | contig 15793 bp, 22 predicted proteins | sample 9134231 | NCBI WGS metagenome assembly JAEEGL01 (sample SAMN16246548, study PRJNA631951) | gut metagenome | biome: gut microbiome; feature: rumen; material: fiber-attached | host: Bos | place: Iran: Karaj | collected 2018-10
TCACTATTTGGACTGTTTTCTGTAAGTGCATTACTGAGTTTTACTGCTATACATCCACTACTTTTTTCATTACTATCGTTTTCGATATCTTCAAGACCGTCAAAATCGTGTATTATGCGATTTACATCACCACCATAAGTCAAAACTGTTTTATATAGAGTTCTAACGGTATAATTCAGTTTTTTACCCCCTAGAGATTTCCAGCGTTGCCTGATCTCATGCTCGCAATTCGCATATTTTGGATCTTTTAAAGACCAGTTAAGGAACTCGTCTATACCCTCACCGTTAGTGGCATGATGAGAAGCACACATAATAGGGAACCACAAATCATTACTGGAAAAATCTTCAATAGGTAATTGAGATAAGAGATCTGCTAATTGATCAAGTCTTATCATTTCTGCATTCTGCTGGATATCCTGTTCATTCATTTTTAGCAGTTCTACCAGTTTTTCAGGAACCTCTGGAGTATTTGATAAAGACACATTGTTAGTCAGCCAGCGGTATTTCTTATCAGTTACCGGATGAATACTGCCAGCACAGACAACTTGACGTCCTTTGCTTTTGAATTCTATACCAGCAAACTGCTCAATAGTTTCCTGCAGTCTGATATCTGGAGATTTCTTCATATAGAAATGATAGCCGTCAGCACCTGTGATAACTGTCGGGCATTTTTCAGTCAATTTGAAGCCTAAAAACTGCTCCAGTTCCTGTAATGAATTTTTACCTTTTGGAAAATTACGGAAGTCTACATCTAGTATCAAGTCTTTTTCAGACAGTAAAAATCCGATATTGTAGCCAGCATTGTACTTATTTTCTATATCTAGATAGTTTATTTTGTTATTCTGCCAGCCTTTATAGAACGGTTGCTTGCTCTTTTTATTGAGTACAATAAGATTTTTATTATTGTAGATGTATTTATTTAATGGATTATCTGCATTTAACATCGATGTACTCCTTCAATTTTGTAGATACCAGTTTACCGTATTTCTGATTATTACTGATTATATATAGACCTTTATCTGAAATCTTATTATTTCTTATCCAGTACTTGATTCTGTGGTATGAAATATTCAATTCTTTAGAGAGATATACATAATCACCCTCACACATACTTATAATCTTATTTAGTAGTTTGGTATTTTCTTCATTCACATTCATATTTACCTCGTGTAAAAAAACCCACTTATATTATGCTACATTTTTAGAAATTTTGTAAAAAATTTTGAAAAAATTTGTAAAAAATTATTGCATTTTTGAAAAATAGGCGTATAATTAGGGTAATGCTTCGATAAGCGTGTAAACACAATAACATTTTACAAGAGGTACAAGATGGAACTAGATATCCATATTAAACTTACTGATAATGATAAAATATCACTCAGAGATATAGTAAAATTGTTCGCAGATAATGATACTGTTTCTGTAGTATCTGAAACTGTCTCACCTGCTGATAATACTGTAGTATCTGAAACTATCTCACCTGCTGATAATACTGTAGTATCTGAAACTATCCCACCTGCTGAAACTTTCCAGTCTGATAATACGCCACTTGCTCCGGAGTTATTTCCTGCACCTGCTTCTATCAGTACTGAGGAAATGATAACTCGTATTTCTGATACGCTTCATGCAGTAGCACGAAACGGTCAAAAAGATAAGTGTCGTGAACTTATGATGAAGTATCGAGTGCCAGCATTATCTAAGCTTGATACACTGACAGATGTAGAACTTGATGCTATGCTGAAAGAAGCGGAGAACCTGCTATGAGTAATCACAGTCCTATTTCACCTAGTGCTTCATACAGATATATGAAATGTGCCGGTAGTTACAAGTTAATTCAGAGTTTGAATATCATTTCCGGCAAACCTAGTGATTCGGCTATTGAAGGGACTGCAGTTCATAAGTACATAGAACTTAACCTCAAAAATCCTGAATACAGATACAAGGCTAGTGACTACGAGGTAAAACTCTCCAGCGAAATGAGAGAAAACGGTCAAAAAATGATTGACTATGTTAACTCATACCGTAATGCTGATTATGAGATATTTTCTGAAGAGTATATTGACCTTTCATTTCTGAAATTAGACGGTTTTGACGGTGGAACTGCTGATGCGGTAATTCTATCTAAAGATAGATCGATGCTGGAAATTGTCGACTACAAAAACGGTACAAATCCGGTATATGCTTTTCAGAATAGCCAGTTGATGATCTATGCAGTAGGAGCAGTTCATAAATTCGGTATTGAGAAAGGACTTATCAAGTTAACTATAATTCAGCCGAATGTAAGAGATATGCCAGATTCATACTGTATATCATATAAAGAATTGATGGAATGGCGTGATATGGAATTAGTCCCTTCTATCCTGCGGGTATTAAGTGATAATCCACCGTTTTATCCTGAAGAGTCAGTGTGTAAGTATTGCCCTGCTTCTGGATATTGTGAACATCAGAAACAGTATCTTATCCAGCAGGCTCAAACAGACTTTACTGATACACTGCCGGATATAAGTACACTGAGTTATTTGCAGAAATTAAGAATCGTTAAGTATGCTACCCATATCCAAAATTTCATTGATGCAGTAAAGGATACTGTACTGGAAGAAATGAAAGCAGGAAAGCAGTATGAAGGACTGAAGCTGGTAAGGAAAAACACTCGCAGAAAACTGGTAGAAGGAGCAGATGATGTTATTATGTCTCCACTACTAGACTATTTAACAGAGGATGAAATCTATACCAGAAAAATGAAGTCATTATCAGAACTGGAAAAACTTTTGAAGTCAAAAACAGATAAAAAGACTGTAGATGATGTAATGAATAGTATTACTGTTAAGCCATTAGGCGAGATAGAAGTAACTACTATAGACGATAAGCGTAAATCAATTGAAGAGGTATTAAAATGAGTGTAAAAGTTGTATTGAAAGATGTGATCGGTTCTTATGTATATGTGAGAGAACCTAGATCTGACATGAATGGTAAAGATAACTACTCTATGCAGATAATTATCAAAAAGAATGATCCGCAGGTAGATAAGATTAGAGAAGCAGTAAAGTCAGTAGCACATGACGCTTTTGGTGATAAGGTAAAACTCGGTAGTCTTAAACTCCCACTCCGTGACGGCGATGAAGAGCGTGATGAAGAGATCTACAAAGGATGCTATTTTTTCAATTCTAAGAGCATTAGAGCACCTCAGATAGTTAACAAGTATAACCAGCCTGCTACTGAGCAAGATCTTGATGACTACTGCTACAGCGGTGCGACTTTCCATGTTTCACTAAACTTCTATTCATACGAGTTTAGTGGTAAAAAGGGTATAGCAGTCGGACTACAGAATATCATGCTGAGAAAGCAAACTCCACGTATTGATGGATCTGTATCTGCCACAACTGAGTTCGCTGAATTTGCAGATAAGAACGAGGAAATTGTAGACGATTTTGCTGATGATGTACCATTTTAATCATTAATGTTAAACATATTCGGAGCAGGGTAAAAACCTGCTCATTTAAGGAAAAACTATGAATACTCCTTTCTGTATCCAGATAGAACTAACTCAGGGATGCAATTTGAGATGTAAGTTTTGTGCCGTTGCTCATGCTTATAAGCCTAATCGGTATAAGTATATGAGTTTGGATACTGCTCACATAATTGCAGATAGGATAAAAGAATCAAAGTGGAACCCTCGTATCGAATTTGCGATGCACGGCGAACCACTGCTCAATCCTAACTGGAGTGAAATAATTGCTGTTATATCGAGTGCTAATCGTAAACTTCATATAACCCTACTTACGAACGGTTCTGTAATTGCTAAAATGGGACTGCCGGAAATAGCAGATTCGTTCTTTTCTGCTGGTGGAAGCACACTCGGTATAGATATGTATAAGGAACATCCAGTATCGTCCTATATTCGCAAAATTATCACGGATAATTCATACGATTTAGACTATGATATCAGATACTATCCTAGTGATAAGAATGCTAATCCTCATGCTAGAAGCAAAGATAAATTCATAGCACTAATATCAGATATTACAGAAAATACTACTGGAACACATTCTAAACTGTCTAATCACGCTGGTATTGCCGGTGAACTCGATTTCAGTGTAAAAGATAAACCATGTGTGAAGCCATTTAGAGAGATGGGGATATGTTGGGATGGATCAGTTAACATCTGTTGTAATGACTTTTGTGGAGAATGTAAGCTAGGTAATATCCACAAAAGTTCCCTGCCAGAAATATGGGACTGTGATGTAATAAATGCGTATAGACGTATGCTACTGGATAAAGGTCATTTATTAAGACCCTGCCACGGATGCGACTACACTGGATATTGTCTAGGACTACTGCCAGGCCAGAAAGGTAAACTGAAACTTGAGCCATTTTCAGAAACAGATAAAAAACTTATCCAGCAGAATTTGAATCCTATATCTGCTTATTCAAAAGAAGTTATTATGAGGTTTAAAGAGTATGATAGTAATCATGAGCATGATATATAATCTCAATGGTATTATGCCCTCTAGGGATATAGTCGAATTTATTGCAGATAATATCGAATTACTGCCGATAGATACAAAAGATTTGCATATTTTAGTAAATACTAGTCCTGCTGAAGAATTTGAATATGTAAGACAGAAAACTTTTGACGGTGAATTAGATCTTTTCATATTTGTAGGTTCTCCAGTAGCATATACTGAACAGAATATGAGAAGCACAGTTGGAATTTGTCTGTATTTAGCCAAAAAATCCATATATTGTACTAATGACTACAAATTGAAACCTCCTTCACAGTGTAAGAGCGGAGCACTGAAAGAATTTGCCGATTATAAGGGTGAATCTAAAGATTATTACGGTTTTGACTATGTAGTGTCTACATTACCTAATCTTTTATACAAGGGAACTAGCCTGTATGTGAACTGGAATATGTCTGTATTTGATATGTCTTATCCGCTGGATAACTATGATATGAGACAAGACGGACTGCTCTATTTTGGTGCTTTTAGAAATGAGCGTAGACCGTTATTTGAAAAGTATCTGGATAGTATTGATTATGATGTAATCATATCATGCAGTTCCGGACCATATACACTGGATAATTTTAAGTCAGTAGCACCTTTCGCTCAGTATGTTAAGAAACTATCCAGCGAATCATTTCAGAATTATAAGGCAACAATAATTATTGAAGACCCGTATAGCAATAAAACTTTTACGAGCCTGCCGACACGGTTTTATGAATGTTTAGCGTATGGAATTGTGATGTTTTTTGATGAATCTATGATATTCAATTTGGATAATAGTCATATATTAGATTATCAAGAATATATAGTTCATAATGAATTTGAACTAGCAGAAAAACTGAAAGAATATGATTTGGAATATCATGCCAGAAAACAGAGAACCTCATGGCTGAATAATTTTAGAGAAATACTGTTAGAGCAGTGGAAGGATGCAATAGGTATAATCTATGATGAACAATAAAGAATTATTCTACTACTTCATACAAGAGCGTGAAGCCGTTCGTATTAGAAGAGAAGAAAAGCACCTGCCAGCACCATGGACTGACGATATTATTCTACAGTCTGTAAGATTTACGAATATAGATAGAGAAAAAGATAAAACTACCATATATATTCGTAATAGAGTAAAGACTAATCACTGGATATATCCTAATACTGCTTTATGTAGAATAATAAATCGACCTGAATTGCTGGATAAATTAGAACTTATTTCAGATAGTAATTACAGAGATTATTGTGATTATCTAAAAGACAAATTAGAGTATTTCAATAATAATTTTGGTGGATTTTTATCTAGGGTTTATATAATAAGACCTGTTAAAGATGAAAATCAAGTATGTAATGTTGCAAAAATGATTCAATCTATTATAGATAATAATAATAGTAGTTTGATTTATTTCAATACCTGCATAGAAGCATTTGATTATTTGATTGATCATGCTAGAGGAATAGGTAGTTTTATGGCTACTCAAATTATCGTAGATATTATGAATACTCCTAATACCAAATTATATAATGATCCAAATAAATACTCATATACATCCATGGGACCAGGAAGTCAAAGAGGTATAAGTATCTACTTTGATAAGAATATAAGTGGAGGTAAGTTTATGGACTGTCTAAAGCAGGCTCATGAAGAGACAGTACATCATTTGGAATTATCTGGGGATAAGTATAATTTAATACCTGTATTGAATTATCATAATTTGCAGAATTGCTTTTGCGAATATCAAAAGTATTTCAGAAACATATATACTGAAAAAAGAGTTCGTAACCGAAAATTATACAATAACGGAGACTATACAATATGAAAGTAACCTGTACTAACGTTAACGAGGGATTAGTTAAAATTTTGAACCTGCTGGATAAAAATACAGTAGAACGTCCGAGCAGAAACGGCAATACACGGTCATTCGTGGAACCTGTCTGTATTGAATATGAGTATCCTAATCATAATGCTATGCTGATAAAGTCTAGAGACGCTAATCCATTTTTTCACATTATGGAATCTATTTGGATGCTTGCAGGTAGAAACGATGTTGCGTTTCCTGCCACTTTTGCGAAGAATATAGCACAGTACTCAGATGATGGAATAGTATTCAATGCTCCTTATGGATATAGACTGAGACGCAATTTTGGAATTGATCAGTTGAATGCAGTATGTAAAGAATTGAAACAAGATAATACTACCAGAAGAGCAGTCTGCCTACTGTGGGATCCTGCTGATCTTTTTAAAGAAACTAAAGATAAAGCCTGTAATCTGGAATTAGTTTTTAGCATTCATAATAGCAGATTGAATATGACGGTATTTAATCGTTCTAATGACATTATATACGGTACGTTCGGTGCGAATGCAGTACACATGAGTATGATTATGATGTATGTGTGTTCTAAATTGCCGGATATCAAATTAGGAACCTATTTCCAGATATCCAGTAGTTTACACGCTTATACTGATGGAATTGAGGGTAATATTCTTAATAGAATAAATGAAGAACTCGATAATGATTATTCTGATTATGATTATTATTCGCTGGATATATCATATTTTGATGAATTTGTAGATGAGGATATATCACAGTTTTTCGGACTTTGGGATTCATGCGATATAGGTTATTCGCCTGCAAAGCTTTTAGCAGGATATTACGATTCAAGTCTTTTTAATGATTTAGTTTTGCCTATGCTGGAATTGTGGCTAAAGTATAAGTTATCTGGTAAAAGCAAAATAAAGGAATCAGACTATCAGCATATAAAGGCGACTGACTGGAGAAAAGCCTGTCAGATCTGGATTGAAAATAGGAGTAAATAATGGATATTAAGAGTATATTAAATTCTGGTGATGTATTGCGTTTTCATGCCCTGCCACGTATTGAGAAGCAGACACTAAGTCAGCATCAGTGGGGAGTGGCTATTATCTGTAAGTATCTGAAAGATAATATCAAGGCTGATGAACTTATGCTAGCACTAACACACGATGCAACTGAACTCATTACTGGAGATATACCAGCAACTTTCAAATGGTCTTTTCCAGAAATAAAAAATATCCTGAATGATGTGGAAAATCAGATAACTTTTATACCTACTTATGACTGTGATAAGGATTTCAAGTATGTACTGAAAATAGCAGATATGATTGAGGGAATGATATACTGCTATAATCAGTACTATGTGGGTAATAACGAGGGCAAAAGAGTATATTTTATCTGGAAAAATGCTTTAACAAAGTATATTCAAAATAATAATGAGATAAGTCCTAGAATAATATACCGAGTACATATTTTATTAAAGGAGTATGAAGTAAATGACTAGCGTTAACGATACTCAAATCGGCGGATCACATTACAAATCATTACAGTATGAGCATTGGGACTTCGCCAGTGATATTTACGGTAGTGATCATTATCTGAAAGGTTGTTGTACGAAGTATTTAGTCCGCTGGAAAGATAAAAACGGAATTGAAGATCTTAAGAAATCTTATCACTATTTACAGAAACTGATTGAGAAGTCTGGAAATATGGATAATATTCATATACCTAATGACTTTTTTGCTATTCTTTCTAAATTCGTATCACAATTACCGTCTAAGGAAGCAGATATAGTATATTCTGTATATACAAATAATTTCAAGTCTGCTAAAAAAGATTTAGAAGAATTGATTAGAGATAATAACAAAATAATATCACATAGGAGTATTTCTGAATGATTTTATCCTGTGATATAGAATGCTATCCTAATTACCTGCTGGTCGTATTTAAGAGAATATCTGACGGTAAATATCTAGTAATTGAAAAATTCAATGATTCACCACTGGATACTGCCAAACTGCTCAGAGTTATGAGAAATAACACTATCATAACATTCAACGGCAATAATTATGATATACCAGTATTGTCTGTAGCAATTAGTAATTGCGATAACGCTACCATAAAACGCTATTCAGATAATTTAATATCTGGAAAATTCAAACCGTGGAATGTGATTAAAGATTATACCTACTTACGCCATATAGATACTATTGACTTGATAGACGTTGCACCACTCAAAGCCACACTGAAAATTTACGGAGGTAGACTTCACACTAAAACTATGAAAGATTTACCGTTAGAACCTGATTCAACAATTTCAGATAGCCAGCGGAAAATCTTAGTAGAGTACTGCAAGAATGATGTAACTATTACTGCTGAATTATACCATAATCTTGAATATCATATCAAATTGAGAAAAATGATGGGCGATGAATATGGAATAGATTTACGCTCAAAAGGTGATGCCAAAATTGCAGAAACAATAATCGTAAAGGAACTAGAGAACGCTGGAATAAATGTTTCAGATAGCAGTGTGGAGTGTGGTACATCATACAAATATACTCCACCTGAATATATCCAGTTTTCTACTCCAGAATTGAGAGAAATATACGATCAGTACTGTAATGGTGATTATGTTGTTTCTGCCACTGGTCATATTGACTTTAGTGGCTTCAAGTCTAAAAAGTATCTGCTAAATGGTACTGAATACACTTTAGGAATAGGAGGTATCCACAGTAACGAAAAATCAGTCGCATATTATGCTGAAAACGGTATGGAAGTTTGCGACTGTGACGTTACTAGTTACTATCCTAATATCATACTAAATAATCGTTATTATCCTGTGCATTTAGGCGAGATATTCTATAGGGTATATAAGAGAATTGTATCAGAGAGAATTGAAGCCAAAAAAGCAGGAAATAAAGAAAAGGCTACTGCTCTTAAAATACCTATCAATGCGAGTTTTGGAAAATTCGGTTCCAAGTTTTCCAAAATGTATTCACCGAATCTTGTTATATCGGTCACGATTACCGGACAATTAGCACTACTGATGCTCATTGAAAAACTTGAGTCTGCTGGTATTTCTGTAGTATCTGCAAATACCGATGGAATAGTATGCTATTATCCAGCAGATAAAAGAGAAGTGCGTCAAAAAATTATCCAGCAGTGGAGTGGTATCACTAATTATCAGATGGAGGAAACGTATTATAGAATTTTAGCCAGCAGAGATGTGAATAACTATGTAGCAGTAAAGACAGATGGAAGTGTCAAGGGTAAAGGAGCCTACGCGGATTTGAATGATGACTATTATAAGTTACGGTCTAATCCTTCTGCTAGTATCTGCTATGAAGCCTGTAGAAAGTTTTTGTCAGAAAACATTCTACTAGATAATACGATTCTATCCTGCAAAGATATAAGACAATTTGTTTCTATAAGAACTGTTAACGGTGGAGCGGTATATGCCGGTGAATTGATAGGTAAGTCTATAAGATATTATCATAGCAGTAATTCGCTGGAATGCTTTTTCTATTCAGATAAAATACCTACGACTGCAGGTCATAAAGTACCAGATACTGACGGGACTGTTCCCTGTATGATACTTCCAGATACTTTTCCAGCGGATATAGATTATGACTGGTATCTGGATAGAGCCAAAACAGTTTTGAACGATTTGGGAGTTATTTATATCTAAAATGTGAGACCTCTCACAAATTTTTACAAAAATATGCAAAAATATATTTGCATTTTCAGAGAATCTGACGATAATAAGGGGTGTGGAGAGGGAAATAGTTTAACAGTTAAAGAGGTAAACAAAATGACAAAGTTAGAAAAGATATTAGCCATACTTCCTACTGAAATTGCAGTTCGTCGCTCAGTTCTTCGTGCTTTAATTAACCTTGCAAAAGGATCTACAATCACTATCAAGAGCGGAGGATTTACTTATAAGGCTTCTGAATTAGCAATGGATATTGCTAACACTGCTGGTATGAAGTTCGTTGTATCTCACTATACCGATTATGATAATTTTCCTAAAGTAGATTTCAGACTCTGCAATCGTGATGTTAAATTATCAGTAAAACTGTATGAAGTACTTGTATCTGAAAAGGGTGAATAAAATGGATAAGTTTGATATTGAACTTTCGATCTTAAAGCGTATGAGAGAGATGTTTTATAACGTTAATACTGATGTAAGAGTTTATGAGACTGACGAAATTTTCAAGGTTGAATTCACAGTTAACAGTGATGAAGCAAAGTGTTACGGTACTGCTACCACTTGGAAGAAGTGGCTTAATAAAGACCTGCATATCGATTCTAAAATGATTTCCGGCTCCAGAACAAAACACTTTTCTCTGTCACGGTATAATTCAGATTCTTATGATTATAATTTCTGGATAAAAAAGGCTTAATCTGTGAGAGGTATCACAAATTTTCACAAAAATATGCAAAAATATATTTGCATTTTATGAAAATTTGACGATAATAAAGGGTGTGGAGAGGAAATAAGTTTTAATCAGTTAACTAATAAGGAATACAAAAATGAACAATGTTGATGATATTATTGTAAGAGCAAGAAAGGTATATCAGACTACTGTAGACTATGCTAAGACCAGCAAACTTGTAGGAACACAGAAGTACATTGATGAAATCTGTAATGCTGAAGAACTTCTCATTGATGCTGAGGAAAAGAACGATCAGTCAAAGGCTGAAGAAGTAATTACTATCTGCAATAAGTTTTTCAGAGAGACTAAGAGCGAACCTGCAAATTCTGCGAATGTATCTAAGAATACTAAGAGCAAGAAGACTACTGACAATATCGAAGCATTAAATGTTAAGACTGAAAAGCCTGCTGAAAATACTGGTGATGTTGAAAAGCCTGCTAATGAAGCACCTGCAGAAAAGACTGAGAAACCTGCTAAGAAGTCTACTGGAAAGAAAAATACCAAGAAGACTGAGAAGCCTGCTGAAGCACCTGCAGAAAAGACTGATAAACCTGCTGAGGTAAAGGTCATTAAGGGTTCTGCATGGGACGACGTTAAGGACTGTAAGATGAATACTAACGGTAATGATTCTAAGAGTGCAGTAGGAAAGTTCATTATCGAATTTGGTAAGAAAGGTGAATTCACTGGTGAGGAACTTGCTAAAGCATTCATTACTCAGTTTAAGACTAAAACTGGTATCACTCCAGATGAGAAGTGGGCACGTCGAAACGTTCTGCTCTTTATCCAGAAAGGTCTGATTCTCTGTGAAATAGAAGAAGCATAAGTATCAATTTATTGCAGTCCGCTGGATAGAAAAACTATCCAGCATTTTAAGGGAGACATAAATGACTTATATCTACAAAGATAAAGAATATGCTTCACTATCAAAACTGTGTGAAGCATATAATGTTACATATCAGAACTATAGATATCGAATATCCCACGGTTGGACTATGGGTGAAGCACTGGAAGATGTACCTAGAATTCGTAGAGAATCTATTCACAGTCTGTGTGTTAAATACCATGTGGCGAGAATAGAGAGTGGAATATATAAGCATCTTCGGGATAATCAGATATACGATATTGAAGAAATCGAGAAGTACATTAAATTAGTATCCAGAAAGAAGCCAAGATGAAATTACTACCACATCAAATAGACGCTCTTGAAAGAACAAAATCGTTCAAAAGAGTAGCATACTATCACGATATGGGACTAGGTAAAACGTTCGTAGGAGCAGAAAAAATGCACCTGCTAGGAAATCATACCAATCTCATTATCTGCCAGAAATCTAAACTGAAAGACTGGATAAATCATATAATTATGTATTATCCGCAATACAAAATATATGATCTTACTAGTAGCAGATACTCGGAATATTTTTCCTGTCCAGACATGAAAGTCGGTTTTATAAACTACGAATTGAGTTTTAGACGACCAGAACTGCTAAAATTATCCGGCATAACGCTAATACTAGACGAGTCTAGTATGATACAGAACGATACTGCTAAAAGGACTAAATTCATAAGCAAAATAGACTGTTCAGCAGTTATCCTATTATCTGGTACTCCAGTAGGAGGTAAGTATGAAAACCTGCTCAGTCAGATCAGACTGTTAGGTGTGAATATATCTAAAACTCTGTACTGGTCAAGATACATCAAGTACAGAGTGGCTAATTTTGGTGGATTTCCACAAAAGATAGTCACTGGATATAAAAACGTCGATAGTCTTAAGAAACTACTGCATGAACACGGTGCTGATTTTCTGAAAACTGAAGATGTTTTAACTTTACCAGGAGTACGAGCATACAAACTGCTATCTGATACTGACCCTTATTATGATACCCTGCTGGAAAGTAACTATCTGGAGATAAAAGACACAGTATTTGAAGCGGATAATGCACTAAAGCGAATGCTATACTTACGTGAATTATGCAGTATCGCTTACTGTCCAGATAAGAAATCTAAACTCAAAGATTTGCTAGATTCTACTAGCAGTAGAGTGATAATTTTTTATAACTGGAATATCGAGTTTGAGTATCTAGTTGATATGATTTCAGATACTAGACCCGTATCTGTAGTTAACGGTAAAACTAAAGACTTAGAGTCTTATGATAAATATGAAGACTCAATAACGCTGGTACAGTATCAAGCAGGTGCTATGGGACTGAATTTGCAGAAATCACACATCATTATATACATATCGTTGCCACTTTCCAGCGAACTATATGAGCAGTCAAAGAAGCGTATCCATAGAGTAGGTCAGCGGAACAACTGTCTGTACTATCTGCTATTGTGCAAAGATAGCATAGAGCAGAGTATCCATAAGACCCTGCTGAAAAGGCAAAACTACACTGAGGAATTATTTATTAAAGAGTATGAAAGAAAAGGCGTTCGAGAACAAGATTAAAGCATACATTAAAGAGCGAGGAGGGTATTATGTAAAGTATTTCGGCTGTGGGTTTTCCACTGCTGGAACTCCTGATCTTTTATGTTGCATCAATGGCAAATTTGTGGCTATTGAGGTAAAAGGTGACGGAGGTAAACCTACTGAACTACAGAAACACAAAATAGAATCTATCCAGAAAGCAGGCGGTATAGCACTGGTAGTATATCCGTCAGATTTCGATAATTTGAAAACACTGATAAATAATTTAGAGGATTGAAAATTAAAGATTTTATCAAGCCATTCTGCACCAAGGGTATTCTAGAGTCTACTATCTGCATTACTTTAAATGAAGAAGAATTTATTTTTAATGCAGGTGATTCGTTAACTGATTTGCAAAGTGTCAGTGATTTATCTGCAAGAACTGTTAAATCTGCTTATGTCTGTGAAAGTGTACTGTTCATAAATGTCTGTGATAGACCAAAAAAGTTTAATTTGTGAGACCTCTCACAAATTTTCACAAAAATATGCAAAAATATATTTGCATTTTCAGAGAATGTGACGATAATAAAGGGTGTAGAGAGGGAAACAGTTAAAGAGGTAAACAAAATGATGTACACTGAATTCAATATCATTATGGCTTCACTTCACAGAAACTACAAAGAAGTATCTGTACGTCTTTATCGTGATGTTGTCGAGCCTATGTATATGAGCACTAATATCAGTAAGACTGATTTCTGTGAAATGCTGAATATCAAGGCACTGGAGAAGCAGGATAATATCAGATGTATTAAACTGCTGGAGAAAGAAATCAAATCAGCAGTTTTCCAGTTCAATCAGAATGTCATTAATGGCAAAAAGTTCGTATTTAACAAGGTAGATATAGACTGGGAAGTAATTGAACTGATAGACGGTTCTGTTAAGCCAGAAATGAATAATTATCAGTTAGAATACGTTATCAATAGAATGCTTTATGTACTGTTTGAAAAGCAGGGAAGAAAAGATCCAAGTGACTACATTCTTGAAAAGGTAGACGGTATGATTAGTCATGTAAGAATTCTTAATAATGGCTCTGAAGAGAATATGGTATTATAGCATCATAGCCTGCTGGATAGAAAACTGTCCAGCAGGTTTTTATCTGGACAGAAAAGGTGAATATAATGATAATTAGCAAGGCTCTGACAAAATTATATCATGATGGATGTATTGCTTTTGAGAAAATAGAGGGAAATCGTACAGATAGATATTCTTTCTGGTATGATGGTACTACAGTTACTCGGTTCCTGCACGTTTTAATACTTGATGAAAATAATAGGCTTCAGGCTCATTTTGACAGTAATGTTTCTGGATATTTTGAGTTAAAGAGTATTGTAGAAAACAGTAAATTTCACGAGTGTGAACCTGAAGCCGACTGGGTAGAATACTTTGATAATCTTGAGGTTAGATAAATGACAGATAAGAATTTGAAATAGTTGCAGGATATCATACATGATACTTTCATGCTTCAGTCTCGTATTCATGTGTGGATGTGTCATATCGTAAGCGGAGGTGAAGATGGAGTTACATGGGATGTATATCCGCACCAGTACACACATCTGAGCAACGCTAGAGAATATATTGACGAAGCAATCAATCTGATGATGAATGAAATCGAGGTAGAAATGAAACGGAGGGAACAACTTAAAAAGTGCCAGCAGATTTCAAAAGAAGACTTTGAAAAGTTAAAAATTGAGACTCTTAAACGTGAGATGAACGCATATAGAGTTAATAATGAGGATTAAGGAAAAATGAAACTAGATGAAAGAATAGTAGACCGTAAGTATATATTCGATGTATTTAATGCAGATAAAGCAGAAGAGTACATCGGTGAAGAATGTTATATGACAAATGACTTTCCACTGTTTGAAAACTTGGATGTAATGCGAGTTTATACGTTAGATTCTACTGAATACGGTTTCTACAACGAGGAAGAGGATTTGACCTTTGATTTCTGTCTGCCTGTTAGATTTGCGAAGCCAGTAGAGAAACGATATAAGCCGTTCACTCCTGAAACCTTTGAGCAACATTACGGTATAGGTTCAGTCATTAAATATCGGAGCAAAAATGAAAAACATTTCATATATAAAGCAATAGTAGAATCAAGGGTAGATAATGAAACTTCAAAGGAAGTTTATTTCGTGATAAGGAAGTTTTCATATACTCTTGACGAGTTATTTAAGAATTATGAACTATGCGAATACGGTGAGTGGAAACCGTTTGGAGTAGAGGTACAAAATGGATAGAGACGACTTTTTTTACGGATTTCTGCTTATTGTGGTAGTGGGATTATTTGCAGGGTATTCAATACATAAATATCTGGATACTCCAGAAGTTTACTTCAGCTTTTCTACGAAGAAATGTGTCAAGGTAGTATATTCTGACGGTCATGCTGGTAACTGCCAGAAATTACCGAAAAAATACCATCGTATTTGGTCTGAGTAGTTATCTCACGTTTGAAATTCAATTATTTTTGATTATCTGAATTTGTGTCATGTGTCACTTTTTGAATTATGTTATTATGCCTATCTGCCAGCAGTTTAATTCCTGCCCTAATCGCTGGTGGAATGGAGTTACCATATCCCA
>JAEEGL017436045.1_pt1 | contig 15793 bp, 8 predicted proteins | sample 9134231 | NCBI WGS metagenome assembly JAEEGL01 (sample SAMN16246548, study PRJNA631951) | gut metagenome | biome: gut microbiome; feature: rumen; material: fiber-attached | host: Bos | place: Iran: Karaj | collected 2018-10
CCCTTCCCCATTCCCCCTTCCCCATTCCCCCTTCCCCATTCCCCCTTCCCCATTCCCCCTGCCCCATGCCCCGTTCCCCATTCCCCGTTCCCCATTCCCCGAGCCGCCCGCCCTGCCAAAATGCCTTAAAAGCAAATAAAGCTTTACATTTGCCAGGAGTTAGTCAATAATATAGGCAACCTGCGCTTTTTGAGCGCTGTAACAGAACCGGGGACACAACATGAAGCATTCCATTCTCGCCACCTTCGCGGCTGCGGCGTTTACGTTTGCCGCACATGCGGAAACCGCCCTGTACTTCGATGGCAACACCTACATTGACACGAAGACGAGGTTCGCGCTCGCGAACTCCGTGTCGCTCTCGGCATGGATACGCATTTCGCCCTCAATTACGGTCAATCCGCCAACCGGCAGCGGTTATCCTGGCGCCGGTATTGTGGGGCAGGGGTACTTCGGCGGCGCAACGGGTCTTGGAATTTACCTTTCATCGCCAATAACCACGGCGGACACATCCGACGATTCTGTCGTAGGCCAGGTGCGCAACTCCAAGGCAACGGTCAACATCGCCTACAAGGATCCGACCCTCTACACTGCGAGCGAATGGCACCACTATCTACTGGTCCGCGACAAAACCGCCGGGAAGATGCGCTTTTATGTTGATGGCGTACGCATCAACGAACTTGATTTCAACACGGATTCGATTTCACCGACGTTCGATTTCGCCATTGCCAAGAACATGGCTGGCCCTGGCGGCATCTTCCGCGGCTGGATTGCGGATGTCGCCATCTGGAGCGTCGCCCTCGACGCCAATGACGCCCTTGCATTGACGCAAGCCCGGCCGACCGAAATCGGCAAGCCACCCTACGCCTTCTTCCCCCTCGACGAAGGGTCCGGGTCGAGCGTTGTGAACGCCATCTCCGGATTGCCGTATGCCAAGACCGCGGGCACCCTCACATGGCAGGAGGATCCATCGCTTCACCGCACGGCTAACGCCGATGCCCCGATATACGCGAGGGCGCCGACAATGGCCCTCGTACAGCGCAGGGGCACGGTGGAAACCAGTCTCTCCTCCGTCGGCACGGGAACGGTCGCCAACGTTTCCCTTTGGGTCGGTACGTCGAGGACCGCCGCGACCATGGTGCAATCCGGCGAGACCCTGACCGTCACCAACGGGGCGCCCATCTCCTTCGTCCACAACTTCCCCGCCTTCGACACCACCTACTACTGGCAGGTCCGCGCGGTGAGCGAAAACGGGACAGAAGGCAATTCCGCCATTCTGTCCGCCACCCCAACCGACAACGCCACCTACACCTGGAAGACGTCCGTCGCGTCCGGCGACTGGAACGACCCGGCGAACTGGGACGATGACGCGGGCGGCGACTCGGGGGGCTATCCATGCACCGCGAACAACATTGCCCATTTCGCGCCGGGGACCGTGGCCGCAATCCACTTCCCCGCGTCCGTGTCGTTCGGCATTCTTGCCGCAACGAACCGCAACATCGACATTTCCTTCACGGCCGCGCCGGGCGTGGCCGTCACAAACACGATCTTCCGCATGGGGCTCACAGGCGGAAGTTACGCGGGACATGGGCGCGTCGCCCTCCACGGCGTTAACTGGTATGCCGCAAGCGGCGGCATAGCCACCTACTCGGGGCGCGAACTCATCCTTGACGGCGGCACCACGCTTTCGATTCCGAACCTCTACACATACGCCGCCGCCTACACCTACTGGCCCGAGACGCGCATCGAGGTGCGCGACGAATCGCAACTGACCGTGCGGGGAACCTCCTACGTCACGGGATACACGACACTCCTCATCTCCAACGCGACAGTCCGCACCGGTGTCTTCTACTGCGACTACGCAACCAGCAGTTCGCTCAAGGACGGCGGCGGGCGCGTCCGATTTGAAGGAAAGCATCCCTTATTGTCCGTGACTGGATCCGCCTGCACGGCCTCCGGCAACAACTCGTACGGGACGCGCGACAGCAACTTCGACTTCCTCATACCGGAAGGCGGGTACGACGCGCCGCCGTTCCAGTACACGGGGGGCGGCGTCTTCATGAAGCCGTCGAGCAATTCGACGAAGACCCGGCGCTTCAACATCCTCGCCGAAAGCCCCGCCGTCCTCTCGGGCGAGGCGCTGGAGCAGACGCTCGTCTCGCTCACGACGGCGATGACCGCCGACTCGAAAGTCGGACTCTATCCCTCCGACACCGCTTCGCAGACGCTGGTGAAGGCCGCGAACAACAAGTCCATCGTCTTCACCCAGCTGTCCGGCTCCGGCATCCTGACCGTGACGGCCACGCCCGCCAAGCTCGCGGGGCCCGACTACACGGCCCACACAGGTCTCGCCGACGGCGCGACGCTTACGCTGACCTGCCCCGCCACCGCGACGGCCTACCCCTACGTCACCTGCGGCGGCTACCGGCTCTACGACGTCGCCGCCGACGGCACGCGCACCGAGGTCGCCGGCAGCCCCTTCGCCGGCGCAACATGCGCCTACACGCACGGAAGCGGAAGGCGCGAACTGGAATGGATCTGGAACTACCCAGAACTCTACGTCTCAACAACTGGCGACGACGCCGCAACGGGTGCCGACTGGGACCACGCGCTCAAGAGTCCGCAGAAGGCTCTCGACCGCTACCGCTACGCCAAGGTCTTCCTCGCCCCCGGCACGTATTCGTCTTCAGCGACCTTTAACGTGACGAACGCGATAACGCTCATCGGCTGTGGCGCGACACACTCGGACACAAAACTTGTCCATAACACAACTTATCTGCGCGTCCTCAACATCGGCAATTCCGGCGCCGTCGTGACGAACTTGCTCGTCACCAACAACAAGCAGGAGCTTCAGGGTGGCGTCTCGATGTCAGGTGGACTTCTCGTTGATTGCGCCATTACGAACTGCTATACGAAGCTCAACTCGTACGCCGGCGGCGGTATTAACATGACCGGCGGCACCGTGCGCAACTGCTCCATCTACAACAACATCGTGTATGATTCCGGCGGCGACGGCAGGCTGGGCGGTGGCATTTACATGGAGGGCGGCCTGGTGGAGGGCTGCCACATACTTGCCAACAAGCACTCCACGGGCGTAGGAGGGACTGGAGGCAAGGGCGGTGGTGTCTATATGACTGGCGGCACAGTAAGAAACTGCCTCGTCGCGCGCAACTGGGCGCGGGAGACCGGCTACGGCATCTACGTCAAGGGCGGCAGTGTCGAGAACTGCACCATCGTCGCCAACAACTACACCGCGTCTGATTCCAGCGGCCGGGCGCTCTATGTTTACGAAGGAGGAACCGCGATCAACAACATCGTCCTCGAGAACTCCAATGTCAATGGCGTGGCCAACCGGGGGTACTACTACAACTCCACCCTCAAAAACAATTGCACCGACCCTCTGATCGTCATGAACGGAATTCCATGGGGCGATGACAACATCAATGTCGATCCCAATTTCACGGACTTCGCCCACCGCGACTACACGCTCGGCTTCAGCGCCTGCGTCGATGGTGGCCGGCCGCTCTCCTGGCACAAGGGCGCGAAAGACCTCGCCGGCAACCCCCGCGTCATGGGCGCGGCGGTTGACATGGGGTGCTTCGAGCGTCCCGTTGCCGAGGGCCTGGAGTGCTCCTTCACGGCCGTTTCAGACGGCGGCGTGGACAGTGCGACAATCACGCTCTCCGCGCAGGCCGCGGGCAACCTCGACGGCGTCACCTACCTCTGGACGATCACGGACCAGGACGGCAACAGCGTCACCAACCTCGACTCCGGATCCTCGGCGACCACGACGGTCACGCTGGGCCCGCGCCTTTACAGCGTCGCGCTGATGGTCACCAACTCGGCCGGCGCCACGGCGGAGGCTTCACTTGAGGACGTTGTGCGCGTCAAGGCGTCGCTCGCCTACCTGAACACGGCAGGCTCCGACACGCGCCCCTACGCCACGCTCGCGGACGGCGCGCACGACTTCGCCTCCGCCCTTGAAATGCTCGCGGACGGCGGGACGCTCCTCGTCGCGGACGGCATCTACACGATTAGTGACCGCGTCAACCTTGACGGCAGCCACGGAATCACGATACGGTCTCTGAACGGCCCCTCAGGCACCGTCATCCGCGCCGTCAACTCCGCGCAGTTCAGTTCCGCGGCCTTGCCGATGTTCCAGCTCTCGTCATCCAAGGCGCGGCTTGAAGGTCTCACAATCGTCGGCGGCAAGCCCGGCCCCTACAACGCCACGGAATTCCGCACGTACAACGCCGTGGTGGTGTCGGCCTCCGGCGCGGTCGTCACGAACTGCGTGATCCGCGACGTCATAGGCGTTCACAATGGTCCGGAAGGCACGGGCATGTCGCTTTCGAGCGGGACTGTCGTGGACGTCCAGTTCCTGAACTGCCTGATCAGCATGTCCGCCGGCGTATCCCGGAACTCGGCGGCACTTCGAATGACGGGGGGAACGGCGGAGCGACTGGTCATTTCGAACTGCTGCACGACCGGCACTTCCTCGTGGACGTCCCTGGGCGCGGCGGTCTACATGACGGGCGGCTCCATGCGGAACTCACTCATTACGAAGTGCGATGGCTCGTGGGGGCCTGTCGTCTACGCCGGAGGAAGCGCGAAGATGGACAATTGCACGATCGCGGGCAACACGACGTCGTTCACTGCGGAAAAGACTTCCTCGGACACGCCCCAGACCCTCTACCACTCCGCTGGTCTCATCGTCTCTTCCGACAACGCCTCCACCGCCAAGGTTCGCAACTGCATCCTTGCCGAAAACATCGACAAGAAGTGCGGCGAGTCGAACCTCTACTGGCGGGCCTCTTGGGCGGCCAAGGTCTCGAACACGCTTGTGACCGTTCCAAACGCCGCGACGGGCAAGGACGCCGCGGGCAACATTACGGCGTCAGCCGCCGGATTCCGGAAACTCACCACGCGCGACTACACGCTCCGCCGCTTGTCGCCCGCCTGCGAGGCCGGCGCCTGGCTGGACTGGATGACCGACGCCTCCATCGACCTCGCGCACAATCCGCGACGCTTCGGCAAGCGCGTCGACCTGGGCTGCTACGAGAACAGCGTACCGTTCGCGAGCGTCATTCTGTTGCAGTAGGAGGGGATTCGACGGCGATATCAACGCCGACGCCATCTCCGGCATCTTCCTGCAGTAGCACGTTCCCCATTCCCCATTCCCCGTTCCCCATTCCCCCAACAATCATGCCATGAAAGCACTCCCCATCATCGCGGCGGCGGCTGTGGTCACCGTTTTCGCCAACGCGCAAATTCCGGTGCGCCCCTGGTCGCAGTCCAACGAACCCCTCGCGAAAAGGGTCGCGGACGACTTCAAGGACATTCCCCATGCGGCGGGCTTCGTCCACTACGACATCCCCGCAATGAGCCCGCTGCAGAGGTTGCCCGACATCTACCCGGAGGACGGCATCGCCGGAGGAACGGTGCGCATCGTCGCGGCGGGCGACGAGTACGAACCCGGCGCCTTCCTGATCTACCCGTTGCGCAACCTCGGCAGGACGCAGCTCTCGCTCACGCCCTTCAAGACGGCCGACGGCAAGGTCTTCCCGGCCGAAGACTTGGACATGAAGGTCGTCAAGGTCTGGTACCAGAACCGCAATGCCTGGTACAGCTACTTCGGCGACACGGGCTTCAAGCTGGTCCCCGAACTGCTCCTGCACGACGACGGGCTCATCCGCGTAGACACCGCCAAGGAGGCGAACTACGCGCGGATAACGGCGGCGGACGGCTCCGCCAGCGAGCACTGGCTCAACCCGCCGCGCGCCATGAACCGCGTCTACTGGGACTTCTACCGGGGCGGCGGGGCCTTCAAGCCAATGGCCCCTGGCTTCGACGACGCGAAAACTCTCCAGCCTGTCGCGCTTGAAAAGGACATGCTGCGCGAGTTCTTCCTCACGGCGCATGTACGCGCCGGAACGCCAGCGGGCTTATACAAGGGCGCCGTCAAGGTCGGCGACCACGGCGAGATCCCCGTGACGATCCGCGTCCTCGGCTTCGACCTGCCGAAACCCAAGTGCTACTTCAACGACGACCTCGACTTCCTCGTCTGCTCCTACTCGTACAACTGCCTCGGCATGATCCTCGAGGAGAACGGCGGCGACCTTGACCTGGCCATCCGCCAATACAAGGCCACCATGGAGAACATGGTCGCCCACAACCAGGACATGAGCTTTCTGCGCTGGGGGCTCGGTGCGGAGAGCGTCCTCTGCTGGAAGCTCATGATGGAGGCCGGCATGCGGTCCGACGTCGGCCTCGGCGGCATCGGCTCGTCCGGCACGGTCGCGGAGGCCGAGCGCAAGGCCGCCATCTGCGACCGCATCTACGGACACCACAACATCTACCTCGCCCATGGCGACGAGCCTCCCGCCAGCTGGCTCGTTGCGCAGCGCGGCACCTACCGCGTCAACCAGAAGGCCGGCTTCAAGTTCATGCTCGCGGGCAAGGACCAGGTCTTCCGCAAGACCGGCTACCTCTACGACTGGCACAACATCGCCAAAAACCCCGAGGACGACTCCACCACCTCCCTCTGGAACCAGCTCGGCTCGGACGCCCACATCGCCTGGTACGCCTGCCAGCACGTCGGCGTCGAGAACCCCGAGTTCAACCGCAGGCAGTACGGCATGGCCGCATACCTCGCCGGCTACTCCGCCCACTGCAACTACGCCCATCACTACGGCTCCTTCAACGACGACTCCACCGTCTACCGCCCGATGGTTTTCGCCTACGGCTGCCACAGCGGCGTGATCGACACCCTCCAGTGGGAGGGCTTCCGCGAGGGCCTCGACGACATCCGCTACGCCACGGCGCTCGTCAAGCTCGCCCGCCGCGCGGCCAAGTCGCAGGACATTGACATCCGCTACGCCGGCAACAAGGCCCTCCAGTACCTCGCCTCCTTCCGCCGCGACGCAGACGACCTCGACGCCTGCCGCGCCGAGATGACGAACTACATCCTTTCGCTTCGCAAAGCCCTTGGGGAAGAGGGAACAGGGAAGAGGGAACAGGGAAGAGGGAAGAGGGAACAGGGAATAGGGAACCAAGAACTAGGAACTAGGAACTGAGAACTAGGAACTAAAAGGCCATGAAACGCATCATTCCACTAATGCTTCTTGCCGCCGCCTGCATGGCGGACCAGCCCAAGTCCCTCTGGACGGAGACTCGGGAGATCATCAAGAACCTTCGCGACTACAGCGTCCACACGCCCTCCGAAAAGGTCCGCGCCAAGATTCCGCCAGCGCTGGCGTTCCTCGAGGCGCACACGAACGAAACGGCCAACCACAAGCTCATAGCGGAGGTTGAACTCAATGTGGTGAGGACATCCTCGCGCGCCCACGACTACCTCATCGCCGATGCAGTCGCCAGGCGCCTTGCCGCCGACCAGTCCGTCAGCGTCGACTGGCGGCTCGACGCCGCCACATACATTGCCCAGGGCCATCTCACCGCCTCAAACGACTACGACGCGGCCGACGCAATCTACGCATCCTACGCCGCGCTCCGCCCGCCGGCCATCAGCCCGGCCGAACTGGCGCGCGCATACGCCCTGCGCGCGGGCCTCTTCACGCGCCGCAACGACTTCGCGGGCGCCACGAACGCCATGGCCAAGGCCCGTGCAACGCCCCCGGGCGACGAGAAGTTCAACACCGCATTCCTTCTCGCCGTCGACAAGGAAGCCGTTGCCATCTACAAGACCTTCTACTACATGCGCGAGGCATACGACTACTGCCTGGCCCACGGACGCAGGTCGATGGCGTACGACATCGCCTCCTCCGGCGAGCTCGACGACATGCCCGCCGCGCTCGCGCTGGCCAAAGAACTCGTCGTCGACCCTTCCATCCCCATCGAAAGGCGGCAGGGAATCTGGTTCTGGCTCTTCGGCCGCGACCGGGAGACGACAGACAAGCTCTACCCGGCAATACTCGGCGAAACAACCGCCTCGACGAACAGTTTCATCAAGTCCTTGGGCAACCGCTTCTCCAGTGCCTGGCTGGAGTCCGTCTTCGGCTGCTGGTTCCCGTCGTACTACGGCAACTACGCGGAAGTCATCAAGATGTGGGAGATGTATCTTCCGCTTCTGCGCGGTCTCGGCCGCGTCCCGGACTTCAAGCCCGCGCAATACGCCACCGTCGCCTTCGCCGCCACCGGCGACCTCAAGGGGGCCGTGGAGGCCGCCAAGGCGGGTCTCGAAAACAAGTCGCTCGGCTCGGCGGACAAATACGAGCTGGAACTCGCCGCGCGCACATTGCTGCTTCGCGGCAATGCCGACTCAATCGCCTCGGCCATCGCCAAGGCCGACCGCGACATCGCCACGACGAATCTCACGGACGGCGCGCGGCTGTCGCGTCTCGATCGCGTCGGGAGCATGGCCGTCGCCTCTCGCAACGATGCGCTCGCCCGCGGTTTTGCCACGTACCGCTCGAAGATTTCGCGCCTGCCGCAGAAGAGGCGCTACGTCGCGAAGTTTTCGTCAACTCCGGTCCTCGGCGCGGGCACATGGGGCAACCTGCCCTTCAAGCCGGAGGAGCAACCCCTCTCGCGCAAGTTCGGCGGCAAGGACCTCTCCTTCATGACCACCGACGTCGCCACCGGCGAGCGCGCCAAGGCCGATGCCGACGCGGCCGCCTCGGCCGCGACGCTCCAGGCCGTCACGGACGACTGGGGCGTGCACCTCCTGCTCACCTTCCGCACCGAACTCGCCCGCGAATACGAGGCCGGCGTCCGCAGCGCCGGCAGCTACGAGTGCTACATCGCCCCTGGCGAGAACCAGCCCTACACCTGCTTCATGTGCAATCCGGCCAAGGATACCACCGCCAGCATCTACAGCACCTCCTACGAGGGCCCGGGCCACCGCCGCGTCGACCCCTCCGACCCGACCAGAATGCGCAGCGGAACCTACTTCACGGACGACGCCGTCCTCAACTACATCGGCTTCTCATGGGAAAGCTTCCCGACGCTCATCCCGGTCAACGGCGCCGAGTGGGACCTCGAATGCGTCTTCTGGGGGCCTGTCCAGTGCGCCTGGAACGGCACCGAATCAATCCATGGCCGCAGCACCTGGGGCATTCTCTCCTTCGAGCTCACGGACGCCGACCGCGCCAAGATATTCCGCAAGCTCATCTTCAAGGCGTCGCGCCTGTACCGTTCTGAGAAGACCGCCGGGACGCCGGTCAAGGACTGTCCCCAGGGAGGCGTCTTCGACTACTGGAAGGACAAGGCCCTCGGCGACCCCGAATTCTACGAAAAGGTGCTGAAGCCGCTCGAGGAGCGTCTCGACAAAGGCGTGGAACGCGTCAAGTTCGACATGACGGACGATGACGTCCGCGACATCGCCGAGCACTATTTGAAGGACTGGGTCGACATTCGCTACACGGTCGGTCGCCTGCGCGCCACCTACCTGAGGGAGCGCCTCTCGGAAGAATAGAGCGGTTGGCAAGGCCGAGGTTCTTGCGAAACCTCGGCCGCGACAATGCGCGGCCCTCCCAAGTGCCGTAAATGGGAGGGCCCGGCATCGTCCGGGCCGCAATCACGGAGGGTTTGCAAGAACCTCATGGCCATGAAAACCGTCATTGCCATCACCATCGCGCTTCTCATCGCCACGGCGCAGGCGGAAGTCGTCGTCCTTCCCGCGGAATCGCGGGGACGCGACTTCGTCATGGAATTTGACGCCACCTTTGCAAAGGGCGCCCCGCGAAACATCACGCTCAAACTGGGCTTCCCAAGCCAGTACGGCGGCCCGGAGGACCCCGTTTCCAAGTGGCGGTTCACGAAAACGGGACTCAGCTTCGACGCCAACTGGACGCGCACCCTCGGTTTCATCGCGGACGGCTACACCGGGACACCGTTCATGGGGAAAGGATACATACCGAGGGTCAACGTCCCCGACGGGGTCAAGCGCCATGTCAAGGTCGTCTCGGACAAAGGCTACGTGACCTTCAAATTGGAGCTCGACGGCAGAATGAGACGCGTGCTTACAAACCGACTCTACGCCGGCTTCAATTTCCTCGGCTATGAAATCGTCCCGCCGAACGGCGTGGAGATCTCCGACGTGACAGTGCGCCCCGTAGGCCCCGAAGACCTTCCCGAACCACGCGACGGCTTCGAGACATGCCGCGTCCCCGGAAGCCACAAGATCGCCCTGCATGACGGACAGACCTCCTTCTCCTTTGTTCCGGGAGGCTTTCCGGTCATCGCGAAGATGTCCTTCGGCGACGGAACCACCAACCGCACCGAAGCGACATGGGAGTCCTTCAGCTACGGGTTCGAACATCGCCTCTACAGAGTCGAAATGGGCGACAAGAAGGGCGTCGAGGAGTTCCAGCGCGGCGGTTACGGCGGCTGGGTGACCCTGGTCGACTACGGCATGCGCTTCTCGCTCGGCAACACATCGTTCACGGCATTTACATACCCCAAGCTGGCGAGCCGCTACGGCGCGGTCCAGACAATCCACATGATGACCAACCTGACTGCCTACGGCGAGGCGGGGTCGGTCCACGAATACAAATGTTCGCTCATCCGCCGCAACGGACGCAATCTGCTCTATGTCGACGGCAACTACGCGGCCACGGTCGGTTCCACGAACCCGATCCAGTCGCTGACGCTTTCGCTGCCCATCGGCGGACACTGGCGCGAAGGGCCTGCGCCCGCCCCCGACCCAGGTCCGCTTACCGTGAGGATTCCCGACTTCGAGCCATTCGACACGTCCGTCTGCCGCGAGAACATGGGTTCCTTCGCGCTCGAATGCGACGGTTACCTGAGCCGCGGCGCCTTCGAGCACCTGAACGACAGCTTCCTCCGCCGCGTTCCCCAGGGGACATATGTCAGGGCGCGCGTCCGCTGCCGTCTGGGAGGCAACACCAACCGCAACACCCGCGTCACCGCGCGCCTCACAAACTTCTTCAGCGCCAACTCGGCGGGGCGCTCTCCGGAGTCCATCACGCAGGACACCAAGACGCTGCCGCGCGGGTTCGTCGGCGAGACAAACGTCGTCTTCGAGTTCGACGCCGGAAAGATACAGGACGTCATCTGGCAGCGCGGCTTCGGGTATCTCGACTTCGAGGTCCTCGGCGACTGCCGCCGCAAGCACGGCTACACCGACCAGGGCTACATGAAGCCAGTCGGCAAGAGCGACGTCATCGTGCTCGGCGCGGAACTGGAGCGCGCCCCCGCCGGAATGTGCATCAAGAACGGCAACAAGTGTGGCGCCCTTTACCTGCCTGACGAGGAGGCTTTCGTCACGGCGCTCGTAGAGGCCGTCGTCGCCGGGCGCTACCGCGTGGTCTGGACCGTCCGCGACATAGACAAGCGCGTCCGCGATGAAGGGGCCGAGGTGTTTGACCTCGCGGCCGGAGGCCGGGAGGAGCGCAAAATCGTCTTCCGCGCCCGCGAGCCTGGCTGGTACAGGGTCGAGACCCGCCTCGAGGACGGCGACGGCCGGACAATTCTCCGACATGACGCCTCGTACGTCTCGCTCGCGGCGGATACGCGCCGTGCCGGCTACGAATCGCCCTACTTCATGTGGACGGGACTCAGGAGCAACAGCTCCAACACGAACTTCTTCAAGGTCACCATGGAGCGGCTTCGCAGACTCGGCGTGCGCAAGGCGCAGGTCGGCACCTTCTCCGAGAAGGATGCCGAGCCCTGGGGCGTTACGCTTTCGCCGATTCCGTTCATCGGCTTTTCTGGCAAGCCGACGGAAGCCGAACGCATGGCCGAATACGAGGCGAAGATACGCCGGTACATGAAGCGCTTCCCGCATGCCACGGCCGCTACGATTTTCCACGAAAGCGGAAACTGCAAAAACCGCAACGACCCGCCCGACCCCGTGCAGGATGCGCAGGAAATCCGCAAGGCCACCGAGCTTTGCCGCGCCTGGCGGAAGGTGGCGCCGCAGGTCAAGCTTGTCCTCGGGAACGGCAATCTCGACAAGGTCGCCCAAATCCTCCGCAACAACTTCCCGCGCGACCTCATCGACGCGATGGGCGAGGAGTCCGTCGGCAACGCTGTCCCGCCCGAGGACACCGTCGGCGGCGAGTTCCAGAAGTACCGCGAGCTCGCGGACAAATACGGCTTCACCGACCTTCCCGTCACGCCATGCTACGAATGGAAGTGCCGTCCGCGACGCAACTTCCAGTCGCACCGCCAGCTGGCGGCCTACCGCGCGCGCGACGTTATCATCGCCCTGGCATGGGGCGCGGAACACGTGCCTGTCGAAGGCGGCTTCGAGCCGTCGTCCTGCTACTTCATGTCGTCATGGGGTGCCGGCGCCTTCTCTCACAGCCCGTACTGCTACCCGTATCCTTCCGCGGCGGCAATCGCCACGCTCACCCGCGTTCTGGACTGCGCGACCTACTCGCGTCTCGTCCCGACAGGGTCGGCAACGGTCCACGCCGTTGAGTTCCGCAGGGATGGCGGGGAATGCGTCTACGCCCTTTGGACGCCGCGCGGCATCGCGCGGGCAACGGTCAAGTTTCCCTCGGGGCCGGTCGTCCGCACGGGCCTCTACGGGGCGGAGACGAAACTGAAGCCCTCGGCCGAGATCGAGATCGGCGACGAGCCATGCTACCTTACCGCAAAGACGCCTGTCGAGCGGATCGAACTGCTTCCAGGCGACCGCGAATACCCCTTTGATCGATATGCGGGAATCGAAGGGGCGCGCACGGTGCTGCCAATGGACACGCTCGAGGGCATCGTCCCCATTTCCAACAAGTATCCGCGCGTCGAGTCCAGTCCCGCCGGTTTCAGGCTCGGACTCGCGGATGATCCGGTGCGCGGAAAGTGCATCGAGCTCGAACGCAGCACCAATTGCCACGGCAAGGCGTTTTGCGGGTTCAAGCTTGCAAAGCCACTTCTAATCGAAGGCAAGGCCGACACACTCGGCATCTGGGTAAAGGGCAACTCCTCGCGCGGCAAGATCTACCTCGAAATCGAAGATGCCACGGGGCAGCCCTTCTACACAATCTCGCACTACCACTGCTATGACTGGTGCGGCAAGATGACGCTGGACTTCGACGGCTGGCGCTTCGTCAGTTTCCCCCTCACCGAGGCCTCCCCCGTTCGGCTTCCGGGGCCGGCGCCCGACCTGCAGAACTGGTTCAGGTGGGGCAAGTCGTGGGCGCCGCCCGTGCCGCCGGTCAAGTTCAGGAGCATGGCCTTCACATGGAGCGACAAGGTCCTTGAAGTCAACCGCCTAGTTCCCGTCCCATCGCAGACCGTCCGCGTCGGCGGCCTGTCAGTCTATTAGGGGCTATTTCCCGAGGAGCGGGACGATGTCGATGACATTGGCCCATTCGGCGTCGGGGTCGTTCGAGATGTATTCGATCATGCTCTCGAAGCTATTCCACATTTCGTCATATTGGAAGAGTTCGTAGGAGTGGCCCCAGAAGTAGAAGACGCCCGTTTTTTTCGCGGCCGTGTAGCGCTGCCAGAAGTCCGGCGCCTTGAAATGGCAGTTGGACGCGAGGGCGAGAGGCTCGGTGCAGTCGGTGACGTCGAAGGTGTTTTTTGTGGTTCTGCCGTAGGCGAAGCCATTTTCGCGGAGTTTCGCGATGGTGCCGTCCGTGAAGACGCCGCAAGGCCACGCGAAGCCGCGGCAGGGACGCTGGACGATGTCCTCCAGGAACTTGCGCGCGTCGAGCGCGGACTTGATCCATTCGTCATCGGGAATCGAACCGGCGTTCTCGTGACGCCAGCAGTGCGAGGCGAGTTCGAAGCCGGCGTAGACTTCGGGGATGTCGCGGTGCGAAAGCTTGCCGGCGGAAAAGCCGAAGTTATGGTTGTAGGTCCCCTCCCCCTGCTTGCGCCAGGAGGGCTCGACCCGTTTTTCGGGATCCATCAGGCCAGGATTGAGGTTGAAGGTCGCCTTCGCGTTGTGTTTGCGGAGGAGGTTGATGAGGCGAATGTCGTTGACAACGCCGTCGTCCCAGCATTGGACTACTTTCATGGTTCTATTCCTTTCTGTCCCGTTCGGACAAAATCTTCTCGATGTCGGGAAGCCGGTCCTCGACCTTCAGCCAGCCGTTCGTCCAATCGGTCCCGGGTTCGTATGAGGCGGGGTCTGGGCGGAGGTCGTCGGGCGTCCCAGGCTTCAAGTCGGGGCCGGCGGTGAAGACGTCGGGCGAACCGTCGTCGCGGACGGCGTAGCAATAGGGCGTACCCCAGGGATCGGGCTTGAGCTGGACGATGTAGGGGCCGAGCCAGCCGGGTTCGTCCGGATCCTCGATAAGGGCCTTCAGCCCCTGCTCCGCCGTCGGCCATGAGCCGACGTGGAAGCGGTAGCGCCCGAGGGCCGTGGCGAGGTTGTTGAGGCTGCGCAACGCGGAGTAGTGGGGGTAGGGGCGGTCATCCTCGACGGCGCGGTTGACGCGCTTCACGAGGATGGCGCCGATGACCACGAGGATGAAGAACGCCGCGCCGATGACGCGGGGGGAATAGAGTCCCCTGCCTTGCGAGACGCCTTGCATCTCCGCCATGCGCGCCTCCGCCTCGCGCCGGATCGCGGCGCGCCGCCTGCGCCGCGCCGCGCGCTCTTCTATGGACGATGAAGTCATTTTGTCGGACATGAGGGATCAGGGGTTAGGGGGCGGAGGGCGGCGGCGATTTCATCGCAAAGGGTCGCGTACCAAGGCAGGGGGGACTGCTCCAGCTCGACGATGCGGCCCTTCCGCATGTCGTATGGCGCGATGATGACGGACGTGTTCTCCTTGCCGACCTTTGCGGCGAAGGAAAAGACTTCCTCGATGGCGTCGTTCCCGATCGGAACGCAGCCGACAGTGGCGCTACCGCCGTGTATCATGATGTCGCCGCCGAGGTTGTCGCGTCCAGATTCCTTGGCGTGCCGCTTGTCGGTGTCGTTTGGGTAGGAGACTTTGAGGGACAGGTGGAACGCGCTGTTCGGATTGAGATATTCGACGCCGTAGACACCTTCCGGGATTTGTCCGTCACCCTCTCGCAACTTGGGACCCAATTTGCCGTTGAACCCCGTCATTTTGTAGACGCGGGGGGTCTTCCAGCCTTTTGCGTGCACTTCGACCAGGCGTTCGTTCTTGAAGACGATAATGACGAGTTCGCCCTGAATCTGTTTTGCGGCTTCCGCAATCCACGGCTTGGCGGAGGAGATGGCCTTCACCCGTTGAGCAACTGATTTTCGCGTGAGTCGAGCGAGGATGATGTCCCGCACCTCGGAATTCAGGAGCAAGAGTATCGCCAAAAGCGCGAGGAAAATTGCCAGCAGCCCGAGAGCGCGTTTGAGGGAGAACGTCATCGTGAAGAATGGGGACCAGGTCACGGGTCAACATTCTCGAGCTTCAGCGTGTCGAAGTCGATGCGGCGGTAGTAGCAGTTGCGGGGCTGGCCGAGGCGGTTCTTGGTGTGGCAGATGCCGCCGCGGCGGGGACGGGCGATGTAGAGGAGCGAGTTCTGCTCGCAGTTGACGTAGGCCTCAAGCACCTCGAAGGTCTCGCCGGAGGTCTTGCCCTTGACCCAGAACTCGTTGCGCGACGTGCTCCAAAGCGTGAGGGTGCGCGTGCGGAAGGTCTCCTTCATCGCGAGTTCGTTGGTGTAGGCGATGAGGATGACCTCCTTCGTGTCGGCGTTCTGGACGGCGACGGGGATGACGGTCGGGCAGGCCGCGGCGGCCTTGGCGAGCTTGGAGAAGTCGAGCTGGAGTTCGCTTCCCTCTTCAATTTCCTTCGACATTGCTTTTTTCCTCCTGGTGTTCGGGGGCGACGCCCATCCCCCATTCCGCGAGCTTGGCGGAGATGTGGGCGATGCAGGCCTCCTGCAGGTC